>Ga0137403_10000188_pt1 | contig 74931 bp, 58 predicted proteins | sample CZOMad2_1_16fung_FD_122057 | JGI IMG/M metagenome (GOLD analysis project Ga0137403, IMG submission 122057) | Vadose zone soil fungal communities from Angelo Coast Range Reserve, California, USA - CZOMad2_1_16fungal (Hybrid Assembly) | ecosystem: Environmental > Terrestrial > Soil > Vadose zone...
AGAAATCTTATACTCTCTGCCATCAGAATCGACCAGGAGAAGGCTCTTGAACCAACCCCGCTTGCAGGCAAGTTTCGTGCAATAGCTGAGGTCCTCCAAAGAATTGACCGCTTCGATGAGCCCTTGACTGAAGCCCAAAGCGGGAAAGCGCATTGGCTTGTCCGCAAACGCGGCTCGATTTGCTTGACCTTCACCATTCCGGTTCATAAGCGTCCCGTACCACAATCGTCCGGCGAGGCCCATTGCCTGCGAGCCCCTTCCTTCAATTGCTGCATGGAAGACTTGTCCCGCCGCACCCGATTCGCCAATCCGGAGCATGTTCCAATGGTTGGTTCTTGATGAATGCGGGAACCAGTTTACCCCATCCGTTTTGGGGAATCAGCCAGTGGTGGAATTGGGCTGATTGAGAGTGTTCTTGACGGAAGCCTGAGGTAGATGATATTTTTCCATCGACTGTCGATGGGAACATCAAAATCATCCGACCCAGATTTCCTTCCCGGAACTCTGGAGATGCTGATCCTACAATGCGTCGTCCGCGGCGCAAACCATGGCTACGGAATCGCCCAGCACATCCAGCGAGTTTCACGAGATACGCTGAAGATCGGCGAAGGCTCACTTTACCCCGCGCTACAGCGCCTGCTTCTGAATGACTACGTTGCGGCTGAATGGGGGCTTTCCGAAAATAATCGCCGGGCGCGCTATTACACAATCACGCCCGCAGGGCGCAGGCACTTGGCCCGCGAGAAACGAAGCTTCGACGCGCTACTCATGGGTATAGCGCGCGTGATGGAGGCGCCATGAGGCTGTGGAAGAAAGTTCGCTACCTCTTCAACCGCGACTCGTTCGATCGCGACCTCCAGGAAGAAATGCGCATCCATCGCGAAATGGCGGAAGAAAAGCTTGGGCAATTGGGAGAGCCGAAAGCAGCAGCGCACTACGAAGCAATGAAATCGTTCGGCAACGCGACCCTTTCGCAAGAAGCGAGCCGCAGCGAATGGACGTTTTTGTTCGAAACGCTTCTCCAGGATCTCCGTTTCGACCTGCGCACCCTGCACAAATCCCCCGGTTTCACGGTCGTTGCTGTCCTCACTCTGGCCCTAGGCATCGGTGCCAACACCGCCATCTTCCAGCTGATTGACGCGGTCCGCCTCCGCACCCTCCCCGTCAAAGATCCGCAGGAACTCGCCACTGTCCGCATCGCGGACCGCAACTGGGTCATGGGCCGTACCCATGGCCGTTATACGCAACTCAGCAACGCCATCTGGGAGCAGATTCGTGATCGCCAGCAGGTTTTTTCGAGCGTCTTTGCCTGGGCGGGCGAGGGACTCAACATCGCCAACGGCGGCGAGGTCCGCAACGTCGAAGGCATCTGGGTCAGCGGCGACTATTTCAAGGCCCTGGAAGTGCCTGCGCTGATCGGCCGCACGCTCACGCCCGATGATGACCGGCGCGGCTGCGGCTCGCCTCCGGCAGTGTTGAGCTATGCGTTCTGGCAGCGCGAATACGGCGGCAAACCGGACATTCTCGGCAACAAAATCACCCTGGAAGGCCATCCGTTCGAAATCGTTGGCGTGACGCCCGCGGGTTTCTACGGCGTGGATATCGGCCATTTTTTTGATGTTGCCACGCCGCTATGCTCGGAACCCATCATTCGCGGCGAAGACTCCATGCTCGATCTGCGGCGCGGCTGGTGGCTCGCGTCGCTCGGCCGCCTCAAGCCTGGCGTTTCCCTCGCGCAGGCCAGCGCGCAAATGAACGCGATGTCCACCTCGATCCTCGAAGCCACCATTCCCGCCGAATACAGTCCCGAAGCCGTGAAACACTTCATGCAGTATCGCTTCGGCGCTTTCCCGGCGTCCAACGGTTTCTCGGACCTGCGAGGGACTTATTCCAGCAGCATGGACAGCCCGCTGTGGATTCTTCTGGCCCTCGCGGGTTTCGTCCTGTTGATCGCTTGCGCCAACATCGCCAACCTCATGCTGGCTCGCGCCAGCGCCCGCGAGCGCGAAATCGCCGTGCGACTCTCTCTCGGCGCTTCGCGTAGCCGGCTGATCCGCCAACTTCTCTCCGAAAGCATTCTTCTAGGCTTGATCGGCGCGTGTTGTGGAGCCTTACTCGCGCAATGGCTCAGCCGTTTTCTCGTCGCTTACATCAACTCGCGAGGCCGCATCTACCTCGATCTTGCGCTGGACTGGCGCGTGCTCGGCTTCACCGCCGGCGTGGGCATGCTCACTTCGATTATTTTCGGCCTTGCGCCTGCGTTCCGCGCGACGCGCGTGGCCCCGGCAGCAGTGCTGAAAGCCGCTGGGCGCGGCATGACCGGCGGCCGTGAGCGCTTCGGTCTCCGCCGCGCTCTGGTCATCTCGCAAGTGGCTTTCTCGCTGGTTCTCGTTGTTGGCGCGTTGCTTTTCTCGCGGAGTCTCGGCAAGCTTCTCTCCGTTGACGCCGGCTTCCGCCAAACGGGCATCCTGGAAACCGATGTGGACTACAGCAAGCTGAGAATTGCCGTGCCGCAGCGGCAGCCTTACAAAATCTCTTTGATCGAGCGGCTCCGGGCCATTCCCGGCGTGGAAGCCGTCGCTAATGCTTCGGTTGTTCCCATTAGCGGCTACGGGTGGAGCGAAAACATTATCCTCGCAGGCGCCAAAGAGCACGCGAAGGAGTCCCAGCTCTTCGATCGCATAAGTCCCGGCTATTTCAACACGATGGGCATTCCTATGGTTGTGGGCCGCGATTTCAATGAGCGCGACACCGCCATTTCGCAAAAAGTTGCCATCGTCAACGAAAGCTTCGTCAAAAAGATCCTCAACGGCGCGAATCCCATCGGCCAGCATTTCCAAATCGAGGAGTATGTCGGCCGCCCGCGCCCCATGTATGAAATCGTCGGCTTGGTCAAAGACACCAAGTATTACGACCTTCGCGACGACTTCAAGCCCATCGTGTACGTCACCACTTTGCAAGACGACCAGCCCGACGAGGTTGCTGCGCTGTTGATCCGCTCGCCGCTTCCACCTGGTGGCCTGACTTCGTCGATCAAGAACGCTCTGGCCGACGCCAGCCCGCTCATCAGCATCGAGTTCACCCCGTTGCAACGAACCATTCACGATTCGCTCCTGCGCGACCGCCTCATGGCTACGCTATCTGGCTTCTTCGGCGGGCTTGCGGCGCTGCTGGCTATGGTCGGCCTGTACGGGGTGATTTCCTACTCTGTCGCGCGGCGCACCAACGAAATCGGCATCCGCATGGCTCTCGGCGGCCAGCGGCTCAATATCGTCAACATGGTTTTGGGTGAAGCCGGCCTGCTGTTGGTGATGGGCCTAGCGGTGGGTATCGGTTTGGCCCTCATTCTCAGTAAGACCGCCAGCTCCCTGCTCTTCGGCCTGAAACCCCGCGACCCGCTGACCATCTTATTGGCAGTATTGGGGTTAGCTGCTGTGGCCATCCTGGCGAGCTACATTCCCGCGCGCCGCGCCGCCGGACTCGACCCCATGGTCGCCTTACGCAACGAATAATTCGCCTCACCTATTGTCACCCCAAAACGCATAGCTGAACTAACACAAGTTCGATACGGGCAAGGCGGCGATCCTGCCCAATTCCGAGCAAACGCTGAAGCAGATTCTGGCGTTGCTGACTCAGGATGCGGATTTGAAGCTACGAGTGGAAGGGCACACGGACAATCAGGGCAACGCGGCGGCGAATCAGGCGCTTTCCGAGAAACGCGCGCAAGCCGTTATGGGATGGCTGGTGGCAAACGGAGTGGATAGTTCGCGGCTGAGCGCGAAAGGGTTCGGACAGAGCAAGCCGCTGGCGGACAACGGAACCGAGGACGGACGGGCAAAGAATCGGCGCGTGGAATTGGCCAGGCAATAGCCGGGCATCGTCAAACCACGGTCGGCAACGCGCCGTAACGGCGTGCTTATGGATGCGGCCGTTTGGCTTGGACAGCTTGGCGAGTGGCTTCGAGCGTAAACGTCAGCGTTTCCCTGGGAATGCTGTTGACGAACGGGCCGATGAGCCAGCCCAAGCCACCAGGAATATCGCGGGTCAGCGAAGCCACTTCGCTCTGCACGTAAACGCCGCCGTCACGTTCTTCGATTCTCCACCAGGTTTCCATGCGCCAAAGAAAGCCGCTGTCCTGGCCAGGAGTTTTTTCGCGTTCATCGGGCTTGCCGGCGTTTTCGACTTCAGCGATGCGGACCGCGGAACTGCGGCTGTGCGCGCGGCCGGGAGCATCGCGGAAATAGCGGACATCGTGCTCGGTGTTGAGCACGGCGGTGATGACTTTATGGCGGCGAAAGCGCAGAAAGACGCGGAAATGCTCGCCATCGCGGGAAAGAGTCTTGGAACGCTCGACGTCTGGAGCGAAATAGGTAGCGTGCCGATCGTAATCTTCGAGAATTCGCAAGACATCGTCGACCTTGGAGGCGGGGATGAAGATAATGCCCACCCAGTGATGAATGAGAGCATCGGGACATTTGATGGTGGCGCCATTGTCGCGGGTCTCGATCTTTTGCATTCTTACTTCGCCGCGTTGCAGGGCGGCATAGGCGTCACGGCGCTGAGATTCTGGCAGCGCGTCGATCCACAGGAGATTAGTGGTGCGCTTGAGTTCGTCTTCGTTTCGCGCGTCGGTCAAGCGGGAGTAGCGGTCGAAAGCCTCGATCGTATTTGTTCTCAGCTCGCTGGACTCGGGGGCAGCGGCTGGCTGGGCTATTTGGGCCGCAGGAGCCAGCAGCATGGCTGCGCCTAGAATGAGCACGGCTCGAGGGACGTGCCGACGGGGGATGCCGGTGAAATCCGCCAGGTGTCTGAAGCGGGGAGCAGGCACGATTGGGTCGGATATTCGTAAACGCTTGATTTTACGGTGTGTCCCAGGCATTCGGATGTTTTCGGACGAGGCCACGCGGAGTTGGGTGCAGGACTCGTGCCGAAGACTGCGAGGGAAGCCAGGCGGTGCCCAGACGGCGGTAGTTGGCGGGTTGGGTAGCTCGCACACGGCCCCTTGCGGAGCCGCTGTCCCCGCGCGGCCCCCAACCCGTTATGACAATGGTAGAGGTGGGATGTGGTGCGCTCAATGGGTCTGGGGAGCCATTTCGGGGGTACTCGGGTTGTAGTACACACCAAGTAAGAACGGAGGGGCGGGGCGAAGCCTCATTGGAGAATAACACATCTATATTCATATACTTACGAACCTAGCGCCCACTAGAAGCCGCCAGGCATTTCCGGGGCAAACTAGGTGAAAGTACCAAAGCGCCAGCTCAAATATTTACCCCGGTAAGAAAGCCGCCGAGATGCCCGGTCAGACCAACCAGGCAGACGCCGAGGGCCTCGACAGCCAGTCGATAGCCGGGGAGCGCCTCACTCGCGGCCCGACGCGCGCGGCGATGAACCCACCAAGTGACGCCGATCTGCAGGCTCGATGCTATGGCGAACAACAGGTGCCCAAGTAGAACTCCCTTGAGTTTTTGACCCTCGAGGGCGTACTGCCAAGCCAGCAGGCCGGTGGCAATCACTGGAAATGCCGAAATCGCCGCCAGCGAGAAATTGAAATAGGCGGCTGAGGCAAACGGACTGCTCTTCTTTCCGCGGGAGAGAAGATCGAAGAATACGCCCGCGATGTACAGCGCGATGGGGAAGTGAACCAAGACGACGTGCTGCGCATGCTTGGCCAGCAGGACGGATTTGGGATCGAAGGGTTGCACGATGTTCTTCTGCCTACGCCTTACTGAGCCACTACTTTGCCGGTCATCTTGGGGTGGATGCTGCAGAAGTACTGGTAATCGCCGGCTTTTGAAAAGGTGTACGAGAATTTGTCGTCGGTATCGAGGACCTTGGACTTAAAGACGCCGTTGTTGCTGACAACGGTGTGAGGAATGTCGTCGCGATTGATCCAAGTGACCGTGGTGCCCACGGCGACGGTGAGGGTTTGCGGACCGAAGCTGAAATTGTCGATCTTGACCTCGGCGGTGGATGCTGGGGCTTGCGGAACGGTCGCGCTCACCGGTTTTGTGGCGCCAAACACGCCAACGAAAAGAAACGCTGCGGCCGCGGCCAGACTGCAAATAGACACACTTCTACTCATGATTTTCCTTCCTCTCTTTTTGTTTCTAAACTACTTGTTGATTCAAACTGGCGCGAGGTTCCGGGTGCGCCTGCGGGCGAACTGCAAATCGATCAGGCCAGCGAAGAATCGATGACCGCGAGGCCGTGCTGGCCCTGGACGTGATTAACGTCGGTGATGCCCAGGACGCCGCGGAGCTGGTCGTCGGGAACTTTCATAGGGCCGGGCGATGGAGCTTTGCCCGGCTGAGGCTGCGGGAAGGCAGTCGAGCAGGCGGTGTGAAAGGTTACGTTGCCTTCGACCTTCTGCATGGTCTGGTGAATGTGCCCGTTCAAAACGGTGACCGAGCCGAATTTCTTCAAATAAGAGAGTGCTTGGGCGCTATCTTCAGTGCCCCAACCCCATTCCGGATAGACCGACCACAGCGGGATGTGCGCGAAAACGACAATGGGAGTGCTGTGTTTCAAATGTTTCACATCGTCTTCGAGCCACTCGAGTTGCTCGTGGCCCAGAGTGCCGAGGCCGCCCGGTTTTAGGTTCATTACGTTTACCAGGCCTACGAAATGGACGCCTTTTTTATCGAAGCTGTACCAACCATCGCCTTTGGCGTTTTTGGCATAGCGGTCCCGGAAGCTCTTGCCGTCGTCGTTAAGGACGTCATGTTCGCCGGGGACGAAGAAAGCGTCTTTCGGAGCAGCGTTCTTGAGGATCTGGTCGACAGTATCGAATTCCTCGGGCTTCGAGAGATGACTGATATCCCCGGTGTGCAACAGGAATTCGGGTGCGCGTGAAAGCGCGTTAATCTTATCGACCGCGGCTTTGAGTGTGCCGACGACATCGGGATTCGCAGGTTTATTGAAACCCATGTGACTGTCGCTTATCTGGACGAAACTGAGTTCGCCAGCGGCTTCGGAAGGACCGATCTCGGAAAGTCTACTCAAACTATAGGATTTCAAGACGCCACCCTGAATGACACAAAACGCGCCAGTTCCGGCCCAAGCCATGCATTTGAGGAAGCCCCGGCGGTCAATGCCGTCGTGGTTGTGATCGTGTTCGATGATATTTTTGTTGCTGCGTGTCATGTTTCGTGCCTCCGTTTGCCGGTTCACTTTAGGTAGGAGCGGCGCGAGCGAGAGAGTCCAGGGAGCCCGCGCCGCCATGGGACGTGTTTCATGGATGCAGACTCAGAACAATTAGCGAATATTCCGAATTTTTGGGGGCCTAGAGAAGGCCCGCGACAGAGCTGGGCCATTGGAATAAAATACCGGGTGCCACAGTCTCTTTCTTGAGTGTTCCTTCGACAGGGAGAAGGTTCGAGCGTGTTGGATCAGCCAGACCGAGTGAGGTTCGAGCAGCTTGTTTTGCCGCATTTGGACTCCGCATTCAATTTGTCGCGCTGGCTGTTGCGAAGCCGCGCGGATGCGGAGGACGTTGCGCAGGAAGCGCTGCTTCGCGCGTACCGGTTCTTCCGGGGATTTCACGGAGGGGACGCGCGCGCATGGCTTCTGCAAATCGTACGAAACACGTGTTACACCTGGTTGGAGAAGAATCGCCCCGTGGAAGCCATGACCGAATTCGACGAAGAATTGCACCCGCAGCCCTCGAACAGCCCCGAGTCCCTGGCAATTGCGGGAGATGATCGCGAGAGACTAACGCGAGCATTGGATACGCTGCCACCGAGGTTTCGCGAAGTGCTGGTGTTGCGCGAACTGGAAGGCTGTTCGTACAAGGAGATCGCGTCCATTACATCGATTCCGATCGGCACGGTGATGTCCGCACTGGCGCGCGCGCGGCAGCGGCTGCAACGAACGCTCACGAATGTAGTTCCCCAGGAGGCCCCCCGTGAGCTGTGAGCTAACCAAGGGAGTGCTGCACGGATATCTGGACAACGAACTGGATGCGGCGCGCGCAGCTGAATTTGAGCGGCATATCGAGAGTTGCCGGGAGTGCGCCAGCGCGTTGGGTTCAGGCGAAGCGCTGCGCGCTTCGCTGCAAGGGCCGGGACTTTATGAACGCGCGCCAGCGGTGTTGCGCGACCGCGTGCGGGCCCAATTGAAATCCGCGGCGAAAAGCACGCCAAAGCCGAATGCGCAACCAGCTTGGCGCTGGCTGGCGGTGGCGGCTTCCATCCTCATCGTCGGCACAATGTTCTGGCTTTCGCTGCCTTCGCTGGTGCGGACGCCGCCCACGACGAATCTGCTTGCGGTGGAGATGATCGACGCGCATGTGCGATCGCTGCAGGCTGGACATCTTACGGATGTGGTCTCGACGGATCAGCACACAGTACGGCCGTGGTTCGACGGCAAGCTCGATTTCATCCCGCCGGTGAAGGACTATACGGAAGAAGGATTCACATTGGTGGGTGGCCGGCTGGATGCCCTGACGGGCCGCAGCGTGGCGGCGCTGGTCTATACGCGACGCAAGCATTACGTCAACGTATTCGTATGGCCGACTCAAGACGTCGACACGCCGATTCATCCGCCGGGTTCGCGGCAGGGATACAACTGGGTGCACTGGCGGCACAAGGGGATGGAATTCTGCGTAGTGTCTGACGCGTCTCCGACTGAGCTGCATGAACTGGCGCAGCTGATCAATCAATAGAACCGCAAAATACGAATCGAATGAACATGAAGCTGGACGCTCAGGCTAACTTCAGGCGCGCTATTCCTTCTACTTTACGGGCTTCTTTACGGGCACGGGCATTTCTCTGGCGTAGATCAGACGCAGAGTAATCTCTTTTTGCTGGCCGGGGCGCACGTTCACGTTCGTTTCCCACTCGGAGAAAATGCCTTTCGCGGACGCGCGAATTTCGTAGATATCGCCGCGCAGATTGGCGATTGAGAAGCGGCCGTGCGCGTCGGCGTGGACGGCATGGGGAGCGGTGCCGCCAGAAGATTGGTAGGTCACTGCGGCATGAGGCGCGGGCTTATCGTCCGGTCCTAGCACGACGCCGCTGAGCGTGGCTTTGCCGCTGGGTTTGTGTTGCGGGTCCGCTTGAACGCTGGATACTGCAATCAGCAGCAGCGCAAGAATGCCGAGGAGAATCAATCCACGTCGCATGTTAAGTCTCCGCCTGTCTGACTCCACCGTGACTCCGCTTTGACTCCACTTTGACTCCACTAGAGCCAGTTTACGGGACGAATGACGGCAACGCCTGGTGCAAAGGTGCTTGTGCTGCAGGAGCTAACCTGCCTGAAGGTACAGGCTGAGTAAGGTGGCGGCTACTCGTCGCGCAGTGCACGGACTGGATCTACTCGCGCGGCGCGCTGCGCCGGAATTACACAAGCAGCTAGCGCGACGAACAGAAGCAGGCACGCGGTAGTCAAATAGACGCCGGGAGCGGACGGCGCCACGCCGTAGAGTAGCGAACGCAAGAGCGAGCTTAGCGACAGGCCGATGGCGGCGCCGGCAGCCAGACCGATTCCACTCAATGCCATGCCACGGCCCAGAACCATGCGCGTTACATCCAGCGGCCGTGCGCCGAGCGCCATGCGCACGCCGATCTCGCGCGTGCGTTGCGCGACGGCGTAGGCGAGCACGCCGTAGACTCCGATGCACGCCAGCAGCAGCGCCAGGCCAGCAAAGACTCCGAGCAAGATCATGGGACGGGTGCGATCGGCGACATCGCTCTCTATCAGTTGATCCATGGTGCGGATCTGGGTCATCGGTTGCTGGGAGTCTACCGACCACACTGCTGCTTCCACCGATTTGAGCACGCTGGTGGGGTCGTTTGATGAACGCACAACGAGGAACGAGTATCGTTCTGGATTATCTGCCTGCGTGACGGGGACGTACACGGCCGGCTTCATGTCGAACATTAAACCGCGTTCGCGAATATCTCGCACCACGCCGACGATGGTCCAGAATGGATTCTTACTATCATTTGGAGTGCCGAGGCCGAATTGGATGCGCTTGCCTACCGCCGAGCGTCCCTGAAAATGCCGCTTGGCAAAAAACTCGTTGATGACGATCACGCGCCGTCCGCCTTCGCGATCGGCGCTTTCGAGCAAGCGGCCTTCAACGAGGCTGGCACCGACCGTTTCCAGGTAGCCGGGAGTCGCCTCGCGATACAGCGCATCGTTGTACTCGCCGACCGGCAGAGGCGGCTCGCCTTCGACCGCGTAGCCCTCGGTGTCGCCCTCGCTGGTGAAGGGCGCGTCAGAAGCAAAGCCGACGCCGCTGACTCCCGGAATTGCGCTCACGTTGTCGGCGACTTCCCGGAAGAATGCGCGGGCCTTGCCATCGGTGTCGTACTTCGTCTTCGGAATGGGAATTGCCATGGTTAGCAAATGATCGGAGCGGAAACCGAGATCCTGCTTGTGGAGATTCCAGATGCTTTCGATCATCAAGCCCGCACCGGCGAGCAATGCGAAAGCTAACGCGAACTGCGCCACAACCAGACCGTCACGCAGCCGGAAGCCCTTGCGGGACTCGCCAGTGCGCGCGCCTTCCTTCAGCGCGTCATGCAGGGCGACATCGGTGGCCCGGAGCGCAGGAGCGAAACCGAAGAGCAAGCCCGCAGCCATCGAGATTGCGGCGGTGAAAAACAGAACGCGCGCGTCGATTTGCAATCCAGCGGAACCCACTTGCGCGGGAACCAGGCTGCCGAAGACGCTCCAGCAGGCTTGGCCGACGAAGAGGCCGAGGACGCCTCCCATCAGAGCGAGCAGCAAACTCTCGGTGAGTAATTGTGCGGCGATCTGGCCGCGCGTGGCTCCGAGCGCTGTGCGAACGGCGATTTCGCGGCGGCGACCCGTAGAACGCGCGAGGAGGAGATTGGCCAGATTCGAGCACGCAATCAGCAAGACGAAAATCGACGCGACCTGCAACACCCACAAACCACTTTGCGCCTTGCCGGCAAAATCTTCGCGCAACGGCACGACCTTGGCTCCTACTTTCGCATTCGTGTCCGGATACTGGCGCTGCAAATTCTCAGCGACTCGGTCCATGTCTTTACGCGCGAGTTCGGGAGTCATGGTGGGCTTGAGCCGCGCGACTACTGTCAAATAGTGGGAGTGCCGGTTGGACCATTGCTCGGGGGTGAGAGAAAACGGCGCCCAGTAGTCGACGTTGCGTTCGCGGAAGAAAAAATCGCGAGGCATGACGCCGACGATGGTAGTGGTGATGCCGTCGAGAAGTACACCGCGACCAATGATGGTTGGATCGTTGCCAAAACGGCGCTGCCAAAGCGCGTAGCTGATTACCGCAACTTTGGCGCTGGCCTTGTCTTCCTCGGCGGTGAACGGACGGCCGAGCACGGGTTGCACGCCGAGCACGTCGAAGAAATTGGGCGTAACTTTCTTGCCGGAAAGTTGCTCGGGCTTGCCGTCGCCGGTCAGGCTGGCTCCGGTGAATCGCGTAGCCGCCATATCCGTGAACACTTGGTTTTGTGCGCGCCACTCGATGTAATTGCCTGGGGCGGGCGTGTTGAACTCGAAACCGACGAATGAGGCGTCTTCCCACACAATCACCAGCCGGTCTGGCTGGGCATAGGGCAGCGTCTTGAGGAGAACGGCTTCGACGGCACTGAAGATGGCGGTATTGGCTCCAATTCCCAAGGCCAGCGCCGCGACCGCAATGGCAAAGAAGCCTGGATTCTTGGCCATCTGGCGGAAGGCGTATTTGAGGTGTGTAAAGAGGTTCATGACAGAGAGGACGAAGGTGGCGAGCAAATGTTTCCCAGAATCTGGTGCCAGGAGAAACAACGCGGCCTCGCGAGTACCGGTGTGGTGAGCTTGCCGAGATCGCTCCTCGTTTGGACCGGTCTTCGATACTGAAGGGAGTCGACCATGACTAGCCAAGTAATTCGGACTGCTATTCGGTCTGCTACTAGGCAGGTCATAGTTCCAGTGGAGACGCGGTGGCGCGAGCTCGCGACCGAGTCCAGGGGAAAGTTGGCGCGGCCGCCTATTGATCGAGACCGGAGAGACAGCCGCCTTGGGAAAATATAAAGCGCGCCACCTGGAACACCTCCGCCGCAACCAGGATGGCGTGGCTCAGCAGAAAGCTACCTTTGGCAGTTGCTTACCTCCAAGCACAGGAAACGCAAAACACTGGAAGCCGTCGAGATCCGTCCCAAGCCGGCCATTTCCGACCAGACCGCCTCTTCCACCGCCGGAGCGAGCATAACTGACGCCGTCCACAAACCGGTGTAGCCCGGTCCGCCGAGCCTGCGACCTCGATCGCATCGGCGCTCACGAGGCGCCTGGTTCTAATTCGATGAGACGAGGTTCCTGCCCTTCACTGCTCATGATTTCCTGCTTCCTTTGCTCCTGGACTCGACCGCCAGCGATTCCGGCCCTTTGACTCTTCCGCTCTCTTTTGCGATTCTCATTCGTCCTCATGAAACCATCTCTGATCGTTCACGGCGGCGCTTGGGATATTCCCGATGAAGCCGTGGACGCTTGCCACTCGGGCTGTCGCCGGGCTCTTGCTGCCGGATGGTCCATTCTTGCTGCCGGCGGATCGGCACTAGATGCCGTCGAAGCTGCCATCATCGTTCTTGAGGACGATCCGGCCTTCGACGCCGGTTACGGCTCGCATCTCAATCTGGACGGCCGCGTGGAATGCGACGCTATTGTCATGAACGGCGCCAGTCTTCGCGCCGGTGCGACTGCTGGCTTGCAGCGAATCAAGAATCCCATCCGTCTGGCACGCAAAATCATGGAGCACTCGAATCACATGATGCTCGTCGCCCAGGGCGCCGAGCGTTTTGCCGCGCAACACGGGCTGGAGCTCTGCGATCCCGAAGACCTCGTCAGCCCCGCCGAGCGCGAAGCCTGGTCCAGGTGCAAGCAGGATAAGCACGCCGCCGAACACCATCGCGGCCACGAACAGGGCACCGTCGGAGCTGTTGCGCTGGACTCCAGCGGCCATCTTTTCGCCGCCACTTCAACCGGAGGGACTTGCTGCAAGCTTCCGGGGCGCGTGGGCGATTCCCCGCTGATTGGCTGCGGTTGTTATGCCGACGCCGAAGCTGGCGGTGTTTCCTGCACCGGCTACGGCGAAGCCATCATGAAGGTAGTCCTGGCCAAAGCCGCTGTTGATCTGCTCCGGCGTCCCGCGACTTGCGTGGATACAGCGGCTGGCGCCTCCTGCGATCTCTCCACGGCAAATATCGCCGCGCGCGAAGCCATCCATCTCCTCGCCAAGCGCACGCATGCCACTGGCGGCCTCATCCTCCTGGACCGCCACGGCACCCCCGGGGTGGCTTTCAACACCCCCCGTATGGCCCACGGGTACGTGAAGGCAGATGGCACATACTTCACAGCGATCTAGTCCGGCCGCTGCAGTTGCAAACTAGCAGTTGATGAGTACAAATGGGGCGCCGGGAATTGTCCCCTTTTTGACTAGACATTCTGGAAGGGCGAAAACGAGGAGAGGAGATGATGCGGTCCGCGCTTAGCCGCGTTTGGTGCCCGCTAACAACTATTTCTTGCAGGCCGAAGATTACGTGAGAACAAATCGCGTTCTCGTGCGTATTAGAGGCAACCACTCGCTGTACCCACGGGCGGGCGCCCTCCGGTCAAGCCGGACGGACGCCCGCCTTTTTGTGTTTCAATAGCATTCGCACTTGTGGTCAACGGTGAGAGGTGTGGGCGTTATGTTTGCGAATCTCGACAGGCTGTTGCGTCCGGCAATCGTTGGCTTGAGTTTCCTGGGGCTCTTGCTCTCCGCGACCACCGTCCCTGCCCAAACGAATCATACCCCGGTCGTCTTGATCTCGATCGATGGCCTTAAACCCGAGTATGTGCTGGAAGCGGATGCGCACGGATTGAAGATTCCGAACCTCCGGCGCTTTCTGGGCGAAGGTACTTACTCTACCGGCGTGCATGGAGTGATACCTACGGTTACGTATCCCAGCCACACCACCCTGGTTACGGGCGCTTCGCCTGGCAAGCACGGGATCTATGCCAACAATACGTTTGATCCGCTGGGCAAGAATGAGGACGGCTGGTATTGGTATGCGGAAGATATCAAGGTTCGGACGCTGTGGGATGTCGCGGCGGCTGCTCATCTGGCGACTTCGAATGTTCATTGGCCGGTGACCGTATCCGCGCGCATCGACTGGAATCTCCCGCAATACTGGCGAGCCGGAACGCCTGATGACCGGAAGTTGCTGCGGGTGCTGGCCACGCCTGGCCTGCTCGATGCCCTCGAGAAGGATCTGGGGCCGTATGCGGACGGCATCGACGAATCGATCACCGGCGATGAGAACCGCGCGAAGTTTGCCGTGCGGCTGATCGAACTGAAGCATGCGGACTTTACCACCGTGTATCTGACGGCCCTGGACCATGAGGAACACACTACTGGCCCGTTTTCACCGGAGAGCATCGCCACGCTCGAACGGATCGACGCAGCATTGGGCAGCGTTCTCGATGCAATCCAGCGCGCCTACAATGGACGCGCAGTTGTTTGCGTGGTCTCCGACCACGGTTTTGTGCGGACGACCAAAGCGTTGCATCTGGGAGTGGCGTTCCGCAAGGGTGGGTTAATCGACTTCGACGCCAAGGACAAAATCACCAGCTGGAAAGCCATGATCTGGGGTTCGGGCGGGTCCGAGGTAATCGTGCTCAAAGACAAGAAGGATGCGGCCACTAAGAGCAAAGTTTCCGCGCTATTGGCCAAGCTTGCGGCGAGTCCCGCGAACGGCATCGCGCGAATCATTGGCGAGGATGAGTTGCATTCTCGCGGCGGGTTTCCAGACGCGCAGTTTCTCGTTTCGCTGAAACCTGGATTCGTGACCGGCGAGGGAGTCTCGGGCAGTCTGGTGACTGATGCGGGCATCAAAGGCATTCACGGCTATTGGCCGGACTTTCCGGAAATGAATTCATCGTTCTTTCTCATGGGGCCCGGCGTACCAGCTGCCCATTCCGTCGGTGCGATTGATATGCGCTCGATCGCACCTACTCTAGCGCAATTTCTCGGCGTAACTTTGCCCGCTGCTGAGTTGCCGGCGATTGATGTTCATTGAGCGGTGATGCGGATGCCGAACCCTTGCCAGGCTAAAGCTCGGCCATATGGGATTGGGCGAGGAGTCTAAATTTCGTAATTAGAAGCACATTTCGCGGTGAGCCAAGCAACGCATTTGACGCTTGTAGCGTCTGCACTTAGGATTGCCATTGATTCTAGGTTAGCCGCGCGACAGGAAGCGAGCCACCACGGCAAATGATGAAATGTAAACCCATGCTGATGTTTTTGTTCCTGGCACCGCTGGCTGCTTCGGCACAGACGGCGGACGAAATCGTGGCCAAGTCCCTCGCTGCGCGCGGCGGCATTGAGAAAATCAAAGCCGTGCAGTCGGAGCGCATCTCCGGAAGCATCTCTTTTGGTCCGGGTGCCGATGGACCGTTCGTGATCGAGCTGAAGCGGCCTCTCAAGCTGCACATGGAAGTGACGCTGGGAGGGCAAAGGCTGGTTCGCGTATACGACGGCAAATCCAAGGGCTGGACCGTCAATCCGTTTGCCGAGGATCGCAACGCGCAGCCGATGGGTGCTGAGGAACTGAAAAATATTGACGATGAAGCTGACTTTGACGGCCCACTCGTGGACTATCAAGCGAAGGGGAGCCAGATCGAGTTGGCGGGAAAAGACCAGCTGGGAGGCAAGGCGGTCTACAAGATCAAGCTGACGCGGAAAACGGAGGAGGTGCGGACCTACTATATCGATGCCACGACGTTTGACGTGCTGAAGTGGGACGGCACAACGCGCATCGAAGACAATGATGTGCCCGTCGAGAACTTCCTCCGGGACTATCGCGATGTTAACGGTCTGAGGTTTCCCTTTGAAATTGATTCGGATTCGCCGGGGGCGCCGCAGGAACGCAAGATCACCATCGACAAAATCGAGCTGGACCCAAAAATTGAAGAATCGCACTTCAGCAAGCCGCCGGCTGCCACTGCACCCTCTGCGGCTCCACCATCTCAGGAAAAATAAGCGGCAAACGCCGTACCACTTTTTTAGTGAGAGCCCGGTTTCGGCGCTGCGTGGAAGTGGTAGAGGTCGGAGATCGCGTAGGTAAACCCGAAGAGGCCCACGAGGCGCGGCTGATTCCCGTAAACAGTTACGAAAGCGCCGGCGTCCAGAACCAGTCGCGGAGTCACGTTGTAGGTGAGTGCCCCGAGCAGGACCATCGATGCGGGAGTTTCTCGATTGGTTTTGCTGAAGCCGGCGATTTCTCCGGTCCAACCCAGTTTCCCGGTGATGGGATGCGAATACGAGAGAGACGTAAAGTAGTTGCGGTCGAATCCGCCTTGCGGGCGAGCCACGAATTGCGGCCCTTCGTTCATGTCAAAATGATGCTTGCCGAAATCTTTGCTGACCAGCAGCTGAATGGAATGGCCGACTCCGCCGGTGCCTAGGTCTTGCGTTGCTGTGGGCAGCGACGCAGTGTACAGCAGTGAAATCGTGGGTACGTTGCCATTTTGCGTGATCGCGCGCCACTTGAAACCGACACCGGTGTCGCTCAATCCAGTAACACCGCCATCGCGCTCAAAAGGATTATTCGCCAGCCGCAACTCCAGGTTTTTGAAGATGCCGAATTTCAGCAAGCCGTTCATGTTCTGATGCCCGTCGGCGAGTTCGAAGCCGTATTCTATTTCGAACACACCCCGCTGAACGGTTTCCCCGGTCGTCGTAATCGTCGGGCGGTTCGGAACGGCGGCGATTCCCTGGTCCTGACTAGGGTCTCGAGCAACCGGGGCGCTGCCCTGGGTCGGCGGAGGCGGTGGCTGGTCTTGTGCCGCGGCAGGTGAACCGCCCACTAAGAAAAGCAGAGCACAGAGCGCCCCCGTCGCAACCATGAACTTGGCGTCAGGCTTCATTCCCAGCCAGATTATCAGTCTTGTGGGTGAACCGACGGTGGTCGGTTCGTGTGGAGTTCGTTTCGACCAACATTTTCATTGTTATTGATCGCCGCGGGTGATGGGCTATCCTGCCGTCATGAGCAAAGCACCAGACGATCGCGACGACGTGCAAGCCGGCCTGTGCGCTTCTTGCATTCACGCCAAGCGTGTTGAATCTTCGCGAGCCTCGGTATTCTGGCTGTGTGAACTCTCGCGCAGCGATCCGTCTTTCCCCAAGTATCCGCGACTGCCGGTGCTGAAGTGCACGGGTTTTGCAAAAGCGACGCTTAACGCCTGAGTTTCATCTTTAACCTGACCTTGACGTCTATTTATGGTAATCTGTGAACGGGATGGTCCTTCCGGCGAGGTAACTGCCATGCCTTTGCGCCTTTTCCTCTCTGGGTTTGGGTTCGCCTTGCTTCTAGCGCCCAGCGTGCTTGCAGACAAGCTGCACATTAGCAGCAATCCGCCCGGTGCCGCGGTCGAGATTGACGGCAAGGCCGGTACCACGCCCTTTGAGGAAGACTTCCCGGGTGGTTATTTCCACGACCCGTTCAGCTTGCTCAGTCATCGTCTCAGCCGTCCGCTGGTCGCCCGCATTTCTCTCGAAGGTTACGTGACCAAGGAAATTGCGCTGACCATAGGACCGAGAGAGTGGGTCTCGTCGAGCGGACACAAGCGCTTTCAGTACTATCTGTTTCGGGCAACTCATTTTCACGTCGATCTGGATTCCGTCGATGAGACGTTTACCGGGACGGTCACGGCCGTTCCCGATAGCAGGATGGCCGTGCAGCCCGGGCGCCCGCTCGAGTCCCCGCGATCGCAGGAAGAGGTGGTGCAGCAAAGCAAACGAGCCGTCGTGCACCTGAAAGGCAACAGCAAAGGCGGGTCGGGATTCTTCGTCACCGAAACAGGCGTAATCGTAACCAATGCCCACGTCGTGCGCGGCGAAGACATCGTATTTGCGGAACTCGCCGATGGACAACGGCTTGAAGCCAGGGTCGTTTACGAGGACCCAGAAGTGGATGTCGCGCTTGCCAAAGTAAAAGGAAGGCACTTCCCGCATCTCACGCTCGCGGAAGTCGCCGACGTGCAGCAAGGAGAAAACGTCATAGCCATAGGCAGCCCTGGTGGAGCGATGTCATTCAGCGTGACGAAAGGTATCGTCAGTGCCGTCGGGCCTTTTCCTTCGGCTGGCCCGGGTACGTGGATAGAAACTGATACCGCCATAAATCCAGGAAGCAGCGGCGGACCGCTTTTGAATTCGCGCGGAGAAGCGATAGGCATGAGCACCCAGAAGCTAATCAAAGAGAATGTCAGCGGAATCGGCTTTGCCTTGAGTTCGTCGAATTTGCTGGTGGTGCTGCGGCGCTTCTATCCGAAGATCGATTCAGGCCTCAAGACCATGTCCAGCGTGGAGAATGACGAGACGCCAGCGGAGAAGAGCACGGAAGTAGAGACCGGAACAGTTCTTTTTTCGGAGCCAGACGGCGCCGAAATCTGGGTCGATCACGCGTTCGTCGGGAAAGCTCCCGCGAGACTGCCTCTATCGGTAGGCCAGCACGTTGTTGCGATCAAGGTTAAGAATCACGCCGACTGGATCACCTCGATCACCATCGTGAAAGGCAGTCAGGTCACGCTGAGTCCGGAACCATAGCTGTACGATTGAATCCTGACGGAGGCGTGTGCTAGCATCCGCCCGTAAGGGAAGCGGACCAGGGAATTGTTTCGTTTGTCCTTCGCCCCGCTGCTTGGGACCCAGGCACAGCGGCCACGCTTTCCGCCCTCAGCTCAAAAAACTTGCCCAGGCGCAGGCCCGCGCCTAACTCCGTAAGGCGGACCCGTCGCCTGATGGAGGTCTACATGAAAGTTTACGCAACCAAGGACATCCGCAATGTTGGCATTGTCGGCCACGGCGGCACCGGGAAAACGCAACTGGTGGCGTCGTTACTTCACACCGCGGGAATGACGGCGCGGTGGGGAAAAGTTGCGGAAGGAACCACCACGACCGATTGGGATGAAGAAGAAATTGGGCGCAAGATTTCGTTGCAGACGGGCCTCGCGTACGCCGAGTGGCCGTGCACGCTGTGCGGACCGGGCAACGACGTCAAGATCAATCTAATCGATTTGCCGGGCTACGGAACTTTCTTGAATGAAACGAAAGCGTCGTTGATAGCAGCGGATGCCGCGCTGATCGCCGTCGACGCGCACGTCGGCGCGCAAGTGAATACCGAAAAAGTGTGGGATTACTGCGTGGAGTACGATATTCCGCGCGCCTTTGTGCTTACCTGGATGGACCGCGACCTCGCTAGCTTCGAGCGCTCCATGGAATCGCTCACCACCGTCTTTGGCCGGACCGTCGTTCCGCTGCAATTGCCCATCGGCACGGAACGCGGATTTCGCGGCGTTATCGACCTGGTGGGCATGAAAGCGCATGTCTACAAGCCGGGCGGGGACGGCAAGCCCACCATCGAAGAGATTCCGGCGGCGCTTGCAGATGATGCTAAAGAAGCGCACGAACGCCTGGTCGAGATGATTGCGGAAGGCGATGACGAGTTGATGGAAGAATTTTTCCGCGAAGGAACCATTCCGATCGAAGATTTGATTCCGGGAGTGCGCAAAGCGATTGTCGCGGAGAAAATCGTGCCGGTGTTGATGGTTTCCGCGCTGCAGAACGTGGGTACCGCGAGTTTGCTGACGTTTCTGACCGATTCGTTCCCGCATCCGGACGAGCATGCGCAAGTCGGATTCAAGGAACCAGGCGGCAGGAGTGACCGTGTAGAACGCAAATACGACGACGCGCAGCCTCTTTCGCTCTTCGTCTTCAAAACGCTGGCCGACCCATTTTCCGGCCGCATCAACTATTTCAAGGTCAAAAGCGGCGTGCTGAAGAACGACGCCACGTTGATGAATTTCAACCGCAGCCTTCCCGAACGCTTCCAGCACACCCAAGTAGTGCAAGGGAAGCAGCTCACCGAGATTCAGGAATTTCACGCCGGAGATATCGGCGCAATCGCCAAGCTGAAAGAAACCATGACTGGCGAAACGCTGGGCGACAAAAACTCGCCCATCTACTACTCGCCGGCGGCGCTTCCCGAGCCTTCCATCACCTTTGCTGTCGAGCCGAAGACACGGGCCGATGAAGACAAGATCGGCGTCGGTATTCACAAAATTATGGAAGAGGATACGGCGCTGCGATTTTCGCGCGATCCACAAACTAAGGAGTTTTTGCTGGCCGGTTCAGGGCAGCAGCATATCGAAGTCGTGGTGGCCAAGCTGCACAAGCGCTATCACGTGGATCTGACGCTGAAGCCGCCGAAGGTGCCGTATCGCGAGACCATTCGCGGGAAAGCTGACGCGGAAGGCAAACACAAGAAACAATCTGGCGGACACGGGCAATTCGGCGTGTGCCGCATCAAGATGGAACCAGTCGAACGCGGCAAGGGTGTGGAATTCGTCGACGACGTTTTTGGCGGGGCGATTCCGCGAAACTGGATTCCGTCCGTTGAAAAAGGAATTCGCGACGCAGCGGCACGCGGCTATCTTGCCGGATTCCCAGTCGTGGATTTCCGCGCGGTGCTCTATGACGGGAAATATCATGATGTGGATTCCTCCGACATGGCCTTCAAAATCGCCGGATCGCTGGCCTTCAAGGAAGCGATGAAACAGGCGCGCCCGGCGTTGCTCGAGCCGGTGATGCACGTGGAGGTGTATGCGCCGGATCAGTATTCCGGCGATCTGATGGGTGACCTGAGCTCGCGGCGCGGACGCATCGCGGGAAGCGAAGCGCGCGGCCACAACGTGGTCATCAAAGCACAGGTGCCGCTAGCGGAAATGTTGACCTATGCGACCGACCTTACTTCGAAAACGCAGGGACGAGCCAGTTACTCGATGGAGTTTTCCCACTATGACTACGTGCCCAACGAGCTAGCGGACAAAGTGATCGCCGCGCACAAGCCGGCGCACGCCGAGGTCGAAGAAGAGGCGTGATGGAAATTGTTGCACGCTGAGTTGGGTTTGCTGGCTTACTCGTCACGAAGAGCCTGCATCGAATCAACCGACGTCGCGCGGCGGGCAGGCACAAAGCACGCGAGCAAACCGATTGCAAGGAAGATAGCGCCTGCGGCCAGAAAGACGTGGCCGTCCAGAGGCGAAACACCGAATAGCACGCCTTGAAGAAGGCGGGTTGCGCCAGTCGCGGCGGTCAGCCCCGCCAAAATACCCACGGCGGTCAACCAACCTCCTTGCCATAGAACCAATTGCAGAATCTGCCGGGGCAACGCCCCGAGAGCCATGCGAATGCCAAACTCCTTAGTGCGCTTTGCGGTGTTGTAGGCAAGCAAACCGTAAAGTCCGGCGATTGCCAGCGCAAAGGCGAGCGAGCCGAAAGCAGTAAGGATACGCGTGAAGAATTGCTGCCGTGTAAACGCGCGCTCGAGCAATTCGCGGGGCGTCTGTACGTCGTACAAAGAGAGATTCGCATCGAGGTTGTGAACGCCCGCATTCAGGGCGGAAATGAGCGCATGAGGAGGCGCATCCGTGCGCAGCAGAATGCTGAGCGAAAGCTGCCACGGGAAAGCCTCATAGAACTGTGCGAGCGAAACGTACATTTGTGGCCGCGGATTCTCGTTTAACTCGTCCACGCGGATGTTGCCTACGACTCCCACAATTTCAAAAGATCTCGCCAAGGTTTTAATGCGAGGGAAGCTTTTGCCGATGGGATTTTGATTTGGCCAGCATAGATTCGCGGCGGCCTGATTGAGAATAACCACGCCAGGAGCGTTCTTCTCATCCGCCGCCGTGAAATCTCGACCACGCAAGACGGGAATCTGCAGGGTATCGAAGTAACCGGGGCTGACGATGCTTATCGCGAGGTTGTTGCAAACGGAGGAATGCAGTTTCGCCGCGCCAGATAGCCAGGTTACCGGTGAACCAGCAACCAGCGCCGCTGACCGCACACCCAGAATGGCGCGAGCGGTTTGTAGTAAAGGGCGGACCATGCTTGCTCCCTGCGCCTTGGTATACCCCATCCGCGACAAATCAAGCGATGCGCTGAGTAGGTGATCGGTGTCAAAGCCGAGGTCGATCCGAGCGACGTTGCGCATCGTTTGCAGCAGCAGGCCGGCTCCGACCAGAAGAACCATGGATGCAACGATTTGTCCGAGAACCAGCGAGACGTGCAGGCGCGAACCGCCACTCGGGCGAGGGCGCGACCCGGAAGCTTGCAGCTTTAGCTTCTCGGAAACTTCCGCGTGCCTTCTTTTGAGCGCGGGGAGGACGCTGAATGCAATTCCGGACAGGCAAGAGATGCCGACGACAAACACTGCAACCCGAACGCTGACTATCGAAGAGACGATGCCGACGGGCAGAGGCAGCCCTTCAGGAGCAGAAGCGAAGAGCAGCTTTGCGGCCCATGAGGCGGTTAGCAAACCGGCCACCGATCCCATGGCCGCTACTATCAAGCCGCGCACCAGTTGCAGACGCAAGAGCGCCCAGCGCGTCGCTCCGAGCGATGCGCGTATAGCCTGCTCTCTTTCTTCGCGTTCGGAGTGCGCCAGCAAGAGGCCAGCAACGTCGGCTGTCGCAATGATCAAAACCAGAGCGGCGACACCCAAGAGCAGCCAGGAAAGGCGGCTCTCATCCGGAGTAAATCCCTTTTTCAAAGGCGCGAGCGCTGCCCACGGCCTTTTCCACTCGCGCTGTTCCCAAGCGCTGGCGTCCGTAGGCGGAGTGCCCGGATTGAGGAGTTCGCCTTCCATGCCCTCCCATAGATGAAGAGTCTTGCCGGCACCCAAGCGAGCCGAGACAATATTGAGTTCGGCTTGCGCTTGTTGAAGAGATACCCCGGGCCGGAGGCGGCCGACGACCTTGAGGAAATCGTTCCCAATGCGATCGATCTGCGTCGCCATTATAGGCTCGGCTTGAATGGCCATGGACAGCGGCAGCCAAATCTGTGCGCTGCGCTCGAACTCCTGCAACGAAGCGGGCGCCACGCCGATGATGGCGAACGGCTGTCCGTTAATTCGAAGAGTCGAGCCGATGACATCCGGCCTGGCGTCAAATTGCTGCTTCCAATACCGTTCGCTGAGGACCGCAACTGGATTCGCGCCTCTCTGCGTGTCATCAGAGGCGGAAAACAGGCGGCCATAGAGAGCGTTGATTCCCAGTACGTCAAAGAAATTGCCGCTGGCGATTTCGCCAGAGACACGTTCGCCGATGTCGTTTTCCTGTGCCACTTCCAGCCATACCGGACGATAGGCAGCCATGCTGGACAAGGAGCTAACGCTGTCGCGATACTGCTTGAAAAACGGATACGAAGTTAGCCCCAGTTCGACTCCTCCCTGGCTTTCGGTGGAAAAGAAACGGACAAGCTCGCGCGGATCCCTTCCCGGGAGCGGTTGAAGTACAACTACATCGACCACGCTGTAGATCGCCGCGTTCACACCGATGCCCAGGGCAAGGATGAGCACGACGATCGCGGTAAACCCTGGATTCTTGTGGATGGAACGCAGGGCATAATGGAAATCAAGGCGCAGTGAATCGAGCATGAGCACCATCCAAGAATGGTCATAACCGGCGGGCAAGCAACTCGCAGGGCGGGACCAGTTTACTCCTTCCTATCCAGACTTCAGGACAAGCGTGGCAGGAACATGCCGGTGTGCTGAGCGGTGAAGCGGTCGCCGAATTCTTCGGTTAGGAAGGATTCTTCGCGACGGGCTTTGACGTAGAAGCACGCCCAGGCGATGAGGAAGGCCAGAAATCCGCGGACTTGGCCGATTTGCACGGCGGTGCCCAACAGCGCGAGCAAGATTCCGGTGTAGATCGGATGGCGAATGGTGCGGTACGGGCCACTGCGAATCAGTTCGTGGCCTTCCTTCAATGTGACGGTGCCGCTCCAGTTGGCGCCAAGATGCCAGCGGGCCCAGAAGCAGATGGCGATACCGAAGCCGACGATCGCCACACCTATCCATTCGACGGCCGGCGTAAAGGGAAACAGCCGCGCGCCGAGCCACCCGCGGTGCGCTTCCGGTCGCGACAACAGGAACGAGGCGGCGGCCAGCGGAAGGATGTACCCAAGCCGCTGCAGCCAGCTCTCGCGGCGCTTGGTCGCTTTGCTGTTGAAGGCTGCGACTAGCCAAAAAACGCTGAATAGAACCCATAGCGCCCATGTGAGCGTGTGGGGCGACAGAACATTCATGAACCACTCCGAAGAGTAGCAAACGCGGGCCGTACTTCGCACTGTCAGCTCAAGTGTAACGACGCTGGCCGGTTCGGGCCACATTGTCTTTGCGAAAGCCAAATTGGAGGCTGTTTTTTACGTGCCAGGCGGCGCAGAATCTCAGCATGAAAAACAAGACCGCAGCAAAGCTGGGCGCCCAAACGCTGGCGATTCACGGCGGCGAGCCGAAACGGCATGGCGTGAACGCGGGAGTCGGCGGAGAGATTTGCCGCACCTCGAATTTCACTTTTTCGTCGACACAGGAGATGAAGGAGTGGGCGGAGGGAAAAAGCAAGGCGTACATCTACACGCGCTACGGCAATCCCACGCTTACGGTGGCGGAGCAAAAAATTGCGGCACTGGAAGGCGCAGAAGCAGCGGTGGTGCTGGCTTCGGGGATGGCGGCGATATCGTGCGCCTTACTGAGCGCTTTGCGCGCCGGCGACGAATTGATCGCCACTTCGCAACTGTACGGCGGAAGTTACCGGCTGATGCGCGATTTGTTTCCGGACATGGGCATTAAGGTGCACCACGTTGGCGTGGACCTGGCGGGAATCGAGAGCTTGGTGACGCCGCGGACCAAAGCGCTGTACGTGGAAACGCCTACGAACCCCACTCTGCGGCTGGTGGACCTGCACAAAGTCGTGGCGTTCGCCAAGAAACACAAGCTGGCTTCCATCATCGACAACACCTTTGCGTCGCCAGTCCTGCAGAATCCTATCGCCATGGGATTCGACATGGTGGTGCACAGCGCCACGAAATATCTTGCCGGCCATTCCGACATAATTGCCGGCGCGGCAGCCGGCAGCAGGCCCTGGATGGAACGCGTGCGCCATTTCATGATCTATCTGGGTAGCTCGATGGATCCAGGAGCGGCGTTTTTGCTGTCTCGCGGGATGAAAACGCTGGGCATACGCGTCGAACGTCAGAACGCCAACGCTCTGGTCGTCGCGAAATTCCTCGAAAAGCATCCGAAAGTGGCGCGGGTGCACTATCCAGGCCTGAAATCGCATCCCGACCACGCACTGGCCAAGAAGCAGATGCGCGGGTTTGGTTCCATGATGGCGTTCGATTTGAAGGGCGGCTTACCGGCGGCGCGAAAATTCTGCGATCATGTGCGGTTGTTTCTACTGGCTGCGAGCCTGGGTGGCGTGGAGTCGCTGGTGGTGCTGCCAATTTACTCGTCGCACTACCGGATGAGCCTAGAAGAGCTGAACACGGCGGGAGTTACACCGGGAACAGTGCGCGTTTCCATCGGACTCGAAGATTCCAAGGATTTGATCGCCGACCTGCAGCAAGCGCTGCGATAGCAGCCACGGCGTAGCACGGGGGAAATAAAAACGGGCGGGGCGCCGAAGCGCACCGCCCGAATTTTTCTGCTGTGAAGTGGTCGTGACCGCTCGGCGGTCACAGTGCCACTACAGCGGCTGAACGCTGGAGGCCTGCAGGCCCTTGGGGCCGCGGACGACCTCAAACTCCACCGCTTGGCCGTCGTTCAGCGAGCGATAGCCATCCGCGACGATCGCGGAGAAATGGACGAAAACGTCCTCTCCGGTCTGGCGCTGGATGAAACCAAAGCCCTTGCTGGCATTAAACCACTTCACTGTTCCTTGTTCTTTGTTCACTGCTTGTTTCTCTTTTCGATTAAAGCTATCTGGTGCTACTTCACGTCCGTTGGGCACAAAAAAAGGCCGCAAGTTGAAACCTTGCGACCGCTTCGACTCCAAAGGCGATACAAGAGCAACAAACGCAAATACAGAGTAACACAACCGCGCGTGTCTGTCCAGCATATTTTATCTTCGATAATGCCTTTGTTTTCTTAACCTTGTGAGACTATTGGTTTCGCAATCCCTCGAGTGAGCAGCGGACTCACGTGGCCGGCGAGCCTTTGCGGTACACCGCCCAGTCCAGCATAATCAGCTCGCATGCTGCTCCGAGGTGACTCCATGACTCCCACCGCAAAATACCGCCCCCCAGATTTGAGCGAGAGCGTCGCGCTGGTTGCCGGCGCGACACGCGGAGCCGGCCGGGGCATTGCCATCGCGCTGGGCGAAGCCGGCTGCACGGTTTACTGCACTGGGCGTAGCACACGGAAACAGGGGGCTACACCCGGGCGGCCGGAAACCATCGAGGAGACTGCGGAACTGGTCACGGCTGCGGGTGGGCGCGGAATTGCCGTGCGCGTGGATCACACCGAGCCTGCCGAGGTGAGAAAGCTGGTGGCCGGAATTAAGCGGCGGCACAAAGGATTGGACATTCTGGTTAACGACGTTTGGGGCGGCGACGCGCTCACGGAATTCGGCAAGACCTTCTGGACGGCCAACCTCGAGAACGGCTTGCGTATGCTGAAGCAGGCGGTCCATTCGCACATCATCACTTCGCACTACGCGGTTCCGCTGATGCTGGGCCGGGCACGACGGAGAAGAAAAAAGGGCAGAAGCCGCGGAATCATTTTCGAGATTACCGATGGCGACGCTTTTTACTACCGCGGTAACATTTTCTACGACTTGGTGAAAATCTCGGTGATCCGCCTGGCGTTTGCCATGGCTCGTGAGTTGCGCAAGCGAGGAATTGTTTCAGTCGCGTTAACCCCGGGCTTCCTGCGTTCCGAGGCAATGCTACAACACTTTGGAGTCAGCGAAGCGAATTGGAAGGACGCCGGGAAAGCCAAGAACGCCAATGTGAATTCCCAGGATCAAAATGATTCGCCGGAGGATTTCATGCAATCCGAATCGCCCCGGTTCATCGGCCGGGCCGTGGCCGCCCTGGCAGCCGATCCGAGGGCGGAGCGTAAGAGCGGCCGAGTGTTCAGTTCCTGGGCGTTGGCTAGGGAGTACCGCTTCACGGATCTCGACGGCACCCGGCCAGACTGGGGCCGGCACGCCACGAAAAAATACGGCAAGTACAAAATCTGCGACGAGCGTTTCTATTCCTACTGGACTCCCGGCCTCATCGAACTCGTTTTCCCGGATTGGTTTTGACTGATCGCGAAGAAGGTGTCGGGAGGCGCGGCATTTTTGGGCTAGGCCGAAGCGGTGCCGGTTACGCCGTTTCGCAGGATGGCGGTTAGCTGTTCGGGATCGCCGGTAGGTGGGAGGCAGGTGTTGCCTGCGCAGACCAGGGCTAGCGGTTTATCGGCTGGGAGATGCGGCAGCGTTTGGCGAAGGGCTGGCGAGAGATGGTCGAGTTGCGTGCCCGGCGTCACTCGCAGGACGGATTTGCCGAAGCGGTAGACGCGGTTGGCGGCGTCTTCGAGGGTCCGCGCGGCGGGATCGCCGGCGCGACCGGTGACGACGACTTGGATTGGTTGATGAGCGAACAGTGTGGCAGCTAGTCCGTAGGTAGCGGCGAACAGGCCATATTGCGGAGCGATGCCAGCGAAGGCTTCAAGAGTTTTTTGCGCGAGGGCCTGGTAGCGCGGGTCTCCGGTGAAAGCGTGCATTCGTATTAACGCGATTGCCGCGACGGAATTTGCACCGGGAGTCGGCGAATCCTGGAACGGTTTGCGGCGCACGTCGAGGCCGCCCATGGGAGCGGCGTCCGAGGAGCGGTCGAAGAAGCCGCCGCCTTCGGCGTCGCCGTATTTTTCGATGGCGATATCCATGGTGCGTTGGGCGGCGCGGAAGTAGCGCGCGTCGAGCGTGGCTTCGTAAGCATCGAGCAGCGCGAGCACGCTGAAGACTTGGTCGTCGAGCGAGCCGGGCAGGGCGGGACCGCCGATGCGGTGGCCGAAGCCGCTCGATTCGTTCCAGACTTCTTTCAACATGCGGTCCATGGTCTTGAGCGCGAATTTCTTGCAACCGAGATGGTCCGAGTTTTCCACACGGCTAGCTTCGAGATATGCCGAGACAAACATCGCGTTCCAGGAAACGTACAAAGTTTTGTCGATGAACGGCGTTGGCCTTTCAAAGCGTGCTTTGAGCATTTTTTCAACGGCACTCAACCACATCCGGGCGACCTCTTTCATGTCGCGTCCGAGCGTCTTCGCGATTTCATCGAAACTGCGAGCGTTCCACAGAACATTTTTAGCCGGATTGTGATGCATTTCGCCGTGAACTTCGACGTCGTAGTAGAGCTCGATGATGCGCGATTCTTCTGGTGTCAGGACCGCGCGAACTTCGTCAACAGTCCACGTGAAATAGTCCCCGTCATCGTCCAAAGAGTAGTCAGCGTCCTGGCTGGCATAGAATCCGCCAGCCTCTTTGTCTGACAGCACCCTATTGACCCAGTTGACGATGTCTTCGGCCACGGCGCTGAACGTCGTTCGTCGTCCTGAGTCCTCGGAAAGCGCGCCTGACGATACTTGCGAGGCGTAGACATAATTCTTCAAGAGTTCGGAATTGTCGTAGGACATTTTCTCGAAGTGCGGCACCAGCCACTTCTCATCTACGGAGTAGCGGTGGAAACCACCAGCCAGTTGGTCGTAGACACCGCCGCGGGCCATTTTTTCGAGCGTGGTCTCGGCAATGGCCAGCAAGTGCTTTTCTTTGGTTTGCTGGTAACGCTCGAGGACCAGATCGATAGCGGAGGAATGCGGAAATTTTGGAGAGCGGCCGAAGCCGCCGTTCTTGATATCGAATTGCTGCGTAATGGAGGTAATTTGCGCATCGACCACCCCGGCGTCAAATTCTGCGCGGGCGCCGTTGAACATTTCGGCTTGCGCTACGGCATCAGAGATGGAATTGGCAGCGCGCTCAAGGTCGGGGCGTTTGTTTTTGTACGAGTCGGCGACAGCGAGCAGGATGCGGCGAAAGCCGGGGCGGCCGAATTGATCTTCCGGCGGGTAGTAAGTGCCGCCGAAGAATGGCTTGCCGTCCGGCAGGAGAAATCCCGTAAGCGGCCAGCCGCCTTGGCCGGAGATGGCGCTGATGGCGGACTGATACCGCGAATCGACATCGGGGCGCTCGTCACGATCCACTTTCACGGCGATGAAGTGCTCGTTGATGATTTTGGCGATGGCCGGATTTTCGTAGCTTTCGCGGTCGATGACATGGCACCAATGGCACCACACGGCGCCAATGTCGAGCAGAATAGGTTTGTCTTCGGATTTGGCGCGGACGAAAGCGGCGTCGCTCCATTCATGCCAGTCGATGGGCTGGTGCGCGGCGGAGCGCAGGTACGGGCTGGCGGAGTCTTTCAGGTTGTTTTCGGTGGAGGGCAATCGACAGCCTTTCGGGATATCAGAGAGTGTCCAGATTCAGCTCATCGGATCAACGGCGGCGATGTTTACGCGGGCACAGGCTGAAGCCCGTGCTACTGGACTGTCCCGCCGGAACCGAGGTCACGCGGATCGAGCGGTTTGCGTCCGGAGAAGCCTTCGTTCTGGCGATGGTAAAAGCGAATGCGGTCTTCGCCGACTTTCCAGCAAAGATAGACTTCTTCGTTGTTGATAAGCGCGGGAAAATCGAGCAAGCCAACGTCGAGATCCTTGATGACGCAGCCAGTTTCCAGAATGCGATCGAGCGCGGACTTGAGCGTGTCCGCCAAATGCGTGTGCTCGAAGCGCAACTTGGCCAGCTTTTCATACGGCACGATCACGCCGCCCATCATCATGATTCGCGCGGAAACCGCATTCAGGTCGTTGTCCAAACCGGAAAGCTTCTTACGGCAATCCATGGCTTCGAGAAGCACGGGCTCGAGTTCGCGGCGCGCGCGCTCCGCTTCCGTCAGCGTGAACAGACGCTGCGGTTCCGGTGTTTCGTCCTGCGATTGTTCGTCGTCTTGGTCAGCCATGTGCCATCCACGGGGCGCGGGGACTACCCTCAAATGCTAACGTAATGCACCGACGCGGTCGAGAAGAAACGCGCCACGCTTCGGAACCATTAGAGTTGTCATAGACAGGCGCAGCCTGCTGCGCCACTACAAGAATTCATTGCTGCCAATTCAGCCGCCGATGAAGACCATGGTGCGGTTGGGGGGGATGAAGTCGGGGGAGTTGATGCGGTGGCCGGCCTCTTTCTCCATGACGATGGAATGGATGTAGGTGACAACGTCTTCGTCGGTAGCGCCTTCGCGAAGCAGAATACGGAGGTCGTGATCGTCTTTGCTGAAGAGGCAGGTGCGCAGCTTGCCGTCAGCGGTCAGGCGGATTCGCGAGCAGTGGCCGCAGAAGGGCTGGGTTACCGGAGCGATCAGGCCGATTTCACCAGGGGCGCCGTCGGCGAATTTGTATTTGCGCGCGGTTTCGCTTTGTTCGTGGGGAATTTGCTGGAGCGGCCAGCGGGCGTGGATGCGTTCATAGACTTCGGTGGCGGGGACGACGGAAGCGCGCGTCCAATGGCGGTCGGCGTCGAGCGGCATGAATTCGATGAAGCGCATGATGACGCTGCGTTCGCGTGCGAAGCCGGCGAAAGACTCAATCTCGTCGTCGTTGAGTCCGCGGACCAGGACGGCGTTGACTTTGGCGGGAGCCAGCAGCGAATTTTGTGCGGCATCGATGCCGCGCATTACCGTATCGAAGGATTTCGTGCGGGTGATGCGCTCGAACTTTTCGCGGTCGAGGGAATCGAGACTGATGTTGATGCGGTCGAGCCCAGCCGCAACCAGGCGATCGCAGCGCTCGGCGAGGAGATGACCGTTGGTGGTCATCGAAATATCCGGGAAACCCATGGCATCGAGCTTGGCGATGTAGTCTTCAACGCCTGCGCGCACCAGCGGCTCGCCGCCAGTGATGCGGACTTTCCGAATGCCCAGGCTCGCGAAGATTTCTGCCAATCGTTCGAGTTCGGGCCAGGAGAGAATCTCATCGTGTTCGCGGTAATTCTCCGGATCGGCAGAGCGGCAATAAACGCACCGAAAATTGCAGCGATCCGTGATTGAGATGCGCAGGTCCGTGATCTGGCGGCCGAATTTGTCGTGAAGAGTCATCGTGGATGCCTGAGCCAAGGTTCGGCGCTACGTCAAAAAACAAGACCGCCCGATCCAGTGATTGGAATCGGGCGCTCACCGAAAAAGTGTATATTTTCGGTGTGATCGCTCCTTTCCAAACACGGGAGGCTCGAGCGTTTCCGTTCAAGCCCTTATCTCCAGCCAGCTAGGAGTCACCCTGGAGCATCGCCTCTATGGCCGTAGGATGTCTCTCCGGTAGGCCTTAGGGGTCGGAGTTATGATCCTAAGTGTATGCCTGCGCTACTCGAACTGCAATTCAGTAGAAGGTGGGCTCTTACCCTTCCTCATCATCGTCATCACCAGCGCGCAACAACTTATTCTTGGTCGTAATCTTGATACCGCTGGCTCGTGCCCCGGCAATAATCCCCCGCCGCGCCTCGGCCTCCAGCATCTCCGGGGCAAAGACTCCCGGCGTCTCCCTGGGAAAAAACTTCACGAACTGCACCGCCACATGCGCGGTCGAGTAGGCCACCGAGGTAGTGAATAAGCCCTGCTGCCGAATCTGGTAGAGCGTAGGGAACAAGCAGTCCGTCCGAACCAGCATTCGATAGTCGTGCTTGGGATCGCGCTGGGTTCCATTCACCAGCACCACCGCGGCAAATCGCGCGTTCTGCAGCACTCCCTGGCGAATCAGCTTGGCGATCGCCCGTGGCGATGACGTTTGCGGAAAGCGCTCACGCACTAGGCCGCGCGACTTCGACAGTTTTCCCTGCCTGTACCAGCGGCGTAACCGATCGAACTCGTTGCCGCCGATCTTCACGTCCATGTTTCGCATGGCAATGTTGTACGGCAGCGTGGCCACTTCGTCCTGCGCGGCCAGCACCACGGCCGCCGATCCGATCGGCGCCGAAAACTGAAACTTTTCCAGCTCTGCAAAACGCTTCTCCATCCGAAATTTTCCGTTTCGGTATACGCGCGGACTAGAAATCGCTTCGTCGAAGGAACCTTCCGGGGACCACTGCGAAACCGGATCGCGGCTCTCGGTACTCTCGTACAGGCGGATGCGCACCGAATCCACCTCGTCCATTGACTCAGCCGCTCGCTTGACCAGCAGATTGGTCAGGCCAGGAGCCGCGCCCGCATTGATCACCGCCGCCCGCCTTTTCTCCTCGAAGCGCTTGGCCAGCGCAAACTGCTCCGCCTTGAAGGGATGCCGCGTCAGATGCGAGCTCAAATCCAGGTAGTGCGCGCGCAAGTGCAACGCTGCCCGCATCACGATCAGGTTGAAGACAGAAGCGGAAGCGTTGACGATCAGCTGGCAGCCACGCGCCGCACGGACAATCCCGCGCAAGTTCCGCGCATTCACAGTGGCAATCGGAATAGTGCTGCGTTTTCCGAGGAATCGCCGCGCGCGGCCCGGATCACGGTCGCCGCACCAGACGGTGTGCCCCTGCCGCTCCAGCAATTGTGCGAGAAGAGAGCCGGTGGCGCCGGCGCCCAGAACGAAGATCCGCATGGCGTGCGCAAAACTCTATCACAGAGAGCGGGCGGGCACTGCCGCTCGATTGTGCGGGTGCGTAATCTGACGATGAAGAAGGCAGGATGTAGCTGGCATAAGGAAAAGTGCGGCCAATTGCGCTTCACTTGGTGGCTGTGTCCCAAGCTTGTTCGGCTTCGTGGAGGAGGGTGGCGCGGTCTTGTTCGAGGACCCAGTGTTGGTGGACTAGGACGTCCAAGGCCTTAGCGAAGCGGGCTAGGTAGTCTTCTTTGTTGGGGTAGCGCTCGGCTACCGATTTGCGCGGGTCGTTGGATTTTTCGCGATCCGCGGCGGTTTTTGGGAATGGTAGGTAGGAGTCTTCGAAGGAAACTCGCTCATTGGGCGCGCCGATGCTGGGGTCGCGGAGGTTCCAGCTTGTGTAGGTGGCCAGGGGTACGGCGATTTGCGGTAGCCGGATGCCGTCGCGCTCGTTGCCGTCAGCATCAACTTGCGGGACTAGGACCGGGAAGGGTTCGCTCACTTTTGGCGGCTGGATGGACAGGATGCCTTGACGCCAGTTGGGGCCGAAGTCTAGGTGATTGGCTTCGTTGGCTTCGTGGGGCCTGTTGAGGCCGGGAATGGCAGGCGGAGCGTAGTCCTTGAAGAGAACCAGCGTGCCATCGGCAATTCTTGGGTGACTGCTTTCCGGCGGGGCGGTGTTAGCGCGGACCCAGGCGTCCATGTTGGCGATCATGGCGCGCCAGAAGAATCGGATGGGTAGCGGGGATTCTGGTTGCTGGCCGAGAAGATCGCCAGGTCCTTTGGCGGGAGGGAACGGGCCAGAAAAATGCTGAAGGCCGGTGAAGTGGTAGACGCGGACGTTTGGCGAGATGGGCGCGTCGTGCTTGCCGTCGGCAGTCGTGTGAATCAGGGCTGCGGCGCGGCCCCAGTATTCGTAGGAGGTGTTGGAAAAAAAGATTTTGGGCAGGACTTTTTCAGCGGCAGCGCGATCGAGAAGGCCGGCGGATTCGCCGGTTACGGGATCTCTTTCCGGCAGGTCGGTAAAGGGGAAAATATCCGTCGGATAAGAGACGGATGAAGTTGGCTGGGCGTCTCGCGATGGCTGGGCGAAGCGGTAATTAAAGCTTCCGCGGCCAGCTCCTGCTACGTGAGCCAGGACGCCGTCCAGCGCGATTCTGCCTTCTTCATCTGCGTTGAAACCTTGGTAGAGAAAATCGCGGAGAAACCGGCCGTTCTGCGAGATGCCTTGGCCGTATACCCGGGTTGCGGGAGTGATGGAGCCTTTGGCGTGCTTGGCGTACGAGGCGAAATCGCGGATGGCTGCGAAGCCGCCGCCGGCTACGATCGGATCGGCGACGACGTAAACGTATTCGTAGATTTTGCCGGGCTGAAAGCCTCCGTTGAGGTGAATGTGGCGATCGCTGGGAGTGAGGTTGCCGTCGACGGTGTGGGCGAATTGCCATTCGGAGCGCGGGATAACAGCACGTGGAGCGTTGCGTGAATCGCGGACGGTGAGAACATTGCGGGGATCGTCAGGGGATGCTACCGGATATTCGGAGCCGCCGATACTGCCGATGATTAGATGGCCGAGAGGAATTTCCGGCATCACTTTCGAAGGCATCAGATCGCCGCGCAGCAGGCCAGTGATGGTCTTGCCGTGGTCCTTCGCGATTGGCGCGAAAAATTTGAGGGCATCGGCGCCAGAGGCGTCCCACTGCCAGCCCAAGGTGACGATAGTGAAGCCGTTGCGCAGGAGCCAGGCATCGCCCGGATCTTTGGCGAGATCCCAATCGCCGCCGTCGATCAGGGCGATGATTCGGCCGCGTCCGCGGTTAGGAACTTCGAGAATCAGGGACCCGTTGGACTTTTGCGGATCTTTGGGACGGACGGCGATGAAGTCGGAGGAGAATTGGACTTCGCCGTTTTCTAGATTGATCGCTTTGTCCAAATCGACGATTTGTTGATTGTGAGCGTTCGAAATTGGTAGTGAGAAGTAAATGCGGCCGGTTATCCGTTCGTAGGCGCCGGCTTGGCCGAAGGGTTGGCCGGCTAGAATATCGGCGCAGGACGAGATTTCCACGCGGAGGACTTTCGCGCGGAGAGGCAGGGTGGCGAAAGAAAGAATGAGGCAGAGCGAGAGTAGATTTCGACGGAGCGACATGCGGCGAAGGATAACATGGCTGGCCCGGAAGGAGGCGAACACGCAACGCCGCGATGGACGCGGATGCGTGTCCGCCATTGTTGAAACCGAGGGTCCTGCCTCAGAAGGCGGACCTTTCCTCCGGACAAATGCTACGGTCGCGCCTCGAAGATTAGGTTAAAGGGGGTTTGCGTGGCGCGGCGGAAGCGGGAGAAGCCGCCGGAGGTGACTACGTCGCGGATGCGCTTTTCGCCGGCTTGCGCGCCCAGTGCCAGGCCGACTTCCTGAGACAGCGAGGCTGGGGTGCAGAGAAGCGTGGAAGCGCCGTAAAACGCACGGCCAATGGGATTGAGATTGTCTTCGAGCTTGTCGCCAGCGAAGGGCTCGACGATCATCCAAGTGCCGTCTTTTTTCAGCGAGCTGTGGACATGCGCGGAAGCTCCGGCGGGATCGCCCATGTCGTGGAGACAGTCGAAGAAGGTGACGAAGTCGTAGTCCTTGCCGGGATAGTCCTTGGCTTTGGAGACTTCGAAGCGGATGCGGTCGGCGACACCAGCGTCTTTAGCGCGTTGGCGTGCGGTCTCGATGGATTTGTCGTGGTAATCGAAGCCGACAAATTCGGATTTGGGATAAGACTTGGCCATGAGGATGGTGGAAGCGCCAAGGCCGCAGCCGACGTCGGCGACGCGGCCCCCGGATTTCAGTTTGGCGTCGACGCCTTCGAGCGCGGGAATCCATGCGGCGACGAGATTGGCTGCGTAACCTGGACGAAAGAAGCGCTCGGTGCCTTCGAACAAAGCGTGATGATGCTCGTGCCAGCCAAATCCCTGGCCGGTCTTGAAGCGTTCGGTCAGACGGTCTTCAGCTTTGGTGGCAGCGAGGGCGAGTTGAAATGCGCCGGGCATGAACGCCGGGCTGGTGTCGTCGGCCATGGCGAAGGCTTGCTCTTCCGAGAGATGGAATTTCGCGCCAGACGGGTCGTAGCTGACGTAGCCACCGGCAGCCTGAGCGCTGAGCCATTCACGGACGTAGCGTTCATTGGTGCCGGTGCGTTTGGCGAGTTCGCCGGATGTTTGCGGACCGCCGGAAGCAAGCGCCTTGTAGAGGCCGAGCTTGTCGCCGATGCCGATGAGGGCGGCGTTAAAAGTGGCGCCGAAATCGCTGAGGGCGCGGCCAAGAAATTCATTCAGCTTGTCGGGATTAATAGCCATTCGAAAAAACTCCTGAGGTGGGTTTTGAACTACGGAGAGTGAAACAATCTTAGCAGGTTCTGCCCACGATTGCGCAAGCCGGTAAGACGAGCGGTCAGCAGCAGCGATTGGGGCGGGAGTAGCGCCGGTTGAGCTGATCGACGTAAAACTCCTCGGGTGACAGAACGGAGTGCGTCGGTCCACTTTTTCGGGCGGCTCGGGCGTAGCGTTCGTACGCTGAGTCGCCGCACCAGTCGCGGAGGCCGCGCCAGAGTTGGCAGATAAAACGCGTAGATTTTGCGAGAATTCGGAGCATCGGTCTAATCGTCTCCGTGCGCGGTACCGGTGAAGTTTTCAGCCCAACGGGTTTGCACGTACGGGACCTCGTGGAGAAGATGCTCGCGGCGGTCCGTGAGCAGGCCGTACCACTGGAACAACGCCTCCACGATGAGCACCAGAATCATCACGGCGAGCGCGGCGGTTACCCCGGCGTCGAGACGCTGGTTGAAGATGAGGCGCTGCGTATCGGCTAACTTGTCGGTGGGAATTCTTCCGGCGGCGATTTGGTCGGCAAGAGCTTTCGCGTAAGAGAGGAAGCCGATGCGCGAATTAGCGCTGAAGATTTTCTGGTAGCTAGCGGTCATAGTGATGATAACGAGCCAGATCATCGGCAGGAGTGTGACCCAGATCCAGCGGAGGCGGCCCATTTTCATGAGAATAGTGGTGGCGACGACGAGCGCCACGGCGGCTAGCAATTGATTGGAGATGCCGAAGAGCGGCCAGAGAGAATTGATGCCCCCGAGGGGATCGACTACACCTTGATAGAGAAAGTAGCCCCAGGCCCCAACAATTACGGCGCTGGAGAGCAGGATGCCGGGCATCCAGCCGGTCCGTGCGAACGGTTTCCACACGCGGCCGCCGAGTTCCTGAATCATGAAGCGGCCCACGCGAGTACCGGCATCGAGTACCGTGAGGATGAACAGCGCTTCGAACATGATCGCGAAGTGATACCAGATGCTGAGCAGGCGTTCGCCTCCGATGGTGCTGGAGAAAATCTGTGCCATGCCTACAGCAAGAGATGGCGCGCCTCCGGCGCGATTGAGAAGAGTTTGTTCACCTACGGAGTGCGCCAGGTTGGTCATGGTTTGCGCGGCTAGTGGATAGCCCCAGGCGCTGATAGTTGCGGAAGCGGCTTCGGGAGTTGCTCCGACAATGCTTGCCGGACTGTTGATGGCAAAATAGACGCCGGGAGGCATGGCGCAGGCGGCGACCATTGCCATTACGCCGACGAACGATTCCAGGAGCATCGCGCCGTAGCCGATGAAACGCGCGTGGCCTTCGCGGAGAATCATTTTCGGTGTAGTGCCGGAGGAGATCAGGGAATGGAAGCCGCTGATGGCCCCGCAGGCAATGGTGATGAAACAGAACGGAAAGATTTTTCCGGCAAAGACCGGACCGGAGCCGTCGATGAAGCGAGTGAGCGGCGGCATGAGTACGTCGGGGCGTACCACGAGAATTCCAGCGGCGAGCGAGAAAATCGCGCCGGCTTTGATGAAAGCAGAGAGATAGTCGCGCGGCGCGAGGAGCAGCCACACTGGTAGCGCGGAAGCTGCAAATCCGTAGGCCATTAGAGAGAAGGCAAGAGTTACTCCGCCTAACGTAAAGACTCTTGCAAGCGATGGAGCGTCGGCCACCCACTGTCCTGCGACTACGGCGAAAAGCACAAGGGCTACACCGATGAAGGAGGCTTCGAGGACGCGGCCCGGACGGAAATATCTCAAGTAAACGCCGAGGAGAATGGCGATGGGGATAGTCATGGCGAGCGTGAAGGTGGCCCAGGGAGACGACTTCAGTGCGTTGACGACGACCAGCGCTACCACGCCCAGGAGAATTACCAGGATGGCCAGGACGGCGAGCTGGGCGATGAAGCCGCCGCGGCGGCTTACTTCTTCGCGCGCCATCTCACCGAGAGATTTTCCGTCGCGGCGGATGGAACAGAAAAGAATGATGAAATCCTGCACGCATCCGGCGAAGGCTGCGCCTGCGATCAGCCAGAGCGTGCCGGGCAGATAGCCGAATTGCGCGGCGAGTGTGGGGCCGACGAGCGGGCCGGGTCCTGCGATAGCGGCGAAGTGGTGCCCGAAGAGCACCCACTTGTTGGTAGGGACGAAGTCGCGGCCGTCATCGTGGCGTTCGGCGGGAGTGGCGCGAGTGTCATCAAGCGCGAGAAGTTTGGCGTTGATGAAGGCTGAGTACAGGCGATAGGCAACGAGATAGCAGCAGACTGCGGCTACGACGAACCACGTGGAGTTCAACTTTTCGCCACGGTCCAGCGCGATCTTTGCCAGCGCGGCCGCGCCCAGCAGGGCCACGGCGATCCATGCGATGGTCTTCAGCAGTGTCCGCATGAAGTCTCGAGCAGGCAGAAAGCAATGGTTCGCATCGCGGCATCGTAAGCGACCTCCGGCGCATCGTCAAATCGTTGTGGGCAGCTTGGTTACGTAGCGGCTGGCTCGTTTTGAGGAATTGCTTGTACTTGGGCGTGATGCCGTTACAATGCTGCGCAAATTGGTTCACACACCGAGAGGTCGACGATGAAAATGTTGCGTATCGCGCGGATGCTGGCAGGTTTGCTATGGCTTGCTGCCGGGTGGAGTTCGGCGCTTGCTCAAGCGCCGAAAGACGAGCTGCCGCGTCCGAAAACGCTCGATGAGTTGAAGAAGGCGATGAGCGACGTTGTGGAGAAGAATCATATTCCTGGCGCCGGCGTGGCGCTGGTGTCGCACGGAGAAGTGCTGTGGTGCGGCGGGCTCGGCAAAGCGGATGTCGCTGCCGGGCGCGACGTCGGCTGCGACACGGAGTTTCGCGTGGGGTCGGTAAGCAAGAGTTTTGTGGCTCTGGCGCTGCTGAAGCTGGAGGAAGAAGGAAAGATTAACCTGCAAGCGCGGGTGCAGGATATCGCTCCGGAAGTGCCGATCAAGAATGAGTGGGTGGCAACAAGTCCAGTGCGCGTCGTGAACTTACTCGAGCATACCGCGGGTTTCGACGACATGAGCCCCACGGAGGTCTACAACACTACGGGCCGCGCGGACATTCCGTTGCTGCAAGTTTTTCAGGCGCATCCCGCGCAGCAGAATCCACGGTGGCCGCCTGGCACGCGGTTTTCGTACTCAAATCCAGGATTTGGGTTGGCCGGATATTTGATCGAGAAAACCAGCGGGCAGCTTTTCGATGCGTACATCAAGCAGACGATTCTTGCGCCGCTAGGGATTGAGACAGGCGAATTTCGGCTGACCGACGCGAACCGCGCTGCGCTGGCGCAAGGCTACCAAACCGGGCCCAAGGCCGTGCCGTACAAGGAAATTTATTTGCGCCCGGCTGGTGATATGAAGGCGTCGCCCGGCGAGTTGGCGAAGGTCGTGCAGTTTTTCTTGCGGCGCGGCAATGCCGGCGGCGTCCAGGTGGTGAAACCGGAGACGATTGCGCGAATGGAATATCCGACGACTCCGGCATCGGCGCGCAACGGGATTCGGCTGGGATATGGGCTCGCGAACTATACAGAAGTGGAAGGTGGCGTGGTGACCCACGGGCATGACGGCGGCATCGATGGATTTATTTCCACGTATCGGTACATGCCGGAACAAAACTGGGGTTACGTGGTGCTGCTGAACAGCGACTTCTCGGGAAAAGCGCTGCACGATTTGAACCGGCTGGCGATCGATTTCCTGTCAAAGGACTTCCCAAAGGCGCAACAACCGGTGGTCAGCTTGACGCCAAGCGAACTCGATGCTTTCACCGGCTACTACGCTCCGCGTGCGCCACGGAATCAGATGGCCTCGTTCATGGAAGAGCTGGCCGGCGGGACGCGCGTGCGCGCCGAAAAGGGTCAATTGCTGGTGTCCGGACTCTTTGAGAAGCCGGAGAAACTCTTGCCGGTCGGAAAAAACCTGTTTCGCCGGGAGAATGAACCGGAAGCAACTTCGGTTTTCTTTTCGGACCCATCAGGGGCGCGCGTGTTTGTGTCCGCGGGAATGGATGGCGTGCCGTACGGGGAGCGGGAGAGTATTTTTTGGCCTTATGCGCGATTGATGGTTCTTGGTTTGTGTTTGCTGCTGCTAGCGTCTTCGCTGTTGTTTGCCGTGGTGTGGGTGCTGCGCTGGCTGCTGGGAAAAATGAAGGATGTGCGGCATCTCTCGGTTCGGGCGGTACCCCTGGTGGCGACATTGATCTTGCTGGCCGTGTGCTTCAGCATGACGAAAATCTTTCAGGATCTCGGAGCAATCAATTTTTGGACGTTGACCATCTACGCGGGAACGATTCTTTTTGCGCTGCTCTCGCTTTTTGGGTTGTGGCTGGCGGTGCGTGTGCCTCGCGGCGAAATCGGTCGCGCTGTGCGAATCCATTCGCTGCTGGTTTCCCTGGCTTGCGCGACGCTCACGGTGTTTATGGCCTCGTGGCACTTGCTGGGACTGCGAATTTGGGCTCCATGAGCGCTGCTATTTCGCTGGGGCTATGCTCGCCTTCATGAACACGGCAACATCCTGCTTGAGCTTGGCCAGCGACGGCAAGTTGACGTACATCATGTGCCCGGCTTCGTAGTAGGAGTCGGTGATGTGACTGCGCAGCGTGGCGTCCAGGCCAAGATGGTTGAACGTGTAGTTCGCGGCAAAGTAGGGCGTGGCGCAGTCGTAGTAGCCCTTGGCGACAAACACGCGCAGGAATTGATTTTGCGTCATCGCGCTGCGTAGCGTCTGGGCGACATCGACGTAGCGATTCTCGAAAGCGCGATAACTCCACGGATAAACGTTGCCGGTAATGAATTCGTAGAACAAATCGCTTTCAAATTTCAGATCGCCTCGCACGTACTCGTGGAAAGCCGCCGTGTACGGGCCAGCGATCGCCGCCATACTGGGATCGTATTCGTTGCTGGAAGCGCCGGCATCCGCGTCGATACCGACAAAGCGGCCGTCGAGGCGGCCCACGGTGCGGCCCTGGCTATGCAGCAACTCCTTATCGAAGCGCGAGAGTTCCACGCGAAGATTGTTGCGCTCGACGAATTCGGCGGAGAGGCCGGTAAGGCGTGCTAATTTCTGGGAGATGCTGGCTCGCTGAGCGGCGGGGAGTGCATCGCCCGCGAGCAAAGCGTCGTTGTATTCGCCCAACGCAAATGTTTCTGACTCCGCGACGGCTTTGCGCAAGTCGCCTTGCAAATCCCCGCCAAGTTTCTTGTGATACCAGGCAATCGCCGTGTAGGTCGGCAAGATCAATTGATACGGCATGTCGTTACCGGTATCGAATTCGGTGGTTTGAAAATTCAGGATCGAAGAGATCAAAATGATGCCGTTCAGATACATGCCGTAGCGTTGCTGCAAGTAGCCGGAAAGGCCGGCTGCGCGCGTCGTGCCGTAGCTTTCGCCGGCGAGAAACTTTGGCGAGGACCACCGGCGATTGCGCGTTGCATAAAGCCGGATGAAATCGGCGACGGACTGTACGTCCTCCTGAAGCCCGTGAAATTGCTGCGGTGATTCACCGGGGACCGCGCGGCTGTATCCGGTTGAGACGGGGTCGATGAATACCAGATCGGTGATATCGAGCAACGAAGACTCGTTGTCGACCAGTTTGTAAGGCGGCGGGAGGAGCGAGCCTGCGTCGCCCATCTGCACCCGGCGCGGCCCGAGCGCGCCGAGATGTAGCCAAATGGACGCCGAGCCCGGGCCGCCGTTGAACGTGAAAGTGATAGGCCGCTGACCGAGATCGCTGACATCGTCTTTCGTGTAGGCCACGTAGAAGACGCTGGCTTTCGGCGTGCCGTCTTCGAGCTTGAGCAGCATCGTGCCGGCCGTTGCAGTGTATTTGATTTCCTGGCCGCCGATGCGCGCGGTGTGCTTGGTCTGAATCGATTTTTCTTCCGGCGCGGGTTTCTTTTCGTCCTTGGGTTTTTCCTGCCCGGATTGTTCCGCTGGTTTCGATTGTTGCGCTGAAATGGCGTACGGCCCGGCGAGAAAAACGAAGAGCGCGCTTGAGAGCAAGGTTCTCGGTTGCATACGAAGGTGGGGCTCCTTAACGCTGAAGTCGCATGTGAGATGGCGGTCGGCATCGTATGTGACACCGCTGGTTGCGTCAATCGCATCGCCGACCGAGATTGCGAATTGGTCGAATCGAGGGCCGGATTAGTCGGGAAGCGATGTGAATCGCAGCAGGGGATAAACATCACGGAACATTTTGCTGATCTCGCCGGTGAAACTCGCGTTGGTTGCGGCCGCCGGCTTCAGCTTCCGGCGCACGATCCAGCCGCGCAGACTCGTCCAGTCCTCCGCCGTGAGAGGCCAGCCTTTACGGTCGGTCCATTCACCCTTTTCGACGCGATACCAGTAGCTTTCATATTTGCGGGCGAGCCGGGATTTCTGTTTTCCGGGCCAGCGAGAATCTGCTCGCACGCGTGGCCCGGCGATCTGGCCCAGCGTTGACTCTTTTAGTTTCGATCCTGCGTAGATGCGGAAGCCGACCGTGACCGTATTGGTGGACACTCCGACATACATCTCGCCGGTTTCTCCCTGGCCGGAAAATGGCGCCGCGAACTTCAGGTACATTTGCGGGCGATACGGCGTCTTGTCTTTGGCAAAGCGAATGTCGCGATGGATGCGCGAAAAGCTGGCGGCGCCTCCGCGTCCGACAGTGCCCAGACGCATGTCGAGGCGAACGACGGCGGGCGAAAGCTCTTCGAGCAAGCGGCGAAACGGCTGCACCACGGCGCCTTGATAGCGGTCGCGGTTCGCGTCCATCCAGTCTTTGTGATTGTTGCGGGCCAGATCTTTGAAAAAGCGAAACGTTTCGTTCGTGAACACGGGCTTGCTGGGGCTCATAGTATCACCTGATCTGAGTGGCGCGAGCTTTAGCCTACACGATTCCAAACTCGCGTCAATTACACTATGCTGTCTCCTCTCTGGAAGCGCGCGTGGGTAGCGCGCGTTCTTGATTTCACTCCGAGGACGAACCGAATGCGCTGCAAATCGATAGTGGCCGCTATTCTTCTGGCTGGAACCTTCTGCGCCGCAGGGATGCTGCGGCTTCCTGCTGCCGTGGCGGACGAAACCAAGAATCCCGCCAAGACCGAGCCCTGGAAGCCGGAAGACTTTATCTACGGCGAGGCCGCGCAGCAGTTTCGCATTTCGCCGGACGGCAAATGGCTGGTTTGGGTCAAATCGGTTGGCGACAAAGAGAAAGATGTGCGGATCTCGAATCTTTTTCTGTCCAGCCTTGCGGAGAATCGCGAAATTCAGCTGACCCGCGGTTCGGACAACGTCAGCCAGCCGGTCTGGTCGCCCGACGCCGAGTGGATCGCGTTTCTGAGCAATCGCGCGCGTCCGCAGGGCAAACCGGAATCGGCGAAGAATCAGCTGTGGCTGCTCAACACGCATGGTGGCGAGCCCTGGCCGGTTACGGAGTTGGCGCGCGCGCCGCGGCAGATCGAATGGCTGGACAAGGAAACAGTGATTTACAGCGCGGAGGAAGATCCGTCGCTTTACGAGCAGGAAGCGAAAAAGAAAAAGGACGATTCGGAAGTCGTCGAAGATATGGAGCATACGGCTCCGGTGCGGCTGTACAAGATCAACGTCAAAAACAAGAAGATTACCCGGCTGACGACGAATACGGATTGGATCGAGCGCTGGGGCGTTTCACGCGATGGGAAATACGCGGCGGCTTCTCATGCAAAGAGTTTGCGCTTTGCGTTCGACCAAAAAACGCCGCCGGTGACCATCCTGCATGACCTGACCAACGGCACGGAGAAGCAAATCCTTACGGAGGGACGTATTCGCGCGGAAAGCTTCGACTGGGATCTCGATAGCTCGGGTTTTTACGTCCCCACCGCGTTTTCCACGCATCCGGTGTTCACCACGGCCAGCATCAACGTCGTCTACTACTACGAAATCGCAACCGGCAAGAGCCAGCAAGTGAATCTCGATTGGCCGAACGGAGTCGGCTTCCAGGTCCAGGGAGTCCGCGGCGGGTTTGCGGCCATGCTCGCTGCGGGAAGCCACGCGGAACCCGCGCTGTATACGAAAAGCGGAGACACGTGGAAGCATCAGATGCTCGAAGGCGAACACGCGAAGAATTTTGAAAATTTCTTTGTCAGCGACGATGGAAAGACGATTGTCTATGGCCAATCGACCGCCAGCAAACCCTCGCAACTGTATCGCGCGCAACTCGATAGCACACGAATCACTTCCCCGGTTCAGATCACCAAACTGAACGAAGGGCTGGTGTCCGGCCGCGTCGCAGCAAAGACCGAGGTAATTCGCTGGAAAGGCGCGAACGACGAAGAAGTTGAAGGCATTCTCTACTATCCGGCCAACTACCAAACCGGTAAAAAGTATCCGATTGTTACCGCGATTCATGGCGGACCAACCAGTGCGGATCACGATTTGTGGAGCGAGAGCTGGGCCTATCCAATTCAATTGTTCACGGATCGCGGCGCCTTCGTCCTGCGCCCGAACTGTCACGGCAGCAGCGGCTACGGGCTCAAGTTTGTGGAATCGATCTGCTGCGGCAAGTACTACGACCTCGAAACTCCGGACATCAACGCCGGCGTCGACTATCTCATCGCCAAAGGCATGGGCGATCCCGATCGCATCGCCACAATGGGCTGGTCCAACGGCTCGATTCTCTCGACCAGCCTGCTCATCACCTATCCCGACCGCTACAAAGTTGCCAGCGTGGGCGCCGGCGACGTCGAATGGATCAGCGACTGGGCCAACGTCGACTTCGGACAGTCCTTCGACGCCTACTACTTTGGCAAATCCCCATTCGAGGATCCCGAGCTATACATCCGCAAATCCCCGTTCTTCAAGATGGACAAAATCAAAGCGCCAGTCTTGATTTTCCACGGCAGCGCCGACCGCAACGTCCCGCCCTCGCAAAGTTGGTCCTACTTCCGCGCCCTGCAATATTTCGGCAAGCCCGTAAAATACGTCATCTTCCCCGACGAACCGCACGGCCCCCGCAAACTCACCCACCAACTCCGCAAAGTAGAAGAAGAAATCGCCTGGTTCGACAAATACTTCTTCAAATCCACAAAACCCGAAAACGAAGCCCTCAAGAAGGACTCGCCCCTCGCAGACACTCTGAAGAAGAGTAAGTTTTCTCACGGCGATGTTGCAGGCGTTGGCCGCATCTACGCGACGCCTAAATCCAAGGGCCGTATTGTCGATGAGGTGATTTACGCAATTCCTGAGGTAGTTTCTCGCGGCGATCTCTCGATCAGTCGATTTGAGGTCACGCGAGCCCAATTCGCCGAATTTGATAAGAACTACAAATTCGATACAGGCCTCCAAAATTATCCGGCAAACGCCATCACCCTTGACCAAGCCAAGGCTTACGCTGCTTGGCTATCGAAGCTGACCAAGGACTCGTGGCGCGTTCCGTACGAAGACGAAGTGAAGTCACTCTACGAACATCGCGACGGCGAAAACACGCTCGACTACTGGGCCGGGTATGCGCCGAATCCGGAAGATGCGGCGCGACTGCGCGAGAAAACGAAAGAGCTCGCCGGCGCCGCACCACTACTGAAAGAAGTCGGCAGTTTCCGCGGCCAAGGCAAAGACGACGAAGAGCCCGTCTACGACCTCGGCGGCAACGTGGCCGAATGGGTCTTGACCCGCGACGGCAAAGGCAAAGTAATCGGCGGCAGCGCCGATTGCCCCGCCGCCACAAATTCCGCCTGCACACCCGCCCCCGAATACATCGGCTTCCGCGTAGTCCGCGGCGCCGCCAAGCCCGCCCAGTAGCACAGGCTTGCCCTGAGCCTCGAAGGGCACTCCTGTTTATCCTGAGGAACGAAGGGCCTATGCCGCGTACGATAAACCGCAATCGTCACGACCGACGGCGGCGTTTTCACCAGTCACCTTCTTTGTAGTAGCGCGGCACGCCGGCCAGTCCGCCTTCGCAACAGCGCCGACGTCAGCGTGCGGGTCCCTGACGTTCTCACCGAACTCTACGCCGCCCTTGCAGGGGCACGGCATTGCCGTGCCCGTCCGTGCGCCACGACCCAGCGTCACACGACGCTTGACCGACCTTCACGTCCGCGCACAGCGGCCCATCCAGATTGGCGCTTGCCGCCGCCCGCCACCGGCGCTAGCCTCGGCGATATGAGCGCCACCAAACCAAACGATTTTCCCCGCACCGACCGCACCACTGTTCGCCGCAAACCCGACCGCGCCTCCTACGACCGCGACCTCATCTACTCCATTCTCGACGAAGCCTTCGTCTGCCATCTCGGCCTGGTCCACGACGGCCAGCCCTTCGTCATGCCCACCAACTACGTCCGCGACGGCGACCGCTTGCTGCTGCACGGCTCGACCGCCAGCCGCCTGATGCGCACGCTGGCCACCGGCGCTCCGCTTTGCCTCACCGTGACGCTGCTCGATGGCATCGTCTTCGCCCCAACCGCAACCGGTCACTCGGTGAACTATCGCAGCGTAGTCGTCCTCGGCAAAGCCGAGCCCATCGAAGGCGAATCCGCGAAACGCGCAGCGATGCGCGCCTTCGTCAATCACGTGATCCGCGGCCGCTGGGAGCAAGTCGCTCCGCCCACCGAGCAGGAACTGAAAGGCACCATGGTCCTGCAAGTTGCGCTGTTAGAGGCGTCCGCCAAAGTCCGCACCGGCTTCGCCCTCGACGACGAAAAAGACTACGGCTCCGCCTGGACCGGCGTAGTCCCCATGAAGTGGACCGCGCAAACCCCGCTGCCCGACCCCCGCGGCAATCCCGCCATTCCCATTCCCGAAAACGCGAGCAATTATTCCCGCACCTGCTGAGCTGCAACATAGCCACCGCTGTTGTAGGGGCACGGCATCGCCGTGCCCGTCCTCGAATCGCAAACGAAAGCCCGCCTCACCGGCCCTCGACCCGCGCAACTCACTTCTTCTTGCCGCGCGAACCAGCAGATCCCTCCGGGCGCAAACCGCTCGTTCGGGATGACACCCTCTGTGCGCTTTTCGTTCTCTTCTTATTCTTTCCGACAGCGCGTTCCAGCATGCGCCGCACGATCAACAAAACACGCTTCTCGCGCGTCTTCGCCCGCTTCGCTATTTCTAGAAAAATGATGATCTGCCGCCGAAACGCAGGCGTAAGGGCCTGAAACGCGCCGAGAGCTCGAGGCTCGTCCGCCAGCCCAGCCGCCAGGTCCGCAGGAACCGCCGTCTCGCGCCGCTCCCGCTCAATGATCAGCGCCACCTCCACCGCAGCTCCCGCGTCGATCCGCAGCTTGCGCCAGATACGGCTGTGCACGTGAATGCGATAACGCCTTCCGCCCGCCGGAACCAGCGTGCTCTCCATCGCCAGCCCTTCGATCCAGCCGCGCACCGGAACATGCAGCGCCTTGCCGCCTGCCGCTTTGCGAATGGCTGCGGAAATCTCGCGCGGCACGTCAACGCAGCGCATGATCCAGATTTTCTGAATACGCGCAGCGAACGTGAACGTCTGGTCCGCGGTGTCCATTTTTGTTTGACCTACGCCGCCGTGATCAGAAACGGCTGGCCGCGCGTGATGACCACGGTGTGTTCGTAGTGGGCGGAAAGGCTGCCGTCGCGGGTGCGCACGGTCCAGCCATCGTCTGCAAGCCAGACTTTGCCGCTACGTTCGGCGATGATCGGCTCGATGGTGATGACCAGACCTTCGGTCAAGATGGCGCGCGCTTCCGGGTCCGACCAATTCGGCACGGAAGGTTCTTCGTGAATGGTGCGGCCGACGCCGTGACCGCCGAGTTCGCGCACTACGCTGAAGCCACGGCGGCGCACTTCGCGTTCGACGGCGCGGCCGATTTCTTTGGTGCGATTGCCCGCGCGCGCCGTATCCAGAGCTTGGCGGAAAGCGCGTTCCGCGCAGTGCGCCAACTCGCGCGCTGTGCCTGCGGGATTGCGCGGCTCGACTTCGATGCTTATAGCGGAATCGGTATGATAGCCGTCTTTCTCCGCGGTCAGGTCGAGTTTGACGAGGTCGCCCGCGTGAAGCACGCGTCCGCCGGGAATGCCGTGCACCACTTCGTCGTTCACGCTGATGCACACGTCGCCGGGAAAACCGTAGACCATCGGCGGTGAGGAGCGCGCTCCGTGCAAAGCCAACACCTTCGCGCCAATCTCGGAGAGCTCAGCGGTCGTGACGCCAGGGCGCACTGCCACGGCCATGGCGCGCAGTGCCTTCGCAACAATCATGCCGCAAGCCTTCAGTTTCTCGAATTGCTCGGCGCTGGTGATGGACATTACATCCTCCGCTGACGGTCCGTTAAAGATTGGGAGCCATTTCAGCAAATAGCTCAACCGAAATGCAAAAACTTTCTTTCCGGCTGGCTGTCCGGGTTGATCAGGCGCAAACGCTTTTACATGTTCAGGAGCTAAAGCCCGTTTCTTGCATCCCTTACGTCAGGGCCCTTCGAAGCTCAGGGTGAACTGAAGCCCCGACCTCCTAAGAAGGCCTCCGGTTGCTGCGATCAACGCTACTTCGAGCGCGCCCCTGATAAGGGCGAGGTCGGGGTCTGCTGCTGTGGTTCACCTACTTCTCGGTGGTTCAAGTCCACCCAGGCCCACCATTTCCCAATAATTCTTCGCACCTGCGGCGCCATCAGTCACTCCTCGGGCGCTTATGGACTGCTTCCTGCAGTCGACGCACCACTCGTCTTCGCCGCCACCACCTGCACCTTCACGTCATAGCTCCGCTCCGCCGCAACATCCAACCTTTCGCCGCTAGCCAAGTACGACGCCAATACCCTCGCGTCCGCCCAGTCCAACTCCCATCCATTTTCGATGGCCACCGCCGTATATTTGCCTGCCATCACATCGGATAGCGAAAACGTACCGTCGCTGTCGCTCTGCGCCTGTCGAAACAGCGACAGCTTGTGTTCAGAATCCACTGGCACCAGCAGGATCATCACTCCGGCCAGCGGCTTCCCCTCGCGCAGCGCCACTCCATTGATGCTGGCGCTCGTCTTCGAAATTGTGATCGTCAGTTGAACATCCTGCGTTCCGGTAATCTCGACAGTCTGACCTGAAGTCTTGGCCCCCGATGCGCTCATCGACTTCACAGCTAGCCCTTCGGAATTCACTAGCAAAACGTCGTACGCCGCTGCGATGCCTGCAGGGCTATGGAACACCATCGTCCCGTCTTTCGAAGTAGCCGACATCAGCAGTGCGCCGCTCGCGCGATCTCGCAAGGCTATGTCAGCCTGCGCCTGAAGCGGCGTCCCATCTTCGAACTGCAGAGTTCGCCGAATGGCGATTGACGCAGCCTCCCCGGAAGCGTCGAATTCCGTGGTCCTCCCTGCATCTACGTTGCTTTGCCCACCCGCTACCGTGATCGCCAGCGGCCCAGGCGGTAATCCGCTGACTTCCATAATTCCCGGTTCTATTTGCACCGCTTCGGTCGGGATACGCGCGGCGTAATTCCCTAGACCGCGCTGCGCATATTCGACTTGTGGAGCGCCCACTTGGTCTTCACTCTCCGAACCCCCTTTGTGCGTTCGGATGCGCATGCGCACCGCCGGAATCGCGTGCAGGTTGAAATCGGCAATTTCCGAGTCGCCCGGGCGCAACGCAATGGCCGCTGCCGCCGCCGCATCGGTCGCGTCCTGGAAGTACGTCAGGGGATAAACCACTTCGAGCGGCGATGGCTCCTGCAGCGTTTCGCTGGCATTTACGGAAATGGCCGCCGCTTCCGCTGCATTCGTCGCGGCTCTCAATTCCGCCAAGCCGCCCCCGCTTTGCATGATCGAAAAGCCTTGAGCGGAGCCACCAGCGCTTACGAAGGTGGATGACACTACACCCGTGCTGCTCTCTTCTCTTATATTGAGATCCAGGTTTTCCCCATTTGGCCCCTTGAGTTCGAAATGCATCAGCGGCACCGCAAACTGCGCGTACCACGGCCGTGTGTTCACGCCCACGTAGTACGTCCCGGCTCGCAAGCCCGCGAACCGGTAACGCCCCTGGTCATCGGTTCGTTGCGTCGCTTCCATTTGTATTTGCGTTTTCCCCGCCCCGCGAGATTTGCGAAACAGCAGAATTTCTGCATCTCGCACCGGGCCAGTGGCGTCGTCCGTCACCTGTCCGGAAATCGCGGCTTGCGGCAGCAAGCCGAACAGGATGTGCTCGGAATCCGCCGCTGTACCCACAACAATACTTGTCGAGAACCATTCGTGCTGCTGAAACGATTGCGTTCCGTAGCCTCGCCGCTCCGCCGAAAGCGAATACTTCCCGGACTGCAAGTTCTCAAACGCGAAATGGCCCTCGCCGTCGGTCTGCACGGACTCGACCAACGGCTTATCTTTGCAGTTGCAGGTGATCGAAACCCTCGCGCGCGCCAGCGGCGCCCGGTTGATCTCATCCACCACTATACCGGCGATGCGAAAAGTCTGCGGCGGCGCGGCCATCCCATTTTGTGGCGCCCAGCCCAAGCCAAAGACTAAGCCGCACACCAGCCATCGGCATGGGAGTCTCAAGGCTTTCTCCGGATCAGTTCGAGTTTGACTGCCGTTTTCTTCCCCGGTTGCAGTGCGATCTCTTGCGCTTTCGCCAGCAGAGGCTCGATCGCTTCGCGGTTTGCGTATTCCAAGTCATCCATACGATCCATTGCCAGAACCTTATACCGTCCGGGAGGGAGCCCTTGCGTCTCAAACGTGCTATCCGGTTGCCGGTAGACATTCACCACTCGGGTCGCACCATTCTCCGGAACCAATAACAGCGACACCGCATTAGGGACGTTGTCCCCGGCGATGGTCGCCTCCAGCGTCGCGACATCTCCGCGCATCGTGATTTCGATGGTGTAGCTCGGCGCGCTGGCGGCCACCACCAGATCCCCGCGCAACAAGTCCGTCGACCCACATCTGGCCGACTCCACGTACCACAACCCAATCGGCGTAATGTCTACCGCATAATTGCCCGGCAATACGTTCCGGATAACCACCGAGCTTTGACCGTCCGGCCCCTCACTACTGGCGCTCGGCGGTGCGTTGCCCAGTGAACCTTCCGTAGGAACCAATGTAACGCTTGCCAGAGGTTGCGGCGCTTGCTGCAAATCCGCGGCATCCAGGCGTACGTGCACCGCTATGTCGGTGGCTGGAACTAATGTCAAGCGCACCCCAGTAGTGTCCGCTTGCACCGTTATTTTTCGCCGCGCGCTGAGCGAGCGGCCTGCAGCGTCTTGTGCCGTGGCCTGCAACTCATACACACCTCCGGGCGCGTGCATCCGGAACAAGCCTGTTTTGGCGTCGAATTCGTAGCCCTGCTCCAGTTGCTTACCCGAAGTGTCCATCAATTGGACGCTCGCGAATGAACCTTCCGGATAGCCGGATACCCTTCCCGAAATCTCAAAGAACGGTTGCCCGGCGAGTGAAATGTCCGCCCGCACCACCGTACCCGCTGCGACTTGGATCGCTGTGGCTCCTGCAAAATCCGCCACTCCCGGATAAAACTCACCGGAAACTCCCATCTCGCGCGCTCGCCCGCTCGAATCCTTTTTTCGCACGCTGCTCTGACTGGGCCCCGCTACGACGTAATAAGTTCCGGGATGAAGGTTGGCCGCGCGGAATTCACCTTCGTCATTCGAGAATCCGCTGAACACCTCCTCTATCTTTTTCCGGCCATTCAAAATGTGGAAGGCCAGGACCTTGACTGGCAGAAATGCCGGTTCCCCATCTTCGTCGGTCACCCGTCCGAAGATCACACCCTCCGGTACCAGTCGTAGAATCACCGGTGGACTGTCCGGTCCAACCGGAAAGGACGAAAACACTGCGAGGCTCGACAGATCGTGCTCGGGAAAATAGCCCGGCTTGTTCGCCGTGAGGGTGATTTGTCCGGCGTGGACCTTCTCCAGACGAAACTTTCCGTCCGCCCCAGTCAAAACGGCTATCGGTTTGCCCACAAACCCTTGCACTAGCGCCCCGCGTATCGCTTCTCCCGTCGCCGAGTTCACTACGCTTCCATCCACGGCAAACGTCTCCGCGACGGCCTTTGCCGATTGCGCCGGAGCGCCTGGCGGCAGGGCCGCAGGGGCCAGAAGAGCCAAGCTGAACAGCAAGCTGTGCCGAGTCATGGGAGCCGCCTGCCGGAATGCAGAGATGCTACAGTCACGCGCAACCCAGCCTTCGCCACTGTAAGGGATGCCCGTTCACGCGTCTCTCGTTGCTCCGACACCTATCAATCGTTCCAAAACGGTGCCGCTTTCCTATTCTCGTAGTTCCATATCGGACCGATAACGTACCAACCCAACAAAACCTTGCCAATTCGCGATCTTTTCGCTCTCCAGCGTGGAACTAAAGATGCCATGAATCCCTTAGACGGCTGGTGGAAGGGTGCGTTTCGATGCTTGGCAGCGACGATCCCGAGGTACTCCGCGCGGTACTCGACAGCCTCCCCATGGGCGTCTACCTCGTCGACCGCCACGGCAAGATTCTCCTCTGGAACGCCGGCGCCGAGCGCATTACCGGCCATTTGCGCCAGGACATTCTCGGCCGCTCCGCACAAGAGAAATTCCTCGGCTATTCCGACGGGCAAGACCAGGAAGTCCATGGCGAAGCCGCCCCTCTTTCTATGGCCATTCGAGAAGGCAAACCCTCCGGCGCCGTCGTCAGTCTTCGCCACAAGCAAGGCCACCGCGTTTCTGTGCGCCTCTTCGCTGCTCCTATTCGCGATTCGCATGGCTCCGTCATCGGCGCTGCGGAAAGCTTCCAGGAGACAGCCAACGCCGCTACCTGGATCGAAAGACAGAGCAAGCTGGCTCAGTATGGCTGCATCGATGATCTGTCCGGCGTCCTCAACCACGAAACCCTGCAGTTGCGTTTGCGCGAAACCCTCGTCATGTTCGCCGAAAAGCCGGTGCCTTTCTCCCTTCTGTGCATTTCCATCGACCATTTTGATGAGTTCAAGCAGCGTCACGGACCCGGCATCGTCGCTCCGATTCTCGGCGTCGTCGGTCTCACACTCGAGAACTCCTTGCGCCCCACCGATTTCGTCGGCCGCTGGAAGGATAACGAATTTCTCGCCATCCTCACCGAGTGCAGCGCCGAAGGCCTGGCCGCCTCCGCCGAACGCCTGCGCCGCATGCTCAGCGAAGCGGAAGTTATTTGGTGGGGTGACCCCTTGAAAATAACTGGTTCTCTGGGAGGAACCGCGGCCAGACCTGGAGACCACCTTGAGGCCATCGTCATGCGCGTCGAAAGCGCATTGCAGGAAAGCACCAAGGGCGGCGGCAATCGCGTCACCGTCGCCAAACCGTAGACCGGAGAAAGCGGGCGAGTCACTATGTTCGTGATTATCGGAATCGTGGTGGTCTTCGGCGCCGTTCTGGCCGGCTACCTGATGGAGCATGGAAACATCAAGGTTCTGATCCAGCCTGCCGAATTGGTCATCATCTTCGGCGCTGCTGTTGGCACCGTGCTCATCGCCAACCCTTTGCACATCCTCAAAGCTCTCGTCGGCGGAATCGCCGGAGCCTTTGGCGGTTCGAAATATACAAAAGCCAAATATCTCGAAACTCTCAAAATGCTCTTCGAATTGTTCAGCCGGGCCCGCAAGGAAGGCCTGATGGCTCTGGAAGCGGATAGCGACGCGCCCGACAAAAGCCCTGTATTTTCCAAGTATCCGAAATTCCTCAAAGACCATCACGCTCTCGATTTCGTCTGCGACACCATTCGCATGGCCGCCGGCGGCGGCGTCGAGCCTTTCGATGTTGACCAAATGATGGAACTCGACATGGACGTCCATCATCACGGAGCGGCTCTCCCGATTGCCGCTCTCTCCACCATGGCGGATGCCCTCCCCGGTCTAGGAATTGTCGCCGCAGTCCTCGGCGTGGTCATCACCATGGGTGCGCTCGGCGGGCCACCCGAAGAAATCGGACACAAAGTCGCCGCCGCGCTTGTCGGCACCTTCCTCGGCATTCTTCTCTGCTACGGCCTGATCGGCCCCATCGCCGGCAACATGGCCAAGACCTCCGACGAAGAGCACGCCTACTATTACGTGCTGCGCGTAGTCATCGTGTCGTTTATGAAGGGCACGCCCCCAACCATCGCCGTGGAATACGGCCGCCGTGCGATCCCCAGCCACGTGCGGCCCAGCTTCCAGGACAGCGAGAAGCACATCAAAGGCGGCGCTGGCGCTGCTGCCCCAGCTGAAGCCGCGCCTGAAAAGGCCGCATAGGCGCACAACTCATGTCCAAGGGCAAGACAGCACCGATCATCATCATCAAGAAGAAAGGCGGCCACGGCAGCCATCACGGCGGCGCGTGGAAAGTGGCCTACGCGGACTTTGTGACCGCGATGATGGCGCTGTTCATCGTGCTATGGCTGATGAACAGCAGCAAACAGATCCAGGAAGCCGTGGGAGGCTACTTCAAGGATCCCACGGGCACGGCCAAACAAGTCGGCAGCGACATGGTGGGTTCCGGCGAGAACTTCTCCATCAGCCAGGACAACATGGAGCAGCTGAAAGAACAGCTGCAGAAATCCATCCGCGAAGTGCCGAAATTCGACAACTTGAAAAATCACATCGACATGACCGTGACCAACGAAGGGCTGCGCATCGAGCTCACCGAATCCGCCACCGGCACTTTTTTCGACAGTGGCAGCCCGAAGATCAGCGGAGACGGGGCCGACTTAATCAAACTGCTGGCGCAAGAACTCGGCAAATTGCCCAACAAGATCGCGCTCGAAGGGCACACGGACTCGAAGCCATATCCCGCCGGCGCGATGTACACCAACTGGGAACTCTCCTCGGACCGCGCCAACGCCGCGCGGCGGGTGATGCAAGAGAACGGCATCCGCGAAGATCAAGTTACCCAGGTGCGCGGATTCGCCGATCAGCGGTTGCGGAAAGCGAATGAACCGCTGGATCCCTCGAATCGCCGAATCTCGCTCATCGTACAGTACCTCATCAAGAAGCCACCGCCGGAGGAAACCACGCCCGCAGGCGGCGGCGAAAAGGGCGCCGAAGGCAAGTCCGGTGAAGCTAAGGCCAGCGACGCCGCGAAAGCCCAAGAAGCAAAACCCTAGCTAGAAAAATCGCGCCAAGAATAGGCGCATCTTCCAGCCGGCGGGAGACCGTGTTGCCGGCAGATGGTGGTTACTGCCAACCTCGGCTATTTCCCGAGATTGTTCGCGGCGGCGATGCCCGTGGCGACCGCGCCTTCCATGAACCCTTGGTCGTCGGCAACATGCTCGCCCGCAAAAAACACGTTCTCGTGCCGTTTCAGCAGGGCCGGCTGTATGGTGAACCATTGGCCTGGACGGTAAAAGGCGTACGCTCCCGTAATCCAGTCCTGCTTCTGCCAAGCCTGGCGCTGGACGTTCAAAACTTTGGGATTCGGTCCGCTCCGGCGTTTGGGCATGGCATTGCGGACGTCGTGGCTAATCCATTCGCCGACCTGAATCACGTCGGGTTCGGCGGCGATATCGTCGGCTTTTTCGCCGACAGCGTAACTGCACAGGATTCCGCCGGGACCGGGCTGGAGATAAGTGCTGTCGAAACAGAAGTCGGATACGCGGTCGCTGAAAACCGAGAACCCGCCGGGCCTGGCATTGGGATCATCCCAAAAGCGGTCCTTGAACAATACCGCGGTCTTGGTGATGCGGGCGTACTGGAGCTGGTTGGCGGCGTTGACCTTGTCCGCATGCAATCGCGGCTTCCAGGTAATGTGCCGGAGGCAGCTTGCCGGAATGGCGCAGATGCAGGCATCGCCCTCGAAGGACCGGCCGCTACCGAAGCGGACTTCCACTCGATTGCCCCGTTGAATGACTTGGTGCACGGGCGCGTCCGTATGAACCGACGTTCTTCCGATGGACTCGGCGAGAGCTTCGATCAGACGCGAGTTTCCTCCGGCGATTTTGTAGTCCATTTCGTCTGTGTCGTTGGAGTTCTTGCTGAAATACTCCGCGGCCGCGCCGAAGGCGGAAGTCTGGCGGATGGACTCTCCGAAATCCGTGCCGTCCATGAGGTCGCGGCGAAGCAAGGCTTCATTGGTAAAGCCCAACAACTTCAGTTTGCTCCACCAATCCAGCTTATCGAGCTTCTTTTGCCCGGCTGTTTTGAGCCGGCGGAATTCTTTTTGGAAATCGTCCAGTATCTTCTGCATGTCGCGCGGGAAAACCGACTGGCCGGGCGGGTAGATGGTTTGTACCTGGTCCTCGGCATTCCAGAAGGACAAGGCGAATTGATGGTTGATCTTCTTGAGATGGAATCTCTTGACCAGCCGCAGCATGGTTTTGTGATCTTTGCCGATCCATTCGCCGCCAAGCTCGCAGACCAGATCGCAGTAACCTCCCGGCTTCAGAAAACGGAAGGACTTTACGCGGCCGCCCAGCTGGGGCTGCGCTTCCAGGACTTGCACGTCCCAGCCTCTGCTTTTGGCGCGGTCTGCTGCGGCCAAGCCTGCGAGTCCACCACCGATCACGATGCAGGTACGCTTCCGGCGAAGAACCGCGGAATCCTTCTGGTTGGATAGTAGAGTCATGGTTCTCCCCTTGCGGACCGCGCGGATTGGGGAGAGCGGAGACAAACCGCAGCGGTATCGGTGCTTGATTCGGCGCGGAGACTACTTCTGGAAAAATCAGAAGTCAAGGAGGCGCGAGTGGGCGCTGACGGTCTGCCAAGAGAGGGTGGAAGGACGGAGAGGGATCTAGTTAACATGATGCCCCCTCCCCCTGTTTTTTGTAAGTGTTGCGTCTAAAGGAGTTACCGGGCCGGAAGGGCCGTTAAAGTGATTGTTGAAGGATTTAGGGAGCGCTCTTGGTGACACCCGGATGTTTTTCGCGAAGAGTGCGGAAACGATTGAAAAACAAGGGGATGGGCTTCGATCTGGTGGTGCAAGAGTGCACAAGAGAGTGAGCGCATGGCGGGCTACCTCGCAGCTCATGGCCAGCGGGGTAAGAGAGAGTGAGGCGGAGCGAAGGTTTGGTGCCGAGTTCGCTGAGATCAGACGTCGGGTTTGTCGACATCGGAAGGCGGAGGGGGTTGTGGGATTGGCTGAAGGCAGCGATCTGCGCACTCGTAGGGAACAGTGCGCCGCGACAACCATGAGGGACATTACCACAACTATTGACATATTGTCAAGTTATTTGTGTGCCAGCATTCGAACGCGTTGTGGAAATAATCTCAAGTAGAAGAAGGGAAAGAGGATGCGGCGCCGACCAACGGTTACTCCGAGCGAGCAATGCCTATAACCCAGTGAGCAAAGGACAAGTCGAAGAAACCAAGCGGAAACCTAAGGTAGGAAGGTCGTTTGTGAACAGGCGGAAATTGTCATGAAGGAGGAAGAATCAAAACCCGCACCCTCAAGACCGGACGGATCGCCTACTGCCATGCCCCGTCGAAAGGACAATGCCGAGGCTCATGCGGTCCAAGACTTCAGAGACTTGACGATGTGGAAGGTTGCCGAAGCCGCCGGATCGCAGAGCGAGAACGGCACTTCACTGAAAACAGCTAAGCAGTGGGAAATAACAGCGGGGCTTTCGGCGGTTCGCTGGCAATCTTGTCGAGCCGTGGGTATCGGTGACGCAGCGTGTCGGGAACGCTCACTTTCAAGCCGGTGAGCAGGTTCATAAGCTCTAAGGCATTGACGACGCTTTTTCCCATGTCGCAGTTGTTGGTGACGACGTGCACATTTCGGGCTTCTTTCATGATCTCCGCGGTTCGCTTGGCCCAAGGTTCGAGTTCTTCTTTCGAGTACAGATAGTCGTAGCGTTCTTCGTTGGCTACAGGGTCGTCACTAAACCATGTGTCGTAGCGTCTACCGTGAAGCCGAACATAGCCGATAGGTCCGGTTGTTTCCTGGGAAGGTTCCAGTGAGCGCCCTATGATGGGCTGATCGATGTTGCAGAATCCCACTTCTCGCTCGGCCAGCAGGGCATAGAAACTCGGATCGTTCCACGTGGCATGACGAACCTCGACAACGAGAGGATAGTCAGCGAATCGCTTTAGGAGCCGCTTCAAATAGGCGACATTCTCTGGCCCGCGATGGAAGGAAAACGGGAACTGAATCAGGACCGCACCTAGTTTTCCTCGTTCGTGAAGCACGTCAAATCCGGCGCGCACAGCACGTTCATTCTCCGGGCTGGCATCGAATGCGTGCGTGAACTTGTCCCAAAGTTTCGCCGTGAACAGAAACCGTGGATTTGCCGCTATCTGTTCGAGCCACTGCTTGCAATGAGCCGGAGGCGAGGGCCCGTAGAACGAGGAGTTGATTTCCACGGTGTCGAAATATTCGGCAAGATACTGGAGCTCCTGGAATCCTCGCGGCTTCTTTTTCGGATACACCACACCTGCCCATTCTTTGTAGACCCAGCCGGCAGGCCCAACACGAACCGCTGCTTTCAGCATGACGCCGAGATTATACCGTCACGGAGGGTTAGAGAAATTCGGCTACACCATGGACTGATAATTTGCCTGGAACTGCTTGTTGCGGGCTGGACATCCTAGAAGCGATTCGGGCGCGACGAAGGAGAAGCGAGATTTCATCCCGCGAAAAGCGCGGGATGCCGGGGAGTCTCTCTGCGCAAGCCGACCACCCGCCGAAGCGAGGTGGGGGAAAAAAACGTCGGCTTGCTGCGTTCGAAATGACGGCGGGGGAAAAGACGTCCGGATGAGGGCGCATAGCACAGACGGAGGCGATCTCATCTGCATGCGGCGCGATTGACGCCGGAGGGATTTGCGTGGTCGCGCGATCGAGCCAGGGTCCCTGCCTGCGGCAGGCAGGCCTCCGCGGCGCAGCCCCACGAGGAGCGTCGGGTTGCTTCGGTCGGGATCATAGACAAAGCAAGATGGCGCCGCAGGGCAGCCTCTACAGGGCGGCGAAAGATTCGTATACGCCGGCTTTCTCCGCCACAAGAATAAGGTCCGTGCTTCGCCGAGAGAGTAGCGAAGGATGGGCGCTTGGGGTGGAATGTCGGTCGAGGGCGTCTCCTTATGGCGGAGGGTGCGCTCTCTGGAAAAGAACCCGCGCGTCTTGCGCCTCCTGCGCAGTCGTGGCGCAAGAGGGCACGATGTATCGTGCCCCTACGGACATGGCGTTGCCGGATCAGCAGCGGAACTGAAGGCGCTAGCGCTCGTGATCGCGGTCGTGGTCTTCAAGGGTTCGCAGAGCCTGAGGCCGTTGTCCCATGGCGGACCATACTGGCGCAGCATGCTGCGCCACTACAAGGAAAGCGGACTAGACTTCGCCGCGTTTGGTTAAGGCGGTGATGCGGTCCGCGGCGCGGAAGGCCAAGGCCATGATGGTCATGGTGGGCTGACCGCGGCCGGAGGTTACCAGGCTGCTGCCGTCACAGAGGAAGAGATTTTTCACGTCGTGGGTACGGTGATCGGCGTTGATGACGGAAGTTTTCGGGTCGCTGCCCATGCGGCAGGTGCCGAGAAGATGAAAGGCGACATTCTGCACGCCAGCTGGGAAGGTCCAATGCTTGACGGCGCCGGTTGCGTCGAGCAGTTCGCTGGCGCGCGCGTTCAGCCAGTCGATGAGCTTGAGATCGTCCGGGTGATCTTTGTAGGTCATGCGGAGGGCGGGAAGTCCCCAAGCGTCTTTTAGGTCAGGATCGAGCGAGAAGCTGTTGTTTTCGACGGGGAGCGAAGTGCCGTGGCTGAAAACTTCCATGGTGCGCGTGAAATTGTGAGCGAGAGCGGCTTTGTAGTCCGCGCCCCAACGCGGTGTGCCGGGCGGAAGGGCGCCCGTGGCGAAGGCGATCGGGGTGATATCGAAGCGGGCGTCAAGACCGCCTCCGCCGTGGAAGCCAACTTTCTGCGCGTCGAGCTCGTAGAAATCGTGGAGGACGCGGCTGGGGGCGAAGCCTTTGTAATCGTTGAGGGGATGCTCGAACACGGCGGTGGTGACGCCGTTGCCGTTGAGCATGAGGTGTTTGCCGACGTAGCCCGAGGAATTGGCGAGGCCGTTGGGATGCTGCTTGCTCGCTGAGAGAAGAAGGAGACGCGGAGTTTCCGCGCCGTTCGCGCAAACGATGACGGCTTTGGCGCGCTGGAGATGCGTGGCTTTCTTTTCGTCGAAATAGAGAGCGCCGGTGGCGCGGCCAGTGGCGTCGAGTTCGATTTTGTGGACGTAGGAGTTGGGGCGAATTTCGCAGCGACCGGTTTTTTCGGCGGCAGGAATGGCGGCGGAGAGCGAAGTGGACTTCGCACCGACTTCACATCCGAAACCCAGGCAGAAGCCGCAGTTGATGCAGGCGCTGCGGCCAGGACGCGGTTGCGAAAGAATGGCCAGCGGCGCGGGGAAGGGATGCCAGCCGAGTTTGCGAGCGCCGCGTTCGAAGACCACGCCGCAACCTTTCACAGGTAGAGGGGGCATGGGATACGGCTTGGAGCGCGGCGGATCGAAGGGTGAAGAGCCGGCGAGGCCGGAAACGCCGATGTCCCACTCGACTTTGGTGTAGTAGGGCTCGAGGTCGGCGTAGGTGATAGGCCAGTCGGCAAGGTTGGCGCCGGGGACAGGGCCGACTTTGCTGCGCTCGATGAAATCGATCTCGTGGAAGCGCCAGAAATTCGCGGTGAAGTGCACGCTAGTGCCGCCAACGATGCGTCCGTAGTAGACGGCGCGCTGATGCTTGGCGGTTTGGTCGGGCGTCTCGCGGTAAGTGTTGGGCTGAAGATCGGGATGATTGGTGAGGAGATCTTCCTGGAGGACCTTAATTTCGTCGTGGGTGAAATCAGCTTCGGAGAGACGCGGGCCTTGTTCGAGAACGACCACGCGAAAACCGTTGGCGGAGAGCTCTTTGGCGAGAATGCCGCCAGCAGCGCCGGAGCCGATGATGACGAAATCGACTTCGTCCGATGGTTGATATTTGGAAGTGGCGGGCGGGCGCGGCTTCATGCGTCACCATCTGGTTTCGAGGCAGCGGGAGCGACTTGGAAGCCGGGATAATCCTTGTCGTAGTAACCGAAGGGCGACTGGAAGGTGTGCTGGCGGTCGCGGCCGATGAGCTTCCAGCCGACGCCGTTGGGATTGCCGCGGGTGTCGGGATCGACAAAGAAGCCGCAGATGGTGTGCGCGCGAACGGTCTCGAAGAAGCCAGCGCTGTCCGCGCCAGTGCCAAAAATGTAGTTGCCGCCGCCAGCGTTGCCGGCGATCGAGCGCAAAACTTCATCCTGCTGCTCGGGGTTGGCGGCAGAGAAGGATTTCACGGACGGAAACATCTTTTTGGTCTGTGCCTGAAGAGCGGGCAGGCCATCGCGATAGGTCTTTTGCTGGTCCTTGGCGAAGGTGAGGAGAGCACGGTCGATGAAATAGATGACGCCGGATTCGCGGGCGCCGGGAGTTTCGGTAGTGGGGATGATGCGCGCGCTGATGGATTCGACCTCGAGGGCTTCTTCAGGCGTGAAGAATTCGGGTTTGTGCGGGCTCGTGGACTTCGCTTGGCCGTGGGCGTGGTCGGCAGCGGCCACGAGGGCCGGCCAGTTCGTCGAGAGCCACACAGCGGAAAGACCCGTGGCGCTGCGCACAAGAAACTGACGGCGGGAAGGATCGATGTGCATAGAGGTAGGGCGCTCCTAGAGCGCTAGTGAATGTATTCGGCGGCAAAGTCCGGGTCAAGTCGAAACGGGGCGATGGAAAATAATGATCTGCCAGATTGGCCTGGCGTTTGCGGCGTGATGCGCCGCTAGTGTAGGATGCCGCAGAATTGCGGAACACCGCCTATTTCGCAAAGATACGGCTGGTCTGAGAAACTAGACCCCACGCTATGGCTACGTTTACAGGAGCGATCGGAAGCGGGAGCAAGTGGCTGCTCGACAAAATTGTCGGGGCGCTGGCGGCGACCGGCGTGAATCCGAATTTGCTGACTTTCCTGGGGCTGGTGGTGAACTTCATCGCGGCGGCGAACTTTGCGGTGGGAAATTTCCGCACCGCGGCGCTGATTATATTATTCGCCGGCTTTCTGGACATGCTGGACGGGCAAGTGGCACGGCGGCAGAACCGCGTGACGGCGTTCGGGGCATTCTACGATTCGACGCTGGACCGCTATGCGGACATGGCGCTGTACATGGGACTGCTGGTGTATTACTCGGTGAGCGGGCACACAGCGTATGTGGTGCTGGCGGCGGTGGCAACGGCAGGATCGGTGATGGTGAGTTACGCGCGAGCGCGCGCGGAATCGCTGATTCCATTGTGCAAAGTGGGCTTCATGGAGCGGCCGGAGCGGCTGGTGCTGCTGATCATTGGCGGGTTGTTCAATCGGATGGGGCCGGTGCTGTGGGTGGTGGCGGTGGTGTCGACGATCACGGTGATTCACCGGATCGTTTATACGTGGCAGGAAACACGCGCGGGCCGGACACTACCCGGCATGAAGCTTCCTACGTAATGCCGACCCAGCTTGCCTAATTCCCTAATTCATCGTTCGCATGGGGTCACTGCGGCAGTCGGTCGCGTACTGGCGTGGAAATGATTTCGTGAACGCGGTCGCGAAGCGCTGGTACGTCTTCCTTGGTGAGGCCGGCGGTTTCGATGGTGTCGTGGAGGTGGACGGTGACCGTTGTGGGCTGGAGAGTCCAGCTTCCGGTTTGCAGATGGCGGTAGGAGCCTACCAGGCTCACGGGAACGATCGGCACACCTAGCTGCTGAGCTACGCGGAAGCCGCCGTCTTGAAATGCATTGACCTGGCCATCACGCGTGCGTTTTGCTTCCGGGAAAATAATCAGGCTGGTGCCCCCGTCGAGAGCTTCTTGTGTAAGCCGCCACATGCGCTTCAAATCGGCCGGGCGACGAACATCGGGAACGGGGACGTTGCCGAAGCGCTTCATGAGCCAGCCATAGATAGGAATCTTGAAATGGGATTCGAGCTCCCAGCCGCGCACATATTGCGGAATGGCGCAATACAACATGAACGGATCGAAGAGATTGACGTGGTTCACCATGAAGAAACAGGTGCGCTGGGGATCGAAGCCAGGAGAGCGATAGACCTCGACGCGCGCGCCGGAAAAAAAAGCGATACGGCGGCAAAAACTGCGCTGCAGCCAATCGTGTTTGCGCGGATTGAGAAAAATGGCCAGCGCGATGAGAATGGGCACGGCGATCAGAAAATGCAGCCAACTTAATCCCCACAAAACGCCACCGCGCAAAAAGGTCCAGGTCTGCTTCATATAAAGATGTCCACGGCCGCGGGGATGACGTCGATGGCGTGGCACTCGACGGTTGCGACTTCACCGTCGATCATCACGTCCATAGCGGCCTGAGCACGGAATTCGACATGGCGGACAGCGCGGCGCGAAGCCAAAGGATGAGCGATGTGCGTTCCGTCATAGAGCTTCGGCAACATGCGCATCAGGCCGAGCCTGCCGATGGGCCCCCAGCGGACGAATTCGATCAGGCCGTCGCTCGGATCGGCGTTGGGAGCGATCATCATTTTTCCGCCGGTGAACTTGCTGTTGTTGAAGGTGAGGAAGAGGCAGCGGCGGTTGTCCCAGCTTTGGTCGTTATCACACTTGAGGGTGAAAGCGCGGCGCCGCAATTGCACGACGCGTACCAAGACACCGAGAAGATAGCCGAACGGTCCAAGTGGCTTGAAGACGCGATTGGTGAGTGTGGCGACATCGGCGGTGAAGCCTACGCTTAGCACATTGAAAGAAAAGATTTCGCCTTGGGCGTGCGTCAGGCGTATGAGATCGACGGAACGCGTGCGTCCGGCGAGCAGCGCGTCGAGAGAGGCTTGCGCTCCGTCATTCGTGAAATCACGCAAAAAGGAATTGCCGGTGCCGAGGGGAAGAAATCCCAACGTAATGCGACCAGCGTTTGGCTTTCCGACAAAAACACCATTCAGAATTTCGTGAGCGGTGCCGTCGCCGCCGACGGCGAGAAATCGGCGATACCCCTGCTCGTAAGCTTCGCGAGCCAGCTGCACGGCGTGGCCCGGCCCGGTGGAAGCGATTACGTCAACGTGGAGGCCTTTTTCGCGAAGACGTGCCAGTGCAGGCCCGGCAAGTTTGGCCGAGCGGCCGCCACCCGCGGCGGGGTTCACGATGGCGAAGAAACGGTTCATCCGCAATGCACCAAAGCTTGCGCCAGCCCCCGTTGGGCCGGCTCAGAGCGGTAGGACAGCGCTCGCGCGATCGAACCTTGCGAGCCGCTCCGCCAAAACGTTTCTCTTGATCTTCAGGGAAGCCGTACGCGGAAAGTCCTCCTCGAAGAGGACGATCCCATGAACGCGTTTGTAGTTTAACAGGCGATTGTTGCGCCCGGCGATATCGCGGCGAAGATCCGCGGTGAGAGTTTGCCCGGGTTCAAGACGAAGTACGACGACGAGTTGCTCGCCAACCATGGAGCGCTGGGGCCAGACGTAGTTAGCAGCAAAAACACAAAATTCCTTTACCGGCAGGCTTTCAAAGACCATTTCGATATCTTCAGGATAAATGTTCTTTCCTTCTTCGGTGACGATCATGTTTTTCTTGCGGCCGAAGAGCTGCAGGTGTCCGTGCGAATCGAAGCGGCCGAGATCGGCGGTCATCAGCCACCCATCCACGATCGACTCCGCGGTGAGCCCGGGCTCATTCAGATAGCCGGACATAATCGTCTTGCTGCGCACGGCAACTTCACCGATTCCTTCGGCGTCCGGGGCGACGATGCGAACCTCCATGCCGGGCAGCGGCTTGCCGACGGTGTCCGCGCGAAAGGGCTTGAGGTCGTTGACGGTGATGGCGGTGCCTGCTTCGGTGAGGCCATAACCATTGGCCACCGGAATTCCCAGATCGTAGAAAAACTGCAGATTCTCGGGCTCCGCAAAGGCGCCACCGACAATGATGGCGCGGAGTCTGCCGCCGAACGCGGCGTGCACTTGCTTGAGCAAAAGCCGGCTGACGATGGGCAGCGGCCGATCCCTCGTCACGGCTCTGTTGATGCGGACCAAAGCGTCAAAGACTTTGCGCTTCCCCGGCGGCAAAGCGTCAAAGCGCGCTTGTAGTCCCTTTTGCAGATTCTTCAAGACCAACGGAACGAGGCTCACATAGGTGATCTTGTATTTCGCGAAGGCTTCGCGGACATACTCGGGCCGCAGGGTTCGCAGGTGGACGACTGTGGCGCCGCAAGTGAACGGCCCGAAGAAGCCAACCATGAAATCGATGGCGTGATTTGTGGGCAGGATACTGAGATAGCGCACGCCAGGCCAAAAAGGATAGAGCGAAGTGAGCGCGACGCACTGCTCGAGATAATTTTCGTGCGTCATCATGCAGCCCTTGGGACGGCCGCCGGTTCCGGAGGAATACACGATGCAAGCGATGTCTTTTCGCTGGCGTGGAACAAAAGCAGGCAGCCCGCCGCCAGCAAATTCCTCCCAGCGATGCGCATCCGCGAGGTCGGCATTGGGCGGCGCCTCGGTGACGACGACCGTAAGCACATTCGAGCCTGCCGGCCGGCTGGCATCCGTCTGGAGTTGGCGCCAGATCGGATACTCGGTGATCAGGACAGTCGCGCCGGAATGTTTCAGCAACCGCCAATGCTCGCCGGGAGTCAGCTTGTAATCGAGCGGAACAAGCACTCCCCCGCAAAAGAAAATCGCGTAAGCGGAGATCAGCCACTTCGGCTGATTGGTCATAACGATCGCGGCTCGATCGCCTGCGCCGAAACCAGCGTCTTGCAGCTTCCTTGCCAGAGGCAACGCCTGCAGCTTAAACTCGCGATACTTCATCCGCTGTTTTTCGCGCTCGCGATCCGCTTCGATCAGGCAGATTTCCGGCGCGAAGGCTTCGAGCGCGTCTTTCAGCGCCTCGCCAATCGATGAATAATCGGCAAGATCCAGCATTACAGGCGGGAGTGAATGCGCGAAGCGAGCGTGTGGAAGTCGCTGACGCCCTGAACTTCGTAATCCGGCAACTCGATGCCAAAATGATTCTCGATGCGCGAGAGCATCTCGAGCGCTTGCAAGCTGTCGATGCCCAGCTTCTTGAAAAAATCATCGTCGGCCGACAGTGAATCGGCCGGAACTTTGAAGTGTTTGGCGGCCAACTGCAGGACTTCCGCAGTGGTTTGCTCCATGGTGCGCATCAGGGTAAATCTATCATTGCGGCGGCTGGAATGAAAATTCCCACGGCGGCGCCAAGCTAGCGGCTCAGTCCGTGGAATCCCAATCAGCCGCGATCTTCATTTGCTGCGGTTGTAAGTGAAGTCGTATTCGGGTTGCCAGGTTTTTCCGCCGTCGGTCGAGCCGTGGCTGACTTGGCGCACTTTATCCGGCCCCATCGGGATGAATTCGAGGTGCCGCTTCAGTTTCGTTCCGTTGGACTGCGGAACCTCATCGGTGTAGTAGTCCATTACCGCGCCTTTCAGCTCGCCGTAAAAATGGACCATGCCCTGCGAATTGTCCACCCAGAACTGCTCCCATCGCTTCAAGCGGGTGTTGTATGTGTTGTAGCTCTTCCCTTGATAAGGATGCCCGGCGCTGGACCAATTCTCGAGGACTACGCAGTCATTGAGGATACGCTCGATCCTGCTGGTGCCCACTGGCTGACCGCCTTCGGTGGCCACCACATTCCATTCGCCAACCCAGAAATCAAATTGCCGATTTTCCGGGGTGTATGTGCAAGGCTTCTGGTTTCGTTGAACCGCCTTCACAACCGTCGCGAATCGTGGATCGCCTCGCGAAGCCGCAAGCTCACTGCTCGAATTCAACTGATCGGGGTCTGAAAATCCGTGCTGCGCCGCGCGCTGCAGGTAGTCGAAGGCTTTCTCTTTGTTTGAGAGCGAAGCGTAAGAAAGCGCCATCTGGTATTCGGTCAGAAAGGGCGGTGCTCCATTCTCCAGCGCTTTGTCAAACGCCTGGACCGCCTGTTCGTTCTGTCCAAGCTCGCGCTGCGAGATTCCCAGCCGGTACCACGCCCGCCCGTTTGTGGGCTCGGCACCAGTGATCCGCTGGTATAGTTGTTCAGCCCTGGGCCAATCCTTGGCCTCGTACGATGCGTTAGCATCGGCCTTGTCCGGACCGCCCTGCGGCCCTTGCGCGTGCGCCAGTTCAATGCCTGCCGCCAAAATCGACCAGCCTAGGATTGCAACTAGTCTGAGAACACGTCCGTGCATCAACCCACCCTCGGATAGCAAGGCTTGCTTTTATGGCTTAGACGCCTTCCCAGGGTTGTCGAAAGCAGAATATCCGGGCGACTGAGGCCAGGCTGGCGCGAGCGGTTGTCCGGGACCGGATTTGTCTAAATTACTTCTAAATCGTAGAGGCTGGTGGACATTTTCTGGCCATTGGCAGCGTCTTCTGAGTAGGTCGCTTCGTCTCTGGAACATTGTGCCCCTTTTCGCGTTTCTTCCAAAAACGAAGGGCCGACTTTTGCGTCTAAGGCTTAGGGTGAGTCATGTCGCCGGAAGTGATGGCAATGCGGGAAACGGGTGAAGTGGAGAATCTGGGGCTTTCGGTCCTCTCAACGGGGCGCTATATCCATTTCGGGCCCTTTCGCATCGATCAGCAGCGCCAGGAAGTCAGCCGCAACGGCTCGCGTCTCAAGCTGCAGGGTAAGGTCTACCAGGTCTTGATGGCACTGCTTGAGAAGCCAGGCGAGGTGGTTACCCGCGAACAGTTGCGCCACCGCCTCTGGCCTGCCGAGACGCACGTGAATTACGACGCCAACGTCAACACGACGGTGAATAAGCTGCGGCAGGCGCTCGGCGATTCTTCCGACAAGCCCCTCTATATCGAGACGATTCCTCGCCGGGGCTATAGCTTGCTGACCCAGCGGGAAATCACGGACAAGCCCGGCGAGTCTGTGGCGCTTCTGTCCGTGCCTTCAGAAAATGACAATTCTGTATCCTCATCAGTGTTGCCGTCGCTCGGAGTGTCTCGTTCTGATTTTTGGATCGCGGTCGGTGTGATCGGTCTAATCTTGGCCGGAATGCTCCTCGGTGCCGGAATCACCCAGCTCTGGATTCGTCACTTTGCTTCTGTCGGGCCGGGGTCGTTCCTTAGCGTTCTCGCGCACAGCCCGTTTCTGCTTTAGCGTCGCTCTCGGCGCGCCATTCAATTCTTCGCAGCCAGCTTTGCAAAGAAGATGCCCTGAACTCTGCCGGCGTCCAGGACAAACCCTTTGACGCGGCCGTCGGTCTCGCGTTGGAAGCGCAGGGCCATCCCTGCGTCGCGCATTGCGAACTGGTCCTTTTTCGTAGCCGCGAAGGTATCCGTCGGCAGAATCCCGCTCTTTAGGAAAACCGTGCTCGATCCGACCTTCTTCACTTTGAGCGCCCCGCTTTCCACTGCCAGCGTATACGTCACGTTGAGCTCGTCGCTGTAGTAATCTCCACCCAGTCCGCTCATTTGCTCCGTGGAAAGCGTGACCAACGGTTGTTTCGGCGCCTCCGCGGCCTCTGCTGTTGCCGGGCTCGTCTTTTCTTTGAGCAGGCCGCCGAGATAAACGTCCGCTACGCGCATCACCCGCTTTGATGGATTGGCAATTCCCAAGTTGCACAGGCAGGCCACCGAAAAATGCTGCTCCGGGAAACGCGTTAGTTGCGCGCGGTATCCGCCCCAGGAGCCGCCGTGGCTCACCGTCGGCAGCCCGCGATACGTCGTGACCATCAAGCCTTTCGCGTAGTCCAACTTCTTTCCGCTGTTCAGATGCGCATTTTCCTGCAAATCCGTGAGAAATGGCTTGCCACCGACTTGCCCGCTGTAAAAATTCTCGTCCCACTTCAAAATATCTTCCACCGACGTGTGCACAGCGCCGTCGCCGGTTTGCTCGAAGTAAGAAACCGCCAGCGCGTAGCCTGCTCCATGATCCTTTTCGTCGTAGGCCATCGCCCGGTTGGGCACCAGTTGCGTGTGGCTGTCGCGGTACATTGTGTGGGTCATCCCCAGCGGCTGAAAGATATTTTCCGCCGCAAAAGCCGCCAGCGTCTTCCCGCTCACGCGCTTTACGACTACGGACAGCAAAAAAAAGCCGGTATTGCTGTACAGCCACTCGCTCCCCGGTTCGAAGTTCAGCGCTTTCTGCCGTACTATGATTCCCAGGGCATCGTCGTCGTCCGTAACACTGTCAATGTTGATGCCCGCCATAGTCATCAACTCAAGGTAGTCGCGCAGCCCGCTGGTGTGATTCAGCAAATGCAGAATGGTGATTCTCTTCCCGTAGTCCGGCAGCTCCGGAATATACTTCCGCACATCGTCGTTCACCGAAAGCTTGCCCTGTTTTTCGAGCAGCAGAATGCTCGCCGCCGTGAATTGCTTGGACGTCGATCCGATGTCGAACACCGTTTGCGGCGTGATGGCTACATTCTCTTCGATATTCGCCAGCCCGTAGCCGGACTCGTAAGTGATCTTGCCTTCTCGCGCGACGGCCAGTGCACATCCCGGCGATCCCGGCTTGGTCAAATCCGAGAAAATCTCGTCGACCGCCGCCTTGGCCTTGTCGTCCGGCAAACTGTTGTTTCCCGCCCCCGCAGCGGCGGCCTGCACTCCCAACAGCGCCGCGACCCCTGCGCTGAGTAACTTGGCGCTCCACAACTTCTTCTTCACGTTAGCCGCCTTTCGTTCCGCATTCGGCAGAGTCTATCGATTCCCGCCATCGGCCTCAAGATTTTCTCGTGTACACTTTTCGTCGCTCATGCTCACTGCTATTACCCGCGCGGTCAGCCCCGCCCTCGCCAATTGCGAGCTAAGTTTCATTTCTCGCGCTTCGATCGACCTGCGCAAGGCGCGCCAGCAGCACGGCGCCTACGAACAACTCCTCGAGAAGCTGGGTGCTCGCGTCGTTTCGCTGCCCGCCGAGCCCGATCTGCCCGATTCGATGTTTGTTGAAGACCCGGCGATTGTTCTCGATGAACTTGCCGTGATTTTCCCCCTCGGCTCCGCCACTCGTCGGGCAGAAGTTGGCTCGCTGGTTCCGGTTCTCGCCAATTTCCGCAAGCTGGAATTCGTGGCGCTTCCCGGGACCCTCGAAGGAGGCGATGTTTTGCGCATCGGGCGCAAGCTCTTCGTTGGCCTCACGCGCCGCAGCAACCTGGAAGGCATTCGCCAGCTTACCCAAATCCTCGCTGGTTATGGCTACGAAGTGATCACCGTCAAAGTAACCGGATGTCTCCATCTCAAATCCGCAGTCACCTATCTGGGCGCCCTCAGCGGCCGCGATACCCTCTTGGCCAACAAAAGCTGGTTTGATCCAGCGTCTCTTGCGTCCTACGATTTCGTTGAGGTCGATCCCGCCGAGCCCCATGCTGGCAATGCTCTCGCTCTTGGCGACACGGCCATCCTACCCGCGTCGTTTCCGAAGACTCGCGCCGCTGTCGAAGCCAGCGGGTTCCGAGTCGCGACCCTGGATATCTCCGAACTGCAGAAAGCTGAGTCCGGCCTAACTTGCTCCAGCCTGCTCTTCGACGCGTCCTGAGCCAAGCACAACCCAATTTGAAACCTGTTTCTGGCCCTGGGACGGAAGGCTCTTGATCGTTCTTGCATGGATAAGCCATTTGTTTTCAACGTCAAAGGATAACTACTTTGGACACATTTCGGCCTACCAAAGCTTGCTCTTCCTTTTCCCTGAGCAGTCTGCTACTCTTTCTCTTGGAATGATGTCTCTCGCCACCATGCGCATTACCTCCACTAAGTCGACTACTACGACTAAGAAGTCGACTACGTGCGCTTTTGGCGAGGTTAGAAACTGATAGCAAGCTAGAAAAAGTTTCCAACCCACCGCCAGAAGCGAATCTGGCAGGTGGGTTTTTCATTTTCGCCCCCTCTCAGAATCGCTCTCCGGTGCAACAAACCCGAGGAGCACCAGTTATGAGTCTCGACCAGCTGCAAGATCAGCCCCCGGCGCATTTGAGCCCGGCTACCGCTCGTGTCGCACTTCCCACGGAGATCGTCGCCTTCAAGTTCGGCGGCACCTCCCTTCTTGGAGCGGAGCGCATGCTCCACGCCGCGATCCTGGTCCGTGAAGCGTCGCAATCCTCGCGCGTCGTGGCCATCGTTTCCGCCATGAAGGGCATGACCGATCATCTCCTCGGTATTTCGCAGTCGCTGGCCTCCGGCAAACGTGAACTCGCCCGCAAACAAGCCGAGTTCGTGATCGATCTCCACCTGGACGTTGTCACCTGCCTGCAGCTCGAGGAAGCCGACGCAGTGCGTATCGCTCGTGGACTGCAATCGCTCGGCCGCGACTTGCTCCATGAAATAGCCGAGTTTGGCCGCTCCGTCGCCAGCGCCGAATTCTCGGACCGCCTTGCTTCGTATGGTGAGCGCTTCAGCGCTCGCCTCTTCGCCGCCGCTCTCGAAAAGTCCGGCGTCCCCGCTGTGCCCGTCAGTTCTTCTGAATTCGTGCTTACTTGCGATACTTTTCGCGACGCCCAACCGCACCTCGAGCAGACTCGCCAGCGCGGCCGCGACGTTCTTCTTCCTCTGCTCGAAGACGGCCTCGTTCCCGTGGTCACGGGCTTCATCGGCGCCACGCGCGATGGCCGCATTACCACCCTCGGCCGTAACAGCTCCGATTTCTCTGGCGCCATCGTCGCCCATGTTGTGGACGCCGATGAGCTGGTCATCTGGACCGACGTCGATGGCATCTATACCGCAAATCCCAACGAAACCGCGGAAGCCCGTCTGCTTCATGAACTCAGCTACGATGAAGCGCACGCTCTGGCCGCTGCCGGAGCAAAAGTGCTCCACGCCAAAGTTCTTCCGCTCGCCGCGGAAACCGAGATGGTCATCTGGGTCCGCAACACCTTCAATCCGCAAGCCCGTGGCACCCGCATCGGCCCCTCGCAACGAGGCCTGGCATGAGCCCACAACCGCCCGATTCCGCCTCCTTAGTAGGGGCGCAGCACTGCTGCGCCCCAGTTGCCGCAGCTCACAAATATCGCGCTGGCATTTTGGGTGCCACCGGCTTGGTAGGCCAGCGCCTGGTCAGCCTTCTCTCCGATCACCCCTGGTTCGACCTGACCGAAGTGGCCGCCTCCGACCGCTCCTCCGGCAAAACCTACGCCGAAGCTGTCCGCTGGCATCTCGATACACCCGTTCCCACCGCAGCCCGCGGGCTGATCGTCAAAGGGCTGCACACCAGTCTCGAGTGCGATTTCGTTTTCTCCGCGCTCGACTCCTCCGTCGCCGGACCGGCCGAAGAAGCCTTCGCCCAAGCCGGCTATCCGGTGGTCAGCAATTCCCGCAATCACCGCATGGACCCGGACGTTCCTCTATTGATTCCAGAAGTCAATGCCCAGCATCTCGATGCCATTCCGCTCCAACAGAAGAATCGCGGCTATTCCACCGGTTTCATCGTTACCAATCCCAACTGCTCCACCGCCGGTCTTGTTCTAGTGTTAAAGCCACTGGCTGATGCTTTCGGCCTCGAAAAAATATTCGTCGTAACCCTGCAAGCCATTTCCGGCGCAGGCTATCCCGGCGTTCCCGCCGCGGACATTCAAGGCAACGTTGTCCCGTTCATCGGCGGCGAGGAAGAAAAAATGGAAGCCGAGCCGCAAAAGCTGCTCGGCAAGTGGGACGGCGTGCGCTTCGTCGAAGCCGGCGTTGGCCTCAGCGCGCACTGCAACCGCGTCCCCGTGATCGACGGGCATCTCGAGTGTGTCAGCATCGGCCTGAAGAAAATAGCCTCGCTGCAAGAAGTCAGCGAAGCACTCCGCACCTTCGAGGTCAGTTCCGAGTTGGCTGCACTCCCGTCGGCGTTGAGAAATCCCGTCGTAGTTCTCGAGGAAGAGAATCGTCCGCAGCCGCGACGCGACGTCAACGCTGGCAACGGCATGGCCGTCGTCGTCGGCCGCGTCCGCGAATGCCCACTCCTCGACGTCAAGCTAACCCTGCTCTCGCACAATTTGGTGCGCGGAGCTGCTGGCGCCGCCCTGCTGAACGCGGAACTCCTGGCTTCTCGCGGCTTGTTGGGGAGCCGCGTAAACGCTCGCGAGTTTGAATTAGTGGAGCCGGCACAGAGGTAAGGAGAACACCGGCCATGTTACAATCGTTTCTCAGTTTAGGCTCGTAGCTCAGTTGGTTAGAGCGCCACCTTGACACGGTGGAGGTCTGGGCCTTGCGAGCGATTGGAAATCTGGGGTCTAATCGTTCGAGTCGCTGTTGACGCCTCAGAGGCTATAGGCCCGTAGCTCAGTTGGTTAGAGCGCGTCCTTGACACGGACGAGGTCTGCGGTTCGAGTCCGCACGGGCCTACCATTTCTTTCAATTCCTGCTCACTTGTGTCGTGCTTTGTGCCATAACCCCTGTTTGTGGCGGCGAGGCCCGCCAAAGCCTTGCGTTTGGCGTCCATGCGGACGTGCGAGTAGTGAGCGAGCATCTTGGGCGAAACGTGCCCGGCGATTGCCATGATCGTTTGATCGCTAGCCTCGGATTCGGCCAGCTCGGTTACGGCATGGTGGCGAAGATCGTGGAACCGAAGCCGAGATGTCGGACTCTCCACACCACGAATATCCGCACTGCACTTTTCGTTTTCGCAGACCTCACCCTGATCTTGTTGCTTGCCACAAGCCGTGCAGTGAATAGTCCGCGTCAGCCTACGCCAGGCAGTTCTCCAACTCGTCTGTGGGCGAGTCGGATCGAATTTGCTGTTCTCGCAGGCGGGAAACAAATAATGCGAGGGTTCGACTCTTGTCGGGCCTTTTTCACCCTTGTCCTTTGCTCGTTCTGTCCGGTCCTTTGACCGGCGGTATAACTCAAGGATGGCGGCATAGGCCACATCGTTCAACGGAATTACACGCTCACCCGAGTCTGTCTTGGTTGTGTTTCGGCGAATTGTTAACGTCCACTCGATCAGGTCGATGTCTTTCCAGCGGAGACCTTTGATTTCACATCCGCGCATCGTGGTATTCAGCGCGATGATTTGAGCCAGTCTGACGTTGAACCATTCCGGTTTCGTTTCAGCTAATTTCATCAACCTGTCTTTTTCTTCTTCAGAGAGCGCCCGGCCTAGCTGGTGTTTTTCTCTGAGAGGTCGAACCTCGTCAGCCAACAGATGCCAACGCTGAGCGCGCTTCAGAATTCTGCGAACTACTCCCATCTCCATGTTCAGGTAAGTCGCACCAACTTTTTTCTGGGCTCTTGCTTGGCGGTAGGCAAGCAGTTCTTCCGCTCCGATTCGCATCAAAGCGACGGAACCGAAAAATCGACGAGGCTCAATAAGAAGCTGTCGTTCTTTCTTGTAACTTCTGCCAGAAAGCTCCAGCGAGCGAGTTTCTAGATAACGATCCGCTGCTTCGGAGAACGCCAGCCGCGCGAACTTCTTGCTCGCCGGAGCTAGTTTGCCTTTGGTGGCATCCGCAATAAGCTCCTTCTCTTGCGCCTGCGCTTGACGCCAGTCCGTCGTGTCCAGCGACTGGCGATAGCGAACGCCGTTGACCGAGAAATCAGTCCACCAAGTTCTGTTGCGTTTAAAGAGACTCATGGTATTTCCTTGCTTCCTGCTAATTTCGTTTGCGCGTCGCCGCCACTCTTCCTTGTAGTTCGCTCCAGCGAACATCTCGGAATGTTGCTTCGGTTGCAAGCCTCAGAAGAATTGAGCGTTTTGCCAAGGAGGCGTAGCTGAGCGTCGTCTCCGTCTTTCGCTTCAGCTCCACAAGAACCTCTGGATTCACTGTTTGTGGCATTCCTCTTAGTAGTCGAAAGAGATCGTAGACAAAGTCTTTCTCCGGATAGATCAGCTCAGCAGCAAATACCTCAGCACCGATCTCTTCGAGTGAGCTCGCGCCTAGTGTGCCAATAGCATCAAGTCGGAGTCGTTGGACACCACCTGCGCCATCAGGATCTTGCCGTCCGGCGTGAGCCCCAAGCCCGTCTTGTAACTGAGCATCGGCAACGGCGCGAGCTTCTGGCCCTCGCCACCGGCGGTGAACCCATGGCTGGCGAGGTAAGGGGCGCCGCGCACGGGGCGTTGCACGTACCAGATGCGATCCTTGCCGATCTGCCAGCTGCTGCAATCCTCCGGTTCAAGATCCGGCACCACCAGTTCCGGCTTGCCGCCCGGCTTCAGGCGCCACAGGCCCGAGGTCCAGTCCCTTGAGTAATACACGCTGCCGTCCGCAGTGGGCATGCTGTAGTAGGCGCCGTCGAAGCTGATCTGTTCGACCTTGGATTCGTCACCAGGGGCGGGCATGCGCCACACTTCCCAGGCGCCGCTGCGACGTGAGGTGAAGTAGATCCATCTGCCGTCCGGCGAGAAGTGAGCGAAACGATCCTCGGCGGGCGCCG
>Ga0137403_10000189_pt1 | contig 74865 bp, 53 predicted proteins | sample CZOMad2_1_16fung_FD_122057 | JGI IMG/M metagenome (GOLD analysis project Ga0137403, IMG submission 122057) | Vadose zone soil fungal communities from Angelo Coast Range Reserve, California, USA - CZOMad2_1_16fungal (Hybrid Assembly) | ecosystem: Environmental > Terrestrial > Soil > Vadose zone...
GAGGACGTCAGCCACCGATGTTGCGGCGCACCACGACGAGCTATTAAGCCAAAGAACAATGTTGCCGTGTTGTTGCGAAAGCTCATTCGCAAACTCCCCCGCTACCCATGTTTTTCCCATGCCTTCGTCGCCGACCAAAGCCGCATTCTCAGGTACTAGCGAACTCCACCAGGCCGACAGTTGATCCTGAAGTTGCTGCCGCGAGACAGCGTTTCGCAGGTTGATCGGGTTGAAAGTTGCATCTTCCGAACCGATCCCTCTAACACGTCGTCGGATGATCTCGCTCGATTTTCGCTGAAAGGCGACCTGTGTACTGGCTCCGAATAAACTACGACGAAGCTTTTGGACTTCTTGTCGAACCTTTGGGGTGCGGCGTTGCCTTTGCGCCCAAACTCGGAATCCGCGTCCCGTAATTGAGAGAGATTCCTCGACAATTTCCCAATGCGAAACGGCAAGCGCGCTTAAGGCTGTCAGCTTTGGACCGAGGTGAAGCAAAAGGACATCGATCCCGAATTCTTTCTCCGCCCAAGCCAACTCATCTCGCAGCTGGGCGGGATCTTTGGTCGCGGCAATGACATAAATATCGAGTTCGGGTAATGCATGAATGGCGCGCTGCAATTGTGCCACCGCCTCGTCTTTCCGAAGTCGCGTGCTCCCAAAATATGCTTTCGTCTGAATTGCGACGCCCCCATGTTCATCTCTCGCATCGCCACTGGGCTGACTACCACTTGCCGCGAGGTAATAGCGCTCTCCGGTTTCGGCTTCGAAAAGCCGCGCGATCAATTCTTCAAACGCCTTCCCGCGAGTGCCGTCGAGCCGGCGCAGGGCTGCGTGTAGTGTTTTCCAACTCTCAACGAGCATCACAACTCAATACTCCAAACTATGAGAAGGCGCGATACGGCCTCTCGATCCCTTCCGCGTCCAGCGCCCTTGGCTACGCCAATTTGATGACGAACTTGGAGGACGGGCGTTGGACCGTTCGACGAATTGGAAAATTCTTGGGTTGGGCGGGACTCGAACCCGCAACCAACGCCTTAAAAGGGCGCTGCTCTACCATTGAGCTACCAACCCGGTTTTAATCAGCTTTACGCGGAGGAGACAACGTTAGCAACCAACCCCGAAAGCGTTCGGGGCTGCTCTACCATTGAGCTACCAACCCGGTTTTAATCAGCTTTACGCGGAGGAGGCAACGTTAGCAACCAACCCCGAAAGCGTTCGGGGCTGCTCTACCATTGAGCTACCAACCCTCCAGGGGAGAAACGTTCTAATCCAGTTCGAACCCTGTCGCAACCGCTAGAGCATCGCCAGCAGATCGCGGAGCGAATTGCGCGGACGGCAGAGGCGGAAGGTTTGCAGGCCGGCTGCGGTCGCGCCTTCCCAATCGCGTTCGGGATCGTCGCCGACGTGCAACGTCTCGTTAGGCCGCGTCCCGCTTAGATGGAGAGCGCGGCCGTAAATTTCCGGGTCCGGTTTGTCGGCGCCGAGCTCACTGGAAAGAAAAACGTGGGAAAAGGATTTCGAAATGCCGAGATGCTCGAGGATCATGCGGAGACGACCGTCGAAATTTGAGATGATCGCGAGTTGGAATTTTCCGGCGATCGCTTCGAGAACCTCTGGCACTTCAGGATAGAGATCCCAGAGGCCCGGCTCAGCGAAATGGCTGTAGGCCCCTTCGAAAAATGCGTCGCGATCCAGCTCGTCGAGATGCGGCGCAACCCGATCCAAAACGCGATTAACCAGGTCGCGCCACCAGCCTTTGTCGTCATCGTCGCGCGGACCCTCGATCGCAGCCCGCACCGGCATTTCCTTCCAACCCGCCGCGAACGCGGCATCGAGCGCGCCGGCGTCGAGTCGCAGACCGATTCGCTGCGCCACGAACGAGTAATGGTGGCCGACGCTCTGCGGCAAATAGATCAACGTCCCGGCCGCGTCGAAGAAGATTGCCTTGATCGGATGCATTTGGCTTTTCACCACCATCTCGACTGTATATGAGACGGCGATGCGCGTTCCGGCAAACGCATGAAAGCGATCGACGAATTGTTCGCCGCGGCAAACTGGACGCAAACGCGCCGCGAAGAAATCGCGAACAGCATTAGTCACGGTTTCGGGCTGGCGGCGGCAATCATCGCGACGCCTTTTCTTTGCATAGCGGCGGCGAGACAGCCGAACCAGGCGTTCTACATCGGCACGGTGATCTTCGTCGCGACGATGTGGCTCCTCTATCTTTGCTCGACGCTTTATCACGCCTGGCCGCAGACGCGATTAAAATGCGCGCTCCAGATCGTCGATCACATCGCGATCTTTTTCCTGATTGCGGGAACGTATTCGCCGTTCACCCTGGGGCCGATGCGCGGCGTCCTGGGCTGGACGATTTTTGCGCTGATCTGGTCGCTCGCCGTGATCGGCGTCATCTTCAAACTGCGCACCGGCCTTCGCTGGAAAAAAATATCGCTCGTTCTGTATCTTGGAATGGGTTGGCTGATCCTGCTCGCGTTCCGCCAATTCGTGCACGCCGTTCCCACCCAAACCGTGATCTGGCTCCTCGCCGGCGGGATCGCCTACACGTCCGGCGTGGTTTTCTTTGGTAACGAAAGGCTGCGCTACAGTCATTTTGTCTGGCATCTTTTCGTGCTCGCCGGCACCGCCTGCCATTTCTGCGCGATTTTTTCCTGCGCGGCCTGACGCGTTCGGCCATAATCGCAGTGGGCCATCCTTAACTGCGAAATGTTACCGGTAGAACACAACGATCCGATCAACGCGAAGATCCTCGCCATCTCGGAAGACAAGATCGAAGGATTCGTCCGCGAGCCGTTCGAGGAAATCGCGACGCGTTCCGGCGTGCCGATGGCCACCGTGATGGAACGTATCGCCGCGATGCTGAAGGCGGGAACGATTCGCCGCGTCCGGCAAACGCTGCTCGCCACCAACCTCGCCGACGGCGCGCTCGTCGCCTGGAAAGTCGCGCCGGAAAAGATCGATGCCGCCTTCGATTACATGTCCCAGTGCGACCCGTTTTCCGGCCATGTCGTGTTGCGTTCCACCGATTCCGTCACGCCCGGTTCGGAATATAAACTCTGGACAACGCTGAAAGTGCCACGCGGGTTTTCGCTCCAGCATCACGGCGAGCTTCTCGCGAACAAACTCGGCGCAGAACATTTCCGCCTGATGCCGGCGAAAGGAATCTTTACGCTGGGCGTCGGTCACGTCCGCCGAAAAACGATCGAGCCCGGGAGCAAAGCGGATGTGCCGGCAACGATGGCGCCCGTTCACGTCGCCGAGCTGAGCGAGCTGGAATGGAAGGTTCTCGTCGCATTGAAACGGGAATTCGAGCCGCGCGAAATCGCGCCATCGCCGTGGCGGGCGCGGGCTGCGGAAGCGGGCGTGGGGCTGGAGGAATTTTGCCGCATCGCGGAAGCGTTGAATGGCCGCAAAGTCATCGGACGTTTCTCGACGTTCCTCGAACATGTGAAACCTTCCGCGACCGGCGTCCGCGTCACGCGTTTCAACGCGCTGTTTCATTGGGCGGTTCCGCCCGGCCGTGAGATTGAAGCCGGCGGAGAAGTTGGCCGCCATCATATTCTCACCCATTGCTATTGGCGGGAGGCCGGCCCGGAATTTCGCAACGTCAACATCATGGCCGTTGCTCACGGGACCGACAAAGAGCTGCTCCTCGAACACAAGCGCGCGATCGATCGCCATCTCGAGACGTGCGGTATCCCCGTTTCCTACACGAATGTTTTCTGGGGCGGCCGCAGCGAGATCAAGCCGTCGGAAATTTCGCCGGACGCTTATCGGGCTTTTCTGGCCGAGTTGGAACGCGAGGCGGCATGAAAGCGCTCGTCGACAAGCTGCGCGGCGGACTTGATCTCACCGCCGGCGACATTAATTACGCGATGTCGCTCCTCTTGTCGGACTCGACCGACGACGCGACAAAAGCCGAGTTCCTCATCGCGCTCCATCGGAAGGGCGAAAGCGTCGAGGAAATTGTCGCGTTCGTTCAGCAGCTCATCGATCGCGCGATCGATCCGCTCATCGATCCAAAAAAACTTTCCGGCCCGATGCTCGACGTTTGCGGCACGGGCGGCGACGGCCTCGATCTTTTCAATGTCTCGACCACGATCATGTTCGTCCTCGCAGCCGGCGGCGCGTCTGTGATCAAGCACGGCAATCGCAGCGTCACTTCGCGCTGCGGCAGCGCGGACGTTCTCGAAGCGCTCGGGGTCCAGATCGCGTTACGGCCGGAAAAACTGAAAGAGTGCGCCGAACGTCACGGGCTCTGTTTCATTTTCGCGAGAGAGTATCATCCGGCCTATCGAGCGATCGCCGAGATGCGAAAACGATTGGCGCGCGAAAATATCCGGACCGTTTTCAATTTGCTCGGCCCGCTTCTGAATCCGGCGCGGCCCGGTCGCCAATTGATCGGCGTGTTTTCCCCGCGGCTCACGACGATTTTCGCCGAGGCGCTCCGCCGGCTTGGTCGCGAACGGGCGTGGATCGTCCACGGCGTCACGGATTCTGGCGAAGGAATGGACGACATTTCCACCAGCGGCGTGACCACGTTCGCCGAGCTGGCCCGGGGAAGAGTAACCAGCGGTCTGATCGATCCGCGCTGGTTAAACATTCCCACCGCGCCGCTTGATGAATTGCGCGGCGGCGATGCGGCGGAAAACGCCGGTTATCTCGAAGGAATTCTCGCCGGAAAAATCCAGGGGGCGAAACGCGACCTCACCTTGGTTAATGCCGCCGGCGGATTCGTCGTTGCCGGACTTTGCAACGACATGAGCCAGGGACTGGCGCGAGCGCGCGAAGAGATCGATAGCGGCCGCGCCCTCGAAAAGCTGCGCGTGTTGCAGCAGTTCGCTTAATCGTAGCACAGGCATCTTGCCTGTGGGGCAAACGGGCTTCCCGCCCGTTTAAAATTCAGAACGACAGGCGAGACGCCTATTGGCCCCACAGGCAAGATGCCTGTGCTACAACTCGATCCTGCGCAGGAGCGCGATCGCCAAACTTGTTCGCGATATTTTTCGTCCCGTCGCCATGGCCAGCGATCCAGCGGTCGAACGCAGCTCCTCTGAAAAATCTTCGCCAGACTGATTCACGTTGATCCCGATCCCGGCGACGGCGACGTAACTGCCGTCATTCGCCGTTCGGCCTTCGACCAACAGGCCGGCTACTTTCCGTCCGGAAAGGTAAATGTCGTTAGGCGGTTTGATGGTCGGCGTGCAGCCGGTTTCTTCCGCGATCGTCGCCGCGACCTCTTCCGCCAGCGCCAGGGTCAACCTCGGCGAATCTCGCAAGCTCACCGCCGGACGCAGTAGAACCGAGAACCACAATCCAAGGTACGGCGCCGACTCCCAACGCCGCCCGTATTGTCCGCGCCCCTTTGTCTGCCGCTCCGCGAATGCGACGAAACCTTTTCGAGCGCCGCGTTCGAGTGCGTTCCAAACCAAATCGTTCGTGGATTCGGTTTCGTCGACGACAACAATCTGGTTTTCCAGCGCCGCCCGCAGCTCGGTCGCGATCAGGCGATCGCTAACTTTCGACATGCGTCAGCTCAAGCGAGAGATCGATCCCGCGGGCGGAATGGGTGAGCGCGCCGACGGAAATATAATCGACTCCGCTCGCGGCGATCCGCCGCACATTCTTCAAGTTGATCCCGCCGCTCGCCTCGAATTTCACCCTTCCCTTTCCCGTCGCGACCGCCTCGCGCATTTCGGTCGGCTCCATGTTATCGAGCAGGATTACGTCGATCCCTTCCACGTCCAGGAACGTGCGCACCTGATCGAGCCGGTCCGCTTCGACTTCAATACGAATGCCGGGGCGTTCCTTCCGCAATCGTTGGATGATCGAGGCGATCCCGGCAGATTCCGCAGCGCGGAGGTGATTGTCTTTTACGAGCACCATGTCGCTCAGGGTGTGGCGATGGTTCGCGCCGCCGCCCGCCAGGACTGCCGCTTTTTCCAAGCCGCGCAAACCCGGCGTCGTCTTTCGCGTATCGAGAATTTTCGCGCGCGATTTGCCGATCGCTTCGACGAACTGGCGAGTGAGCGTCGCAATGCCGCACAGGCGCTGGAGAAAATTCAGCGCCACGCGTTCCGCCGTCAAAATCGAGCCCGCCGCTCCGCGCACTTCCATGATTGTCTCGCCGCCGGAGAGCGCGCTTCCATCCGGTTGAAGAATCTCGATGCTCAGCTTCGGATCGACCCGCCGAAAAACCTCGGCCGCCACTTCCGTTCCCGCGACGACAGCCCGTTCTCGCGCCACGATTTTGCCGAGAGCCTGCAAATTTTCCGGGACAAAAAACTGCGTGGTGATGTCGCCCGCGCCGAGGTCTTCGCGCAGAGCGCTTGAAATTGGATCGTTGGCAAAGTCCATCATTGGGGTTCTGGGCAATCGGGGGCACGATAAACGCAATTTCCGCGGACGTAAGTTTCGAGGGTCGCCTGTGGATTCCCCCGGTAAATGCAAAGCGCGAGAATGTCCTCCGTGGACAGATCGTCGGCGCGCGCCCCGGGTTTTCCATAAGGCAACAGCGTCGCGAGATCGACAATCACCAGATCCGCTTCCTTGTCGACATCGAGGGTGCCGATGCCGGCGGATTTACCGAGGGCGCGCGCGCCACCGCTGGTCGCAAGATAGAACGCCTCGCTGGGCCGCATTCCAGGCAGATTGGGCTCAGCCATATGCCGCGCTTTTTGGACGGCGAGGGCGCCGCGCATGACCTGCCACATGTTCAGCTCCGGTCCGGCCGCGACATCGGAGCCGAGGCCGATCGCGATGCCGGCGTTCATCAGTTGTTCGAGCTTGAGCAAGCCGCTGCCCAGAAAAAGATTCGAGGTCGGGCAATGCGCCACGTTCGATTGCGCGGCGGCGATCGCGTCGACTTCCCGGGCGTTGAGATGAAGGCAATGCCCAAGCATCGTCTTCGGCGTCAGCAGCCCGCACTTCTCGTACACATCGGTATAATCGCGCGCCGACATATGGAGGTTGTGCACCTTTTCAATCTCCTCGCGGTTTTCGGCGAGATGCGTCTGGATATAAGCGCCGAACCGTTGCGCCAGCTCACCCGCGCTCCGCATGAGTTTTTCAGAACAGGTAACCGCAAACCGCGGACTGAACGCGTACTCGAGGCGGCCATCAGCCGCGCCGTGCCATTTCCGGCAAAGCCGTTCGCTTTCAATGAGCGAGACGGAAAGAATTTTCTTGGGTTGCAATTTCCCGTAGGAGCCGAGGTCCATCATCATTTTGCCCAGGATGACGCGCAGACCGCTCTGCTCCGCCGCTTCGAACCCGACCTCGCAACTGTCCTCGTAAATGGCGGCGTAAACCATCGCCGTCGTCGTCCCGCTGCGGGCCAGCTCATGGAAAAAAAGCGGCGCTTCCTCACGCGCTTTCGGACCCCGGAACTCGCGCTCAACCGGAAAAATATTTTCCCGCAGCCAGGGCAGGAGCTGACTCTCCCCGCGGGCCACGGCCGAGTATTGCGGCAAATGCGTATGGCAATCGATGAGGCCGGGAAAAATGACCGCGTTGCTTCGGTCGATCCAGCGAATCGGCTCCGGCCGCTGGCGTTTTCGAAGATCGTCGTAGGCGCCGACCTCCGTGATTTTGCCATTGGCAACGATGAGCGCGCCGTCAGGATGGCTGCGGAGCGAGCCGAAGGCTGGCGCGTCGATCAGGTATCCCCGGATTCCGAACGGATTAGGCGACGGCATGGTGAAGAGAGTCTGCCGCGACTCGAGATTTGCCTACAAAAAAAGGATTCGGGCAGCGCACGCAGGAGAAACAACAAATACGAAAAACGTGCCGCCGCCCGAATCGCCTTAACCTGTCTGTTTTGACAGTCTCGGGCACCGGCCGTTCGAACTTTCTTCGGTTAAACAACAAATATCGGCTCTGTCACGGCGGTCGTTGACCGCCGACCTCGGGCCACGAGCGACTCGGCGGTCACAGACCGCCGCTACAGCAACAGCTCCGTCTGTTTCACGGTTCCCGCTTTCGCCGCTTCGTCGCGAACTTCCTGCAAGAGCGATTTGAATTCGCATTTTTCCAGTGCCGCGATCAACGCCGCGTAGTCAGGTTTGATCGGCAGGTCATCAATCGGCACCGGCAAGGGCGTGTCGCAATCGAGCTCCACCATCTTGCGGTTCTGCGCGATTTGCTCGCGGGCCGCCGTCAATTTTTCACGGGTCCGGTCGCTTTTGATCTTTTCGATATTGGCCAGGAGCCCGTCGAGATTGCCATGTTCCATCAGCAATTTAGCCGCGGTTTTCCGGCCGAATCCGGCGCTGGGAATGTTGTCGACCGAATCCCCCGAAAGCGCGAGCACGTCGCCGATCAAGCTCGGCGGTACGCCCCATTTCGTCGTTACTTCCGACTCGCCCAAAAGCGCGAACGCATCCTTCGGTGAAACGAGGTCGGCTTTCGCGGTCGTGTAAACTTTCACGCACGGCCCCACGAGCTGGTAGAGGTCCTTGTCGTTGGTCGCCAGAATCACTTCGATGTTTTTCTTGCAGGCCGCGATCGCGTAGCAGCCCATCAGATCGTCGGCCTCGGTGTTCGGCAGCGAGATGTTTTTGAAGCCGAGCAGCGCGGTGAGCTCGTTCTGGATGTAATCGAGCTGCGGGATCATCGGCTGCGGCATTTCCTTCCGCGTTTCCTTGTAAGCCGGCTGCAAGGTCATCCGTTTCTCCGGCAAACCTTCGTCCCAAAACACCGCGCCCAATTCCGGCTGCAGATGTTTGATCATGAGCCGGAGCGTTTTCGTGAACCCGAAAATGGCGTTTGTCGGTTCGCCCCGGGAATTGGAGAGGTTCTGGATCGCGAAAAAGGATCGGTAAACGTAGTAATGCCCGTCGATCAAAAGCAGCTTCACTTCGTCAACGTAACCGAGCAGCGCCCGTTTCCAATCTTCATGCTCATGATCCTGATCATGATCCTAATCCTGTGAGTGAGCGTCGCTGGTTCTAAAGATCAGGAGCACGATCATGAGCTTGAGCAGGAAGAGTCCGGGGAGAACGCGCTGTAGCGATCCTACGTGTTCACTAGTAAAGAAGCCCCATGCCAGACGAATGGATGGTGCGCGTGGAGGGTCGTGAATACGGGCCGGTCGATCTCGAGACGCTCCGCGAATGGAAAAACGAAGGCCGGTTGATTCGGTCAAACGAACTGTGCCGCATCGGAGAGGACCGCTGGGTTCTCGCGGCGGAATTTCCTGAGATCTTCGCCGACGAACTGCCGCCAGCCGCGCCGCCGGACCTGATCGTTCGTCGCCGAACGTGGCGGGAAATTTTTCGCGAGACGATTCGCATTTATCGCGGCGGCTTCTGGCGCTTCATGATTTTTGGATTGCTCACCGCCGTTCCAATGTTCTTCATGCAATGGAACTTTCCCCGCGTTCCCTTCCCCGACTTTCTCAACGGCGAGACGATGCCCGCCGTCACGATTCCGCCCATTTGCTGGATCATGTTTCTGCTCGTGATCCTGCTCTGGCCGATTTCCACCGCCGGCTTTCAGTACGTCGCCGACGACGTCCTGCGCGGCCGACGCCGGTCCCTCGCCGCTCAATTTTCAGCGACCGTCGAGCGCTTCGGCAAAATGCTCGGCACCGGTCTGCTCGTTTATTTCAGCTATTTCTTTTGGTTCTTCATCCCGCTGACGGCAATGATCGCGCTCCTCAGCGCCGGACTTTCCATCATCAGCCTGTTCCTCTACCTGCTCGTCGGCGCCTTCATGGTTTACATGAACGCGCGGCTCTTCATTAACTTTCTCTTCTGGGAACAAACCGCCGCGTTCGGCGACGACGGCGCGTTGCTCGCCGTGCGGGAAAGCAAAGAACTCGCACGTTGTGTCCCCGACGCACCGAAAATGGATCGTCCTCTTTATCGCGGCGCTACCGTCGCGTCGCTCTGGTTGCTCTTTCTCCTCTTCGCCGTAATCGCCGTGCAATTTCCATTTACCGTCGCAAGGCTCCGCGGTGTGGAAAATCCCGAACAAGCGATGGCCCTCATGCAAGCGCTTTCCCAGGCGAAAACGCCTGACGCCCTGATGATCGCATCCGATATTGCCTCCGCGGTGATGAATCTAATTCTGCGGCCACTCCTCGCGGCCTCGTTCATCGTCCTCTACTACGACGCGAAAGCGCGGCGCGGACGAAACGACTAACGAGTATTCGCCCGATAGTAAGTTCGTGTAGCGGCGGCTGTCGTCAGCCGCAATCTTCCCTAGCCGTCGCAACCTAATGTTTATCGAACGTTCCTTGCTGAGCTTCGTGAGCTGAAAAAATATGTCTGTCGTCGAGAGAATTTTCTTGCGGGCGTTCTCAAATTCCAGTTCACTCCACCGCCAATGACCCCAGACCCCCTCTAGAATCAGCCTGTTCAGCCAGGTTGCGGCCTTATCCACGTCCGCGTGCGGCGGGGCGTTCGCTCATCAACCCTATGACTAAAACATTCGCGACACTGTCCTCACTAATAGTTTTTGCTCTAAGCAGCAACGCATTGGTGGCGCAAGGCTCCAATCCCAACGGAAACCAAGCGCAGTCGGAAGACCCAGTCCATATGACCGTCGATTATGGCGGGGGCAAAAACCAGATCCGGGAAAGCCACCATGGCGTCATCGACCCGGTTGCTGTTCCAGTCGGTCAGCAAGTCACACTTACGCTCCGCTTTGAGAGAAAGTTTGCGGGTAGCCCAGCATGGCTTTCGCCTTTGGATGGCGGCGAAGTCGCCCTCCAACAAAAGGTCGTCGCCGACGATGGAACGTTCGTGTTCCAGTTCCGAGCCGGTAATTTGCCCGGATCATATCGCTTCCTGATAAGCAGTCTTTCTCAGTATGAACTGAGGATCTACGGGTACGACCCAAATCATCCGCCTGGTCGCAGATCAAGGCCGTAAAGGAGACATTCATGAAACGAAATCTCTTTTTCTGCACTCTGTTGCTCATTGGTAGCGGTTTCTTGTCGCCAATTCTCGGGGCGGAGACCAATCCGACTAGCCCGACCGGCGACTACAACGGCACCGTCACCACTGCCGGCTCCTACGATCCATTTACCGGCAACGCCAAACGAGAAGTTACCGATCTTTCGGTCCCGGGTGCTGTAGGAGCCTACCCGCTCAAATGGACGCGAATCCTTAATACACGCAATGGCATCGGAGGCGTCCTCGGCGCGGGTGGACAATGGGGTCATAATTATCAATGGGGCCTCATGCTCCAACGACAGGAACCGCCACCGCACCCTCCGGTGGACTACGAAGGTCCGAAGGGGATGATCAGATATCCCGACGGCCGGCAGGTTGAACTTGACACGCTGGACTACGAAAACTTCACCGTGCTCGCACCCTACGAGGGATGCGACCGCATCCAGGCGATGGGCGGCGGCAACTATGATCTGCTTTTGCACGACGGCGGCAGAGTGAAATTCACGGAATTCGGCACTCTTTCGAGTCCCGATCTACGGGCTACCGAAATAGTCGACCGTACCAGCAGGTAACGACACTTAGCTGCGACGGCGCCGGCCGCCTGGTCCAAGTGACCGAGCCCGGCGGCCGTTATCTTCAACTCAATTGGATCTCCAACTACAATTACTGGACCGGTGTTTATTCGGTTAACCTAATCGAAAGTGTTCAGGCGTTTGCCGCGCCGGGGAACCTTATCGAAACTGTGCATTACACCTACGCGTTTGAGACCGGTACTGGCTGGTGGTACAACCTCACGCAGGTTACTTACGACAACAGCACCTCGGACCCCGGTACTTATTCAACTTACACTTATTACCCGCATTATACGGGGGGTCCGCATGGGGAATACACCTACCCTGGCAGGATCAAAACTTGTGACGACCGCCGGTTCGACGGCCCCATGAGACGGATCAAATACGAATTCCTAACCAATGCTGAATACGGCGGAATCGAGGCGCCGTATGGCGTGGTGAAACGGGAGAAGAATTTCGGTGACGAGCCTGTCTCCGAGGTCATCTACCCGCAATTCTGCTTCCGTCCCGACTCTGTCGCTCCCAGCTATCTCCATCGAACGGAAAAGCGAGCCGATGGCCATACGCGAGAGTTCCAATACTATGGCGTCGAGCTTCAAAGCTACACCGACTTCATGGGCCATTCGTCGTCGATATTTTTTGCCGGCTTGCCTAACGGGCATCTTGTCAAGACACATACCGACGCGCGGACTAATCCCACCAGCACGGAAGAAGAGACCGTCATCAATGCGGTGGTTAAGCTAACCCATCCGGACGGCAAGCACGTCGACTATACGTATTCAGATCCGGACAATCCGTATTACGTTGCGTCAAAGACTGACGAACTGGGCCATATCACTTCCTATGAGCGGGACGAGTACAACAGAATCAAACGAACAAACTATGCTGACCCCAGGGCGTACGAGACTTTTACCTATAACAATTTCGGACAGGTTCTGACACATCGGCTGACAAACGGTTACTACGAGCACTTCGTTTACGACGGCTGCGGACTACTCCAAAAACAATGGAATCCCATGATCAGCGCGGCGTGGCCACCGCCAGATAGCGAACCCCATATCACGTTTACTTACTATCCGCTCGGTCACGCTTGGGTGGATCGCATCCAAACCAAGATTCTACCGCCGAATGCCCAGGGCCTCGTCGCTACGGAAACGTATGAATACGACCGCACGTTTGTTTATGATGCTGGACTGCAGGTTTACGTGAACACCGGCAACCCGTCTCAAGGCCGCGGCACCGTTACGCGCGCTACTCATGCGGACGGGACATATCAAGCATTCGGTTACGACCCCAACGGCGACAAGATATGGCAGGAAGACGAACTACGACACCGGACAACCTACAGTTACGACGAATATGGCCGTGTGCTGACGGTGACGAACCCCCGCGGTAAAACCACGATAACGAATTACGCTATTGACAATGCCTGGGCGCACCCGCTTTGGCACACTACCAACAATCCCAAATCCATCGTTACTTCGACCGGGAAAAACACTGTGTTCGATTACGATGAAAATCTCCGCAAACACGCCCAGACCGTCGCTCTTGCCGCCGACCAAACCAATCAAGACCAGCTCAAGCACCAGGCGACGACTTTGTTCGACTACGATGAGGTGGGGAACTTGAAGAAGGTAACTGACCCGCTCTTTCACGATACTCTGTTCGATTATGACAACCGGAACCGGCAAACAGCGATCACGGACGCCCGCGGATACATCACGAAGACCGACTACAATGAGGTGGGGAATAAGAATTGGGTAAAGCATGCCTTCGGGACCACAGAAGAGACGGTTATCCAGTTCCCTGAGTATGATTCAATGAACCGGCTGAAGCGACAGATCGACGAAAACAACGTTACCACAACGATGGATTACGATCCGGCCGGCAATCTCGCGTGGAACGATGACGGGAACAGTAACCGTTATTCCTATCTGTATGACGGCCAAAATCGGCGGACGACGATGACCTACCCAAGCGCTAACGGTGTCCTTTCTCCCAAGACCGAGGAGTATAGTTACGACTGGGCCGGCAATCTCCGCACGTATACGAACCGGGCCGGAAGCGTCCAGACCTTCACCTGCGACAATCGCAATCGCCAGATTCAGTTCGACTGGAACGACGGAGCGACCCCATCCCAGTATACGATTTACGACGACGCCTCGCGTGTGTGGCAGATATCGAACTTGGACTCTGTCATCGTCAACGCTTACTACGACGACAACACTCTCTTGAGTCAGGAGGAATGGTCGCCAACCGGCGACAACGTTCATCGGACCGTGTCCTACGAATACGACGATGACGGGAATCGATGGCAAATCACCTACCCATCGGGGAGGAATTACTTCTACGGTTACACGCCGCGGAGCCAGCTCTGGTGGATAACCAGGGATGCCCCGCTTTTTCAACCTAACGGGTTTGTCGAAGTCGCGTTGGAGTATGACAAGGCCGGGAACGTCGCGACGCGCCAGGTCGGTCTGAGTTGGCTAAAGACCGACGCAGCGCAGCGCAACGAGCTCAATCAGGTGACGCATATGGAGCATCAATTGCCCGGGGGGACTCGCACCCTGGATTATCAGTTTAATGCCCTGAACAACCGTAGCTCGGTTCAACGGGACGGCGGCACGCTGGAGCCGCAAGCCTACGATAAGACGCAGCAACTCACCAACACCGTTGATGCCGGGACGTCGGTGACGATGACTTACGATAATAACGGGAACCGAAAGAGCCCTAATAACGACGGGTCTTATGAAAGCAACCATCTGAACCAGTACACGAAGTTCGCCTGGATCCCGGCCGACTATGACATCAACGGCAACCTGAAATCCTACAACACCTGGACCTACACGTATGACGCGCAGAATCGGCTCAAGGTGGTCAAGCACGGCAACGCCATTGTGGAGCAGTTCTGGTATGACGGGTTGAACAGAGTTATCACGAAGAACCTGAATGGAAACGTGACCTTCCACGTTTACGACAACTGGAACCTGATCGAGGAGTATGCGGGCCCGTATTCCCCGCCTCCACCGCCACCCAGCCCAACGCCAACGCCCACAGCCACGGCTACCGTAACCGCAACCGCGACAGCCACAGCAACCGCGACGGCCACGGCTACTTCGACACCTACGGCAACGGCAACGGCGACCGCAACCGCAACGGCTACCGCGACTCCAACAGCAACAGCAACAGCTACTGCCACGGCGACGGCGACGGCGACCGCCACTCCTACTGGGACACCGTGGACGGGTGACGTACCGACACCGTCACCGACGCCAGCAGACCCGCCAAGACCAACCCCGTCTCCAACTCCGACGGCGACCCCGGTCACAAACCCGACCCCGACCGCGACGCCGTTTTGCCGCTGGTGCGAGCCAGATCCATGTTACCCGGTCGCGACGCCGGAATGCGTCGAAGGCTGCCCACCGGGCACGGAGTGCACGCAATTGGGCGGGCTGGATTCTGCCAATATTGGCGGAATGGATTTGGCGAACGAGTCGCAGACCAGTGCCGCAACGGTCCCAATAAATGTCTGCCTCTACGCCGGCGACCAGATCATCGAGAACGTGACCATGGGCTATTTCTACTTCCAGGACAGCCTTGGTAATACTTCTCACGTCACCGACGGCTCGGGTAATCTGCTTGAGCGCTACAATTACAGCGCGTTTGGCCAGCCGTATTTCTACGATGCCGCCGGCAACCCGAGAGGTGTGTCACCCGAAAACCCGACGGGCTCGTCAAGCCTTGGCCTCCGCCATCTCTTCCAAGGCCAGCTCTGGACACAGGAGACGGGTTTGAACGATTACCGCAACCGCGTCCAGTTACCGGCGATGGGCGTGTTCCTCCAGCCCGACCCGATCGGCTTCAAGGGCGACGCCGCCAACATCTATCGCTTCTGTGGCAACAATGCCGTGAATCGCATTGATCCAATGGGGCAGGACTGGGCCGTCATTGATTCTGAAACAGAATCTTGGTCGTTGCGAGCATCTGCGCAAAACCTAGCCGCGCGGGAAGCTGAAGGGTGGTCCCTGCGTCGGATCTTCATCAACATGACCGACCATTCAGAGTTTGGAACAACCGTCTACAAAGAAAACGGAAAAGCCGGTATGTCACAACCTTATACAGACGGCGATAGACGAACCTTGACAGGTCGTAATTTTCCCGGCAAAATTTCGCAGGTTTATTCTCATACACATAATCATAACAAAAATAGCGAGGTCACAAAATCGCATCTTTCCGTTCCTGACGTCCGCACTGCCAACAATTCAGGAGTAGCGGTACAAGTAACTACGCCCAATGGCGAAGTGGACCTTGTAAGACCGTCGACTGCCGTCACACGCGATGCCAGATGGGAGGAAGGGGCCAAGATTGAACGACTGAATCCTGCAACGGGACATTTTGAGAATCTAAATGGAGCCAACGCAAACGTTCCTCGCTATGGCCCAATTGGAGAGGGTATGGCATCCCCGCCAGACGCTAAGGAGGTTGATAGGACCCACCAAGCGACAGGGGTCCCGAGCCTAGGGGCTGAAGCGGTAAACTACTATAATGGGAGATTATGACCGCAACGGAGTGTTTATTAGGATGCCATAGAAGCAGAGTAGAATGGCAGGCGATATGAGCCGTTTGGTTACCGGCCGTGTCAAGCGCTCTTTGGTGAAGCAGTAGCGATAACACATTTATGGTGCCTGAAGTTGCCAAATGTTGATCAAGGTCCAATTAAATTCTTAAGTGATGTAAAAATGTTCGCATTAATGGCCCGATCGCGAAAATACACGCTTACGATCGTCGGGCTCGTATTTGTTCTCGTAGCGGTTGGCCTGTTTGCCGCCGATCGGACAGGAGTGTATTCGTCGACGGGTCTTCCCGTGTTCGGTTCGATGCTGTTGGGACTCATCTGCATCGTCGCCGATATTATGAAGCATCATCTGTACGTCGGTGTCGGCGCGGCGATTGTGCTCGCGTTCGTAGTTGGCTTTGTCACGGGAGGATTAATTGCAGAACCTAAAGCATCGCCACCTATTCCCGTTAATTATAGAGAATACTGTTTATTCACATGGGAAGAGCGGTCCGGCAATGTTTGTTTCAAGCTCATGTATAATTTTGAGGCCAGTCGTACAATTCACAGTTGGACTAGCAAGTGGGGAGGTAGATGTGGCACTTCCGAACTCAAACAAGCGTTGAGCTCGCTGCCTGAAGGCAGTTACGTTTTCTGGTACACTTGGCCATCCAAATTCGATTATCCGCCAAGCCTTGATACTGACGGATTGATTGCGTTGGCCAAAAGCAAAGGAGTCAATCTCCAACTCATCCCTGCCATGCAATGACACGCATAGGGAAGCGGGAACTGGCGGCGGGCAGTATTTATAGCAAGGAGATGACGTATGTTGTCTCGGTTTCAAAGTTAAAGGTTATCTGATTTGATTTCAACAGATGTTCAGCGGTCGCCTCTTACTACATCGAACGAGCCGAAAAAATGGTCGGTCCCAGGCATTGACAGAAGACGTTGACAATGCGCACCAAGCGACAGGCATCCCAAGTCTCGGAGCCGAGGCGGTGAATTACGTAAATGGCAGACTATGAACCTGCACCAAATAGCGCTGGCGAAATATGCGTGGAACAAGTGTCTATCTAAGAATGCAAAAACCTTAGTGTTCCGCTGCCTCATCGCAGTAGCAGTCTCGACCGCCTCCTGCGCCCCTTCCTGGGATAGCGCTAGGACGGTGCGGAAGGCATCGTTGGAATCAGGGCAATGCAGCCTTCATCATGTTCCGCTTCAAACAATCACGATGTATGCCATGTCGGAATCGGTGCCAACCGACCCGGAGCGATTTTCCTACGAACTTATGCGGCGCTATCCAAATGCGGGTCAATACGAGCCGATGCGATCACGTTATTACCAAAATCCAGTCAAGGTACGGATATGTCCGGTGTGCCAGCGTCTTTTTCTTGCTGGTGTAAAGAGAGCACAAACGGCGGCGCCTTGACTCGGCGCATCAAGTGATAGGAATCCCTAGCGTTGGTGCCGAAGCAGTGACTTTTTGTGAATGGAAGACTATGACTACCAATGATCGGCAGAGATATGCTTTCTCAAAGACCATCAGGCGTTAAATCGGGGAATAAGAGATTAGGCGCTAGGCGTTCTCCCGGTTTGTTGTGTCTACTGCTGTTTGCTGTCGGCGGAATCCTGTGTGCTGACGCCGCGTCTGCGGACGACATAATTAGTCTTAGAGCAGAGGAGCTCGCCGCAGCTAATTTGGCGATCACGCACTTTAAACGACTAAATCCACGCGCGGAGCTGAAACACTACCAGATTGAACTCACGCGGCATCGTAACGAATTGCAAGTTGCGTTCATTGCTGACGACCCAAAGCAGCGTAAGTCTACATACGCGAGAACAGGCGGCGGTAGTATGTATGGCAATGATATGACGTATGTTGTATCCCTTCCGAGACTGAAGATTATCCGCTTTAATTTCAACAGGTGATCAGCGGTTTACTCTCATTACATCGCACCACAAGAAAGCGGACAGTTCAAAAGACAGGCGTGCTGAAGCGGTCAACCACGTGATTGGCAAGCTATAAAAAATCATCGAACAACAAGAATTCTACTTATGACAAATCGAAGAGGCCCTGTCAAACGTTCGGTAATGGGATATATATGTGTAAGCCTGGCCATGTTTCAATTTGCCTCATGCGCCGCACCAAAAAACCGATACACAAAGGCACTGGGATGATTTCTCGCCTTTACTGTCCCGTGGTGATATTCAAGAAATCAAGTCGCTGGTTGAAGCAAGACGTGACATCAAACAGCCCGTTTGGCAGATCGCAACTGAGGAAGGTCGTCGGGATCGCGCAAAAGTGAGCTCCGGTCGTTGGATAAATCCGGGCGACGAATCCGATTACTTCTATGTCGAAAAGCACAACGGACGCTGGAAAGTTGTTTCTCCAATCAAACACGACCGGTTGAAGAAAGAAAACATCTTGATCGGGAGTTAGTATTTGGTTCACAGAGGGAAGTGAGAATCAGGTAGTCGCATCGCCTTGCAAACGCCGCCAATTGACGCCGCGCACCAAGCAACGGGAGTTCCCATCCTCGGCGCTGAGTCAGTTAATTACGTCAACGGCTGGCTATGACCGTGCACCTATTATCCATATACCAAGTTGCCGTTGAGTGTTTGGTTAGCGCGAGGCAGCGCGTAAAAGACTGTGCGCCCTTAATCGTTTGTTGCTTGTTCGTCGGGTGCACACATGCGGCCATCGGGCGCGAAATGCAGCCAGGGTCTTTCTCGTCCTTGCTTTCTCGGGATGATATTCGGGAGATCAAAGCGTTGGTCGCAGCCAGGCCCGACATCAAACAGCCAGTTTGGCAAATTGCGACTGACGAAAATCGCGCTGACCATGCCACTGTCTACACGGGCCGTTGGCTGAAAGTAGGTGATGAGTCGGACTACTTCCAGGTACAGAAACATCGTGGCCGTTGGAAGATCACATCTCCAATTTCGCACGATCGGCTTAAGCGAGTTATAACCGTAAGCTAAGGAACACTAAAGGAGGTCGGGGCTTCACATCGTCGTGGGAGCCAGTGACGAGTGACATGTGACGCGGCTTTCGTGCGACGCCAAGGCGCGGCGCGATCGTTAAGATTGTAGAGCAAGCGCTCCGCTTGCCAAATGGAAACGCGGGCAACCGGAGCGGTTGCCCTACAAATTGAAGCGTACGCCTAGCTTAGCGTAACATAAGGCAGCAGACCGTGCCGGCCGCCTTCGCGGCCGAAGCCGCTCTCCTTGTAGCCGCCGACCCGCCTACGTCAGGACTACGGCGTGGTTGGCTAAATTAGAGTGACGTACGGCAATAAGCCGTGCCGGCCGCCTTCGCGGCCGAAGCCGCTTTCCTTGTAGCCGCCGAACGGACTCGTCGGGTCGAACTTGTTGTAGGTGTTCGCCCAGACCACGCCGGCCCGGAGTTTGTTCACGATCTTGAAGATCTTGCTTCCTTTGTCGGTCCAGACGCCGGCGCTTAATCCATAGGGCGTGTTGTTGGCGCGCTCGATCGCTTCTTCCGGTGTGCGGAAGGTCATTACGCTCAGGACCGGGCCGAAGATTTCTTCCTGCGCGATCCGATGCGACGCCGTGACGCCGGTGAAAAAGCTCGGCGGATACCAGTAACCTTTCGCGGGGAGTTTCGCGTTCGATTGCACCAGCTCAGCGCCCTGCTTGAGACCGCTGTCGACCAGCTCGCAAATCTTATCGAGCTGCATCCGCGAATTGATCGCGCCGATGTCGGTGTTCTTGTCGAGCGGATTGCCAACGCGCAAGGTCGCGATGCGATCGCGCAGCTTGCGGATCACGGCGGGAAACACGCCTTCCTGGACGAGCAACCGCGAGCCCGCGCAACAAACATGACCCTGGTTGAAATAAATCCCGGAAATGATGCCTTCGACTGCCTGATCGATCGGCGCGTCCTCGAAAATAATGTTCGCCGCTTTGCCGCCCAGCTCGAGCGTGAGCTTCTTCTTCGTTCCCGCGACCGCCTGCGTCAGAATTTTTCCGACTGAAGTCGAACCCGTGAACGCGATCTTGTCCACGTCCGGATGATCGACGATCGCTTTGCCGGTTTCGCCCGCGCCGGTGACGATGTTCACCACACCATCCGGCAATTCCGCCTGCTGAAAAATCTCCGCGAGATGGATCGCGGTGATGCTGGTGGTTTCGGCGGGTTTCAGGACGCAGGTGTTACCAGCCGCGAGCGCCGGCGCCAGTTTCCACGCCGCCATGAGCAAAGGAAAATTCCAGGGAATGATTTGTCCGGCGACGCCGAGCGGCTGAGCGGTCCTTCCTGGAAATGCGTAATCGAGCTTGTCCGCCCAGCCCGCGTAATAAAAAAAGTGCGCCGCGACGAGCGGCAGATCGATATCGCGGCTTTCCTTGATCGTCTTGCCGCCATCCATCGTCTCGAGCACCGCCAGCTCCCGCGATTTTTCCTGAATCAGGCGCGCAATCCGGAAGAGAAACTTCCCACGCTCGCGTCCCGGCATTTTGCTCCAGACCTTCTTGTAAGCTTTTCTCGCCGCTTTCACCGCGAGATCGACGTCGCGCGCATTCGCCTCCGCGATCTCCGCCAGCTTTTCTTCCGTCGCCGGATTGATCGAATCGAAATATTTTCCGGATTTCGGCGCCACGAACTTCCCGCCGATAAACAGCGGATACCGCTTCTGGAGCTTGATGTAATCGTGCGCCTCCGGCGCCGGCGCATACCCCCAGCGATCGCCGAAATTCAGATGCCGCTCGCTCACCGGCAACGCGACCCGCTCGTGCGTAGCTGGAGCATTCCGCGAGAGCACCACCAAATCCGACCGCGATTTCTTACGCGCCATGGCTTGTTCTTAACCGGGCAACCGCCGCACCGCACGCAAAATGTCGCGCGATCTTCGCGCTCTTTAACAAGGAACGGCGGTTTACAAACCGCCGTTGTGTTTTGGGGCGGTTCGGAAAGCGCCCCTCCTTGGTACTTGCCGTCGACGGGGCGACGGGTTTTATGAATACTTTGGCGAACTGCCCATGCCCGGCCCTCCAACTCTGCTGATCTCCACGAGAACCCAGATCGGAATTATCACCCTTCTTGCCGCTGGCCTGGCGATCGGCGGATTTGAGGCCGGCCGCAAGAGCGTCGATGCTGCGCTGGTACCCAAGAGTGATGCTTCGGTAACAACGCAGCCGCCAGCCGATCCGGTTTCGCAGAAGAAAAGGCTGCTGAAGCGCGACCACAGCCAGATCACCGTGCGCGAGATTGCGACCGTTCCCTTCTCCGAGCTTTATGACGTGCTCAAGTCAGCTTCGCATGAGCAACTGCTAGCTTGGGCGCACGATCTGGAACAAATGCCGCGGGGCCCCCGGCAGCGTGCTGCTGTCGGCGCTTACTTCAAGAGTCTTGTGCAGGTCGATCATCGGGCCGCCATCGAAGCGGTACTCCACGCAAAAAATCTCCTCGCCCGGGACGCCGCGATCGATGGGATGATGAAAGCCGCGCCGGAATCCATTTGGGCGGACCTCGCGGAAATGACAGCGCAATTGCCCTATCCGGGCCGCGGCTTTGCCCAGGACAACCTCATCCCAAACTGGAGTCGCGTCGATCCGGTCGCAGCAAGCCGGTTTGTCGAAAAAAATCCGTTTCGCATGGATATCACCTTTTCGGACGAGCCCGGCCGCGTCGCCTCGCTGCTGGACAACTGGGGCGAGATCGATCCGAGCGCCGCACGAAACTGGCTCGAGGAAGATGTATCGCGTCAGACGGCGGATGCTTTCCGCGCGTTGCTTACCAGTTGGGGCCGGGTCGATCGCGCAGCGGCGATTGATTATGCAATTGCGAATCAACAACGGCCAAACTTTGAGGCAGCGACCAATGAGCTAGTCTATGAATTCGTCCGGTCAGCGAAGGAGGACGCGACAAGGTTGATTTTGCTGTTGCCGCCCGAGACGGCTAAAGCGGCCGTCAAAAACATAGCCGATGTCACCAATCCCAAGGTAACCGACGTCAATCTCAGTCGTCCTCCGGATTATCAACGGCCTCCCGGCGAGATCGCGCGGTGGATGGTTACTTTGCCAGTCGCACGGTGGGAAGAAAGCATTGGCACGGTCGCGCAAGGTTGGTTGAACGATGACGAATCGTCCGCGAGAGCGTGGTTCGATCAGCTGCCTCCGGAGATGCGAGACGTCGCGATTGTGAGTTGCTGCCGGGCCGCCACGTCCGATTATCAGACGCCAGATCAGGCGATCAAGCTTGGCCTAACGATCAGCGACCACAGGCTGCGGGACGCGACCTTGGGCGAACTACTCCGCCACTTTCAGACAACGGCTCCGGGCGCGCTCTCCGCGACACAAAGGGTGAATGAACTCCCGGTCTCGGAAGAACAGAAAGCGTATTTGCGGGGATTGATCGAGGAGCGTGAAAATGACCGCTAGGGTTCGTTTGTTTGCCGGATTGGTTTTGTTCGTCGGTGCGCTGGGCGGATTTCTCACCGGACGCGGCGTCGAAGAAAGAGCGCTTGCCGCGAAGAGCAAGCTGGATGATCGCGCTTCGGCAGCGGCTTCGGCAACAGCTCAACCGGTTGAGACCGCATATCAGCAACTCGCCGCCACCGATATTTTCGCGCTGCCATTTGCGGAGTTTTATGAAGCGTTGCGGGCTGCGCCGGGAGACGCGCGGGAAAAATGGGCGCGTGACCTGGCGGCGATGCCGGACGGTCCGCGACGGCGGGCAGCGATTTCCGGGTTCTACAAGCTTCTGGTTCAGTTCGACCCCGAGGCCGCCGCGAAAGCAATCGATGCGATAAAAGACGAGAAATCGCTCCGACTGGCGCTGGGGGCCGCGGTCGATGCCGTACCTGGCTTTGCGCTGCCGTCAATGGCGGAACTGGCTCTTAGCTTGCAGGATCGGACAACCGGAAAGCGCGATTATGTTACGGACGTCTTGCCGCAATGGGGACAAATCGATCCGGTTGCCGCCATTCGATTCATTGAAAATCACAAGGATACTTTTGAGGAGATGAGCCGCGCCCGGTATTACACGACGACCCAACTGGTTTCCAGCTGGGCAGCGGTCGATCCGAAAGCGGCACAAGAATGGATCGAACAAAAACGGGAAACTGTTGGTTGGGAAGATCGCGAGGCTTTCGTCGAAGGGTTTTACGAAAATGACCGCGCCGCGGCGGTGTCGTACACGCTGGCTCATGTTGATGATCCAGAGATGAGCATCGCGATCAGCGCAATCCTCCGCAATTTATACTGCGATTCGAAGGATGAAGCGACGAAGTTCATCGACGGCTTGCCCGAGAACAGAAGGCCGGAGGCGTTCGAGGAAGCATTCCGTCGTCTTATCCTCCTCGAGAAAGAGGATACCGGCGACGCCGACATGACGCCGCGGGCCATTGCGTCGTGGATGACTGAGTTTCCGCCGGCTTATTGGCAGGGAGCCGTCGGTCGTCTCTTTGGCAACGACGAGAGAGCCTCTGCCGATTTGTTGTCCTGGATCCAGCAATTGCCGCCGGTGGTCCGCGAAGCCGCCGCGGACGAATACTTCGTGCCGACTGACAAATCGCCTTCCGAAAAAATCGCCTCGGTTCTCCAAGTGGCTGATCCCGTTCTTCGCGATCGACTGCTTGGCGGGATGCTGCACAATCAAAGTCTCGAGTTTGACGAGGCTCGAACTGCGGTCGCCAATACACCGCTCTCCGTCGAACAGAAACGGCATTTCCTGGAAATCGTAGAGGCAGCGAAGGCCCGGAGAAACCAGGAGGAAGCAGCCCGGATGGAACGAGAGCGCGCTGAGGCTGATCAGGGCAGCGAAAAATAATCGCCGCTCTGGTAGTTGCCGTCGACGACTTTGGCGATCTGCATGAGGACGTCGTTGGCGAGGGTGCTGGCGCCGAAGCGGAAGAGATCGGGGGTGAGCCAGTCGTCGCCGAGGGTTTCCTTGAGCATAACGAGATAGGCGAGAGACTGCTTGGCGGTCTTGATGCCGCCGGCGGGTTTCATGCCGATGCGGATACCGGTCTCGTAAAAGTAATCGCGAATGGCTTCGAGCATCACCAGCGTGACGGGCATGGTGGCGGCGGGGGTGACTTTGCCGGTCGAGGTTTTTATGAAATCGGCGCCGGCGCGCATGGCGAGTTCGCTGGCGATCCGGACGTTGTCGTAGGTCTGGAGCTCGCCGGTTTCGAGAATGACTTTGAGATGGGCGGCGCCGCACGCTTCCTTAACGGCGGCGATTTCGTCGAAAACGCGGTTGTGATTTCCGGCGAGGAATTGGCCGCGATCGATCACCATGTCGATTTCATCGGCACCGTCGCGGGCGGCGCTGCGGACTTCCTGGAGTTTCAATTTCAGCGGCATCAGGCCAGTGGGAAACGCGGTGGCGACGGACGCGACTTTGACGCCGGAATTTCCGAGAAACCGTTTCGCGGCGCGGACGAGATTCGGATAGACGCAGACGGCGGCGCAGGGCGGGACTTCGTAGCGCGGGTCCATCGGCTGCATCGCCTTCCGGCAAACGAACGCGACCTTTCCCGGCGTGTCTTTTCCTTCCAGCGTCGTCAGGTCCATCATCGAGATGGCCATCTTCAGACCGGAAAGTTTCGCCGAGGTCTTGATGCTCCGCTTGGCAAACGCGCCCGCGCGCTCCTCGACCATCACCTGGTCGATCGTCAGAGCTCGAGGCATGGTGAGCGATCGGCTGCCGTTTTTTTCGAGAAGCACGGGACGAGCTTAGACAGGCGCGAAACCGTTGCAAAGCGCGGAGTGCAGGCTCTGGCGGCCAGCGCTTATCTGCTTTAACTCAATTTTATGAACTCACGCGTCTATCATCTCGTTGATGTTTTTACCGATCGCGCCTTCGGCGGAAATCCCCTCGCGGTTTTTCTCGACGGCAAAGGAATGTCCGACGGGTTGATGCAGGCGATCGCGAAGGAATTTAATTTATCGGAGACCACGTTCGTGCTGCCGCCGCAAAATCCGGCCAATGATTTCCGCGTCCGCATCTTCACGCCGGCGGCGGAACTGCCAATGGCGGGCCATCCGACTGTGGGCACGACTTTCGTGCTGACGCGCGCCGGACTCGTCAGGCCGGGGACCGGACGCACGACGATCACTCTGGAGGAAGGAGTCGGGCCGATACCGGTCGCGATCGATTGGAAAAATAGCGAGCCGTCGTTCATCGAGATGCAGCAACCATTGCCGGAGTTTGGTTCTCCCATCGAAAACCGGACGGCGATCGCGGAAATGCTTTCGCTGGAACCCGGGGCGATCCGGGACGATTTGCCGATCCAGGTCGTCTCGTGCGGAGTGCCGTTTTTGTTCGTTCCCGTAAAGACACTCGAAGCGATCCGGCGGATTCGATTCCGAATCGAGGTTGCGGAAAGATTGAAGACTCCGGCGGGAAACACTTTCGTCTTCACGATGGAGACCGAGTTTCCCGGCTCGGGCGTGCACAGTCGCATGCTCGCGCCGTTGCTCGGTGTAGCGGAGGATGCGGCCACGGGCGGCGCGAGCGGACCGCTCGGTTGTTATCTCGTGCGCCACAACGTGCTCGCTTCCGCGGATGAACTGCGAGTCGTAAGCGAACAGGGAATCGAAATGGGTCGCCCGAGTTTCCTGCACATCCGAATTCGGCATGCCGGCGACGAAATCACGGCCGTGCATGTGGGCGGAAGCTGTTGTTACATGGGCTCGGGGCAACTGGAGTTGCCAGAGATGTTCAACGGCTAACGCACCACATGGCTTTCGATCTGCAGCCCACTCTCGAGGGCGAATCGCTGTTGATCCGGCCGTTGCGCGACGATGATTGGGAAGCGCTCTTTGCTGTCGCGTCCGATCCGCTGATCTGGGAACAGCATCCCGAGCCGACCCGCTATCAGGAAAATGTTTTCCGCGAATATTTTCGCGGGGCCATGGAGTGCGGCGGCGCCTTCGTCGTAATCGACAAAAAAACGGAACGCATCATCGGGTCGTCGCGCTTCATCGATTACGACGAGGAGCGGAGCGAGATTGAAATCGGATACACGTTTCTGGCGCGCGCGTCCTGGGGCGGGGTGCACAACCGTGAAATGAAAGACCTGATGCTGCGCCACGCTTTCAGGTTTGTCCGGCATGTCGTGTTCCTGGTGGGCCCGCAAAATCTGCGCTCCCAAAAGGCGATGGAAAAAATCGACGGCGCGCGCATGGAACCGCGCGTTAAGGCGGGACGGTTGAACGTGGTTTATCAAATCGACGCGCCGTTTTTGATCCGCCGGGCGGCAGTCGAGGACGCCGCCGTCGTCGCGCGGCATCGCGCCCGAATGTTCCATGACATGGGCGAGATCTCCGACGAAGCCTACGATGATTTTCTCGCGGCTTCGCAGAACTGGACCGAACGCGGCCTGACGAGCGGTGAATACATCGGCTGGCTCGCCGTTCCAAAAGACCAGCCGGAGTTAATTGTAGCGGGCGCCGGAGTGCAGCTTCGCCAGGTGCCGCCGCATCCGTGTCGCCCATCGCGTGATGGTAAATTCGCCAGGGGCCGGCACGCGATTGTGCTCAACGTCTTTACCGAACCGGAATGGCGGAAGCGCGGCGCCGCGAGTTTTATCATGGACGAAATCCTGCGCTGGGCGCACGAGGAAAGACTCGACCGGCTTGTTTTGCACGCTTCGGATCAGGCGCGCGCTCTTTATGAAGGGATGGGCTTCATCGCGACCAACGAAATGCGGTTCGGCGCCGAATTATGAAGACGCCCGGCGGCGAATGAAGATCGCAGTTATTGGCGCCGGCGCAGTCGGTGGATATTTTGGCGGACGGCTGGCCGCCGCAGGCAACGACGTGACTTTTCTGGTGCGCGGAAAAACATTCGAGGCGTTGCGCGCCGGACCGCTGCGCGTCAAAAGCATCAAGGGCGATTTCGAACTGCGCGTCGCCGCGACCAATGAGGCGGCGGACATCGACGCGGAAGTTGTATTGGTTGCGGTTAAAGCCTGGCAGGTTTTGGAAGCGGCCGCGGCCGTTCAAAAAATGGCGCGACGCGATTCGGTCATCGTTCCACTCCAAAACGGAATGGAGACACCGGCGCAATTGGCGGCAGTTGTCGGAGCTGGGAGAGTCGCCGGCGGATTATGCCGGATCGTGGCGGAGGCGATCGGGCCCGGGGAAATCGATCATTACTGGGCGGAACCTTCGATCGAGTTCGGCGAGCTGGAGCCGTTGCGAAACCCTGAGCGTCTGGAACAACTGCGCGACGCTTTCGTGGCCGCGGAGGTTCGCTGCCGGATTCCCCGCGATATCGGGGTCGCGATGTGGGAAAAGTTTTTGTTCATCATGTGGGGGTCGCTGGGAGCAGTGACGCGATTGCCGATCGGGCCGATTCGGTCGTCGCCAGAGTTGCGCGCGCGCCTGGTGGCCGCCTTGGAGGAGGTGGCACAGATCGCGCGAGCCCACGGCAAGGATCTTAACGCAGAAACCATCAGCAAAACGCTGGCGATGCTCGATGCTCAGCCGGCCGAGACGACTTCATCGATGCAACGCGATATCATGGCAGGCCGACCCTCGGAGTTGGAAGCGCAGACCGGTGCGATCCTCCGGTTCGGCCAAAAGACCGGCATCGCGACGCCAGTCCACGACTCGATCTACGCCGAATTACTCCCGCTGGAAAACCGGGCGCGGGGTTTGGCCTAACGAGCAGTTTGATCAGACGCTGCGCGCCATTCTTCACGCGTCTGCGTGATCAACGGCTGAAACCGAATATAGGTCCGAATCACGTAAATGAGATAACCGACGAGCCCGATTCCCTGGGCCGCGATGAGAAAGTAATGCCCGCCGCGACCGAGGAAGAAATCGGGGCGAAGATGAATGGCGACCGCGCTCGCGACGTTAAAGAGAAAGATCAGCGGGATCAGGAATCGGATGTTGAGAATTTGATCCGCGCCGACCAGGGAATAAAGACGGCTCCCGACCGGCCCCGCGCTGTCGCGCCCGCGCAACGCGACCATGCGCATGTCGTAAACGAAGAGCGTCCAGACGACGACCGCGTAGACCGCGGTGAGAACGAACCAGGCGAACGGGTCGCTCAAGTGGGTAAAGGCGAGCGCTTCGACGAGCGTGCACGCGACGTAAAAAAAGTTATGCACGAACTCGAGCGGCCAGCGGATCAGGGTGAGCGTGTGGATGAGCGACCGCGACCAGAAAAGCAGGATGATGATGAGACCAGTCGCGACGTAGGGCCACGCTGAGACCTGGCCCATCGAAACGACCGCCCGGGCGTTTTCGACGAGGAAATAGAGCGCCACGCCCTGGATGATGCTGCAAAGCGTGAGCTCGATCTCGACGACCATCGAGTCGAGTTCCTTGCGGCTGCCTCCAGAGGAAGTCACGCGCCGAGTCGTATTCCGGGAGGGGGCTGAATGTCAATGGTAGGGCGAGACTCCGTCGAGCTGGTCGTGGCGGGTATCGCGACCTTCGCAGCTCGACAGAGTCTCGCCCTACCAACAAATCCTAGCCCGCCAACGAATTCCGAAGAAATTTTACGCGTAACCGGTGGGGCAAAACCGATTCAAAAAGACAACGGCCCTCGACAAGGCCCGGAAATTTGTGACCGGCCCTGCTTTCACGAAATTGCGCGCAGGCAACGTCAGGTTGCCAGAGCATATTATTTGCTGCTTCTTTTCCCTCTCGCATCGGGCCTTCCCCGGCGGCCCGGTTCGGCCGCTGGAATTTTTCAAAACCGCCTAACGTATGAAGACAAAACAAAAAACGGCTCCGCCGCGGCCGCCAACAGAGACCGCGACACCCAAACAAAAACCACCGCCGCGGGCGTCTGCGGCAGCCAACGGATCCCGCCGCGGCGGTGACCGCCTGGACGAAAAGCAACTGCTCAGCGCGCTCGCCGCATTTAAACACGGCGATTTCTCGGTCCGGTTGCCGGACGACTGGACGGGGATGGCGGGGAAGATCGCGGATTGCTTCAACGACGTGATCGGGATGAATCAGCGGCTGGCGCGGGAGCTGGACCGGATTGGACAGGTAGTGGGTAAGGAAGGACGCATTTCGCAGCGGGCGTCGATCGGCGATGTCGGCGCATGCTGGGCGGAGGCGATTGGATCGGTCAACGGATTGATCGGCGACCTGGTGCACCCGACAAGTGAGATGGCGCGCGTCATTGGCGCGGTCGCGAAAGGCGATCTGTCGAAGACGATGGCGACGGAAATCGAAGGCCGGCCGTTGCAGGGCGAATTTCTGCGCACGGCAACGACGGTCAACACGATGGTGGATCAGCTGGGCGCGTTCGCGTCGGAGGTGACGCGGGTGGCCCGCGAGGTGAGCACGGAAGGTAAGCTCGGCGGCCAGGCGAAGGTGAAAGGCGTCGCCGGCACCTGGAAGGACCTCACGGAAAACGTGAACCTGATGGCGGGCAATCTGACCGCGCAGGTGCGAAACATTGCGACCGTCACGACGGCGGTCGCGAACGGCGACTTGACGAAGAAAATCACGGTCGACGTCAAAGGCGAGTTCCTCGAGTTGAAGGACACGGTCAACGTCATGGTGGATCAGCTGCGTTCCTTCGCGTCGGAAGTCACCCGGGTGGCGCGCGAAGTCGGTTCGGAAGGAATTCTCGGTGGCCAGGCGCGCGTCGAAGGCGTTTCTGGAACTTGGAAAGACCTCACCGATTCCGTGAATTTCATGGCACGAAATCTCACCGGCCAGGTGCGCAACATCGCGGCCGTGACCACGGCGGTCGCGCGCGGCGATCTCTCGAAGAAGATCACCGTTGATGTGAAAGGCGAAATTCTCGAGCTGAAAAACACGATCAACACGATGGTCGATCAGCTCAGCTCGTTCGCCTCCGAAGTGACTCGCGTGGCGCGCGAAGTCGGCACGGAAGGAAAACTCGGCGGCCAGGCGGACGTGAAAGGCGTCGCGGGCACGTGGAAGGACCTCACCGATTCGGTGAACTCGATGGCGGGCAACCTGACCGGCCAGGTGCGAAACATTGCCGAGGTCACGACCGCGGTCGCGAACGGCGACTTGTCCAAGAAAATCACCGTCGACGTGCGCGGCGAAATTTTGGAGCTGAAAGACACCATCAACACGATGGTGGACCAACTCCGCTCCTTCGCGTCCGAAGTGACGCGTGTGGCGCGCGAAGTCGGTTCGGAAGGAGCGCTGGGCGGCCAGGCCGATGTGCGCGGGGTCGCCGGCACTTGGAAAGATTTGACCGACAACGTCAACATGATGGCGGGTAACCTGACCGCGCAGGTGCGCAACATCGCCGAGGTCACGACGGCGATCGCGAACGGCGATCTGTCCCGCAAGATTACGGTCGACGTTAAAGGCGAGATCCTCGAGATGAAGAACACGATCAACACGCTGGTTGATCAGCTGAGCTCGTTCGCTTCGGAAGTAACCCGCGTGGCGCGCGAAGTCGGTTCGGAAGGAATCCTCGGCGGCCAGGCCGAAGTGCGTGGCGTTTCGGGCACGTGGAAAGACCTGACTGATTCGGTGAATTTCATGGCGGGTAACCTCACGGCACAGGTGCGCAACATCGCGCTCGTCACGACGGCGGTCGCGAACGGCGACCTCTCCAAGAAAATCACCGTCGATGTGAAGGGCGAAATCGCGGAGCTGAAGAACACCGTCAACACGATGGTGGATCAGCTCAGCTCGTTCGCTTCGGAAGTAACCCGCGTGGCGCGCGAAGTCGGTTCGGAGGGGATTCTTGGTGGCCAGGCGGAAGTGAAAGGCGTTGCCGGGACGTGGAAAGATCTCACCGATTCGGTGAACTCGATGGCCGGTAACCTGACCGGCCAGGTGCGCAACATCGCCGAAGTCACGACGGCGGTCGCGAACGGCGACCTGTCCAAGAAAATCACCGTCGATGTGAAAGGCGAAATTCTTGAGCTGAAGAACACGATCAACACGATGGTGGACCAGCTCAGCTCGTTTGCCGCGGAAGTAACGCGCGTCGCCCGCGAAGTCGGCACGGAAGGACGGCTCGGCGGCCAGGCCGATGTGCGCGGCGTCGCCGGCACGTGGAAGGATCTGACCGACTCGGTCAATTTCATGGCCGGCAACCTGACCGGCCAGGTGCGCAACATCGCGGAAGTCACGACCGCGGTCGCGAACGGCGACCTGTCGAAAAAAATCACCGTCGATGTGAAGGGCGAAATTTTGGAGCTGAAGGACACGATCAACACGATGGTGGATCAGCTCAGCTCGTTCGCGGCGGAAGTGACGCGTGTCGCGCGCGAGGTAGGAACGGAAGGACGGCTCGGCGGTCAGGCGGACGTAAAGGGCGTCGCGGGCACGTGGAAAGATTTGACGGACTCGGTGAATTCGATGGCCGGTAACCTGACCGGCCAGGTCCGTAACATCGCGGAAGTGACGACGGCGGTCGCGAACGGCGACTTGTCCAAGAAGATCACCGTCGATGTGCGCGGCGAAATTCTGCAGCTCAAGGACACGATCAACACGATGGTGGACCAGCTGCGCTCGTTCGCGTCGGAAGTGACGCGCGTGGCGCGCGAGGTCGGTTCGGAAGGAAAACTTGGCGGGCAGGCGGACGTGCGCGGTGTCGCCGGTACCTGGAAAGATCTCACCGACTCAGTGAACTTCATGGCCGGCAACCTGACCGGCCAGGTGCGCAACATCGCCGAAGTCACGACGGCGGTCGCAAATGGCGATCTGTCGAAAAAGATCACCGTCGATGTGAAGGGCGAAATCCTGGAGCTGAAGAACACGATCAACACGATGGTCGATCAGCTCAGTTCGTTCGCTTCGGAAGTAACGCGCGTGGCCCGCGAAGTGGGAACGGAAGGACGGCTCGGCGGTCAGGCGGACGTGAAAGGCGTCGCCGGAACGTGGAAAGACCTCACTGATTCAGTGAACTCGATGGCCGGCAATCTAACCGGTCAGGTGCGAAACATTGCCGAGGTCACCACCGCGGTCGCGAACGGCGACTTGTCCAAGAAAATTACCGTCGATGTCCGCGGTGAAATTTTGGAGCTGAAGGACACGATCAACACGATGGTGGACCAGCTCCGATCGTTCGCGTCGGAGGTGACACGTGTGGCGCGCGAGGTGGGTTCGGAAGGCGCGCTTGGCGGTCAGGCGCGCGTCGAGGGCGTTTCCGGAACGTGGAAGGACCTAACCGACTCGGTGAATTTCATGGCGTCGAACCTGACGACGCAGGTGCGAAACATCGCCGCAGTTACCACTGCGGTCGCGACCGGCGACTTGTCCAAGAAAATCACGGTCGACGTCAAAGGCGAAATCCTCGAGCTGAAGAACACCGTCAACACGATGGTGGACCAGCTGAACTCGTTCGCGTCGGAGGTGACACGTGTAGCGCGCGAAGTGGGAACGGAAGGGCGGCTCGGCGGTCAGGCCGTCGTGAAAGGCGTCGCCGGAACCTGGAAAGATCTCACTGACTCGGTGAATTTCATGGCCGGCAACCTGACGAACCAGGTGCGCGGCATCGCCAAGGTTGTGACCGCAGTCGCGAACGGCGATTTGAAACAGAAGCTGCTCGTCGAAGCGAAAGGCGAGATCGCCGCGCTCGCCGACACTATCAACGGCATGACCGACACGCTCGCGATTTTCGCGGATCAGGTGACGAGCGTGGCCCGCGAAGTGGGTGTGGAAGGAAAACTTGGCGGCCAGGCGAACGTGCCCGGTGCCGCGGGAACATGGCGCGATCTGACCGACAACGTGAACCAGCTCGCCGGCAACCTGACTTCACAGCTGCGCGCGATCGCGGACGTGGCGACCGCGGTGACGAAAGGCGACCTGACGCGGTCGATCCAGGTCGATGCGCAGGGCGAAGTCGCGTTCGTGAAGGACAACATCAACGAGATGATTCGCAACCTGAAGGACACGACGTTGCGCAACGACGAGCAGGACTGGTTGAAAACGAACCTCGCGAAGTTCACCCGCATGCTGCAAGGCCAGCGCGATCTGCTGACCGTTGGCCGGCTGATTCTTTCCGAGCTCGCGCCGGTCGTCTCCGCGCAACAAGGCGTGTTTTACATGATGAACGGTTCGGCGGATCAACCGGAGCTACAGTTGCTGGCGAGCTATGCGTTTCGTGAACGCAAAGGTGTGAGCACGCGCTTCAGGCTCGGCGAAGGTTTAGTCGGTCAGGCGGCTCTGGAAAAAGAGCGCATTCTTTTGACCAAAGTGCCGCCGGATTACATTCAGGTCAGCTCCGGACTCGGGGAAACGGCGCCGCGCAACATCGTCGTTCTGCCAATCCTGTTCGAAGGCCAGGTGAAAGCCGTGATGGAACTTTCGTCGCTCGAGCATTTCAGCCCGATGCACCACGCGTTTCTTGATCAGCTCACGGAAAGTATCGGGATCGTCTTGAACACCATCGAGGCGAACACGCGGACGGAAGATCTGCTCAAGCAATCGCAGTCGCTCGCGTCGGAGCTGCAAAGCCGGCAGGAAGAATTGCAGCAGACGAACCAGGAACTGGAAGAAAAAGCGCGCCAGCTTTTCGAGCAGAACGAAGAAGTCGAGCGGAAGAACCGCGAAGTCGAACAGGCGCGACAGGCGCTGGAAGGAAAAGCGCAGCAGCTCTCGATCACGTCGCGCTACAAGAGCGAGTTTCTCGCGAACATGTCGCACGAGCTGCGGACGCCACTTAACAGCCTCCTCATCCTGGCGGAGCAGCTTTCGTCGAACCCGGAGGGAAACCTCACGCCGAAACAGGTGGAATTCGCGCGGACGATCCGTGGTTCCGGCAAGGATCTGCTCCGGCTCATCAACGACATTCTCGATTTGTCGAAGATCGAATCGGGCACAGTCAGCCTCGATGTGGGCGAAGTGCGGTTCGAGGAAATGCGCCAGACCATGGAGCGAACGTTCCGGCATGTGGCGGAAGGAAAGGGTGTCAATTTCAACATCGAGATCGATCCGCGCCTGCCGGGAGCGATCCAAACCGATGCGCAACGGCTCGATCAGGTGTTGAAGAACCTGCTCTCGAACGCGTTCAAGTTTACTGAGCGCGGCTACGTGAACCTGCGCCTCGAGCCCGCCACCGCCGGTTGGTCTCCCGACAATCAAAGTCTGAACCGGGCAGAAACGGTGCTCGCGTTTTCGGTGAGTGACAGCGGCATCGGCATTCCGATGGACAAGCAGACCACGATTTTCGAGCCGTTCCTCCAGGCTGACGGCAGCACCAGCCGCAAATACGGTGGAACCGGCCTCGGCCTGGCCATCAGCCGCGAGCTGGCGCGGGTGCTCGGCGGCGAGATCCGCCTGGAAAGTTCCGAAGGGCGCGGCAGCACGTTCACCCTGTTCCTGCCCCAAAACTACAGCGTTTCGCCGATGGAGCGCGCCGTGGAGAAGGTCATGCCTCCGGTGGAAGAAGAGCCGCCCGAAATTGCGGAACCCGAGGCGATCGAGTTCATGCTCGCCGACGATCGCGCGAACATTTTGCCCGGCGAAAAATCGGTGCTCATCATCGAGGACGATCGCGATTTCGCGCAGTGGCTCCTCGATGTCGCGCGGCAGAATGGATTCAAGGTCGTGGTCACGCCGCGCGGAAAAGCCGCGCTCGATCTGGTCCGCGAATTTTCGCCGGCCGCGATCACGCTCGATCTGAGCCTGCCCGACATCGATGGCTGGCACATCCTCAATCGCTTGAAATCCGACCTAACGACTCGTCACATTCCGGTGTTCGTGATTTCGGCTCGGGAAGAGCCGCGGAATGCGTTGCGGCTGGGCGCGCTCCGATTCCTGACCAAGCCGATCGACGAACCGCAGATCCAACAGATCTTCGAAAAGGCGAACGAAATGGAAGCGACGAAATCAAAGAAGCTGCTCGTAGTCGAAGACGACGAAAGCCAGCGGAACAGCATTCGCGAATTGATCGGCAACTCGACCGCGAAAGTCGTGGAAGCGCCCAACGGGGGCGCCGCGCTCCAGATGTTACGGACCGAGCCGGTCGATTGTGTGGTCCTCGACCTGATGTTGCCCGACATGTCGGGCTTCGAATTGATCGAAAAAATCCGGGACGAAAACGAGTATCTGCCGATCATTGTTTACACGGCGAAGGACCTGTCGCAGGAGGAGGAAGAAAAGCTGAACCGGATCGCGCAGACAACGATCGTCAAAACGGTCCGCAGTCCCGAGCGCCTTTTCGATCAGACGGCGCTCTGGCTCCATCGCGACGCGGCGACGTTGCCGGAAGATAAACAGGAACTGTTGCGGCGGTTGAACGATCCGAATGAAATCCTGGCGGGCAAGAAAGTGGTGATCGTCGACGACGACATTCGAAACATCTTTGCGATGACCAGCATGCTCGAGCGCTACAAAATGGACGTGCATTCCGCCGAGACGGGAAAGGCTGCTCTGGAATTATTGCAGAGCGAGCCGGATACCGATCTGGTGCTGATGGACATCATGCTGCCGGAAATGGACGGCTACGAAACCATTCGCGCGGTCCGAAAGATGTACGGATTCGAGCAACTGCCGATCATCGCGCTCACTGCGAAAGCGATGAAAGGCGACCGCGAGAAATGTATCGACGCCGGCGCGAGCGATTACATTTCCAAGCCGGTGGACAGCGAACGTCTTCTCACCCTGCTGCGCAATTGGCTGCATCGCTGATCATGTCCGGAGACTCGAGCATGAAGGAGCCGGCCGAAGAAAAGGTCAGCATCCTGATTGTCGACGATCGACCCGACAAGATGCTGGCCTACGAGACGATCCTCTCCGATCTGAAGGAGAATATTGTCTGCGCGCGTTCGGGAAAGGAAGCGCTGCGTTGCCTGCTCAAGCAGGACTTCGCCGTCATCCTGCTCGACGTGAACATGCCGGTGATGGACGGCTTCGAGACGGCGGCGTTGATCCGGCAACGGCCGCGCTCCCAGACGACGCCGATCATTTTCATCAGCGCGGTGAACGACACCGAGACGCACGTCTCGCGCGGTTATTCGCTCGGCGCGGTTGATTACATCCTCACGCCGGTCGTTCCTGAAATCCTGCGCGCAAAAATGGGGGTCTTCGTGGACCTGTTCAAAAAAACCGAGCAGGTAAAACGGCAGGCGGAAGAACGCGAAAAGCTGATTCGCGAACAAGCCGCGCGCGCGGAAGCGGAAGCGCGTCAGGAACGGTTCGCCTTTCTCGCCGATGCCAGCAACGTCCTCGCCGGCTCCCTCGATTACGACGAAACTTTTCGCAATCTCGCTCAGCTCGTCGTGCCGCGCGTGGCGGACTTCTGTGTCGTGCTCGCCGCTGAAGAGGAAGGCACGATGCGCCATGTCGCGATCGCCTACCGCGATCTCTCGGAGGAACCGGCGATGGAACGCCTCGCAAAAGAATTCCCCGCGAGTGACGCGGCGAAAATCGGCGGCGCTCACGTTTTGAAAACCGGGAAGCCGCAAATGGTTTGCGACCTTCACAACAGCGAACTGCGCGAGGTTTATTCGGACAAAGCGGATCGCGACTGGATTCGTTCGCTCGCGGCGAAATCGTTTATCGCGGTCCCGCTCCGGACCCACGATCGGGTCCTGGGGGCGATCGTGATGATCAACATAAGTCCGGATCGAATTTGCGGTCCCGACGAACTCGCGCTGGTGGAAGAACTCGCGCATCGAGCGGCCCTCGCGATCGATAATGCCGGCCTTTACCAGTCCGCCCAGAAAGCGCGAACGGAATCGGAACGCGCGAATCGCGCCAAAGATTCGTTTCTCGCCATGCTCAGTCACGAGCTGCGCACGCCGCTCACGCCGGTGCTGACTTCCGTAGTCGCTCTCGAACAGGCCGACGATTTGCCGAATGAGTTGCGCTCCTCTCTCCAGATGATCCGGCGCAACGTCGAGCTGGAAGCGCGGCTCATCGATGATCTGCTCGACCTGACGCGAATCAGCAAAGGCAAGGTCCAGCTGAACCTGGACGAGGTAGACGCGCATCTGCTTCTGCGCAGCGCCCTGGAGATTTGCCAGGCGGATATCGACAAGAAGAACCTGGCGCTCGTAATAGAGTTCGGCGCAGAGAAGGCGTCGCTCCAGGCCGATCCGGCGCGGCTTCAGCAGATTTTTTGGAACCTGATCAAGAATGCGGTCAAATTTACGCCGGAAGGCGGCCGTCTCGAAATCCGGACTGAGAACCGCGACGGCCAGCTGCGCGTGGCAATCTCCGACACAGGTATCGGTATCGACGCCGAGTCCTTACCGAAGATTTTCAACGCATTCGAGCAGGGCGAACGGACGCAGTTCGGCGGGCTCGGTCTCGGCCTCGCCATTAGCAAGACGCTGGTCGAGACGCATCACGGAAAACTTATCGCGGAAAGCGAAGGCCGGGGTAAAGGGGCGACCTTCACCGCGGTTTTTCCGCTTTCCAAAACCACAGGCGATGCCAAACAAAACGCATCACCGGCGGTCCCGGTCGCACACAAGGCAATGCGTGTTCTGCTCGTCGAGGACCACGAGGATACCAACCGTTCGCTTACCCAACTTTTGCGGCGACGCGGCTATCACGTCCAGCCAGCGCACAGTGTTCAAACCGCATTGGAAGCCGCGGCCCAGGAACGGTTCGATGTCCTCATCAGCGACATCGGCCTGCCGGACGGAAGCGGAATCGATCTGATGGCAAAGCTCAAATATGATCATCCGATTTTCGGCATTGCGCTCACCGGATTCGGAATGGAAGACGATCTGCGCAAAAGCCACGAGGTCGGTTTCAATCATCATCTGGTGAAGCCGGTCGATCTGAATCGCCTGGATGCGCTGATTCAGCAGGCGGATCGCGCAGAAGCGGAGAACGGCGCACGGGCTGGGTAGATGCTAAAATTGGTCCTCGCTTCCATTATTGTTGGATGCGTTCGTGGATATCTGACAGATTTATCGGCAAGTCAGGTGGAACCCCGTCACGAACCATCATGGAGAAGCAAAGTAGTACGAGCGCGGTTAATGAAACCGCCACCATGGCTGAATTGGATGATTTCTTTTGGGACGACCTGCTCACCCGGATTCACGAGAACGAAGTCGTTCCGATAATTGGGCGGGGCGTCGTGACGTTTGGTCCCGACGATGAGTTGCTCTACCCGTGGCTTGCGCGGCGATTGCCCGGTGAGCTAAAGCCGCCGCTGACCTTTGAGAATCCTCCGCGCGATCTCCAGCAGGTCGTCGATGCCCAGCGAGCGACTAACCAGCGGATCGAGCGAATCTACCGGCTTCTTAACTTGATCGTAAAGGAGCCGGACCTTCGGCCCGGTCCAACCCTTGCTCGATTAGCAGCGGTCGAAGGATTCCGGCTTTTCATCAGCGCCACCTTCGACCCCTTGCTGCCACGCGCCGTCGAGAGCGCTTCCCCCGGCGGAAAACCCGACGAACGGCAGCGGGCGAGCACTCTGCGCGGGGCTTGCCCGGACCTCCCGCAGGAACTCGACCTCCTCGAGCACCGTTTCGTTTATCAGCTTCTCGGCTCCGCCCAACCGTATCCCGACTTCGTCATTTCAGACGAAGATATGTTTCGCTTTCTCCTCCACCTCGATCAGCAACTGCCCCAGCTTCCGAAGCTTTCCGAAGCACTGCAAAAGAGCCACTTCCTCGCCCTGGGACTGAGCTTTGCCGACTGGCTCATGCATTTCTTCTTTCAGGTGGTCAAACATGCGCCTCTCTCAGAAATCGACCGCACAGATCTCTTTATTTTCGAAAAGCTCGATCCAACCGAAAGAACCCAGGAAGTCATTTATTTCAGCCGCCTGACCAAACAAATCCAAATCGTCGCAATCGACCCTCTTGAATTTGTGGCGGAACTTCATGATCGCTGGTTCAAGGAACATCCCGCGCCGATCCGCGAGCCTTATGCTATGAACAAAGAACAACGTGAAAAGCACCGTGCCCCCGGCTGCATCTTCGTTAGCTACGCCACGCCCGATCTGGAGATTGCGCGTTTTGTCGTGAGTCAGCTTCAGAAAGCCGGCTGCCTCGTTTGGTTCGATAAGGAGCAACTCCAGCCCGGAGAAGACTGGGAAGAAGCATTGCGCAAAGCAGTCGAGGAACGTTGTGGGTTATTTATAAGCATCATCTCCGATCACACCGCCGAGCGGCTTCAAGGTTATAACATCTTCGAGCGCAAACTCGCGGCGAAACGGCGAGAAAGGCTGGCGGACAACGCCATCTTCTATCTCCCGGTACGGATCGACCAGGGCCAACCGCTCATCCCTGAGAATGAGCCTCGCGGCACCGGAAAAATTCAAGCTGTTGTCAAGGAAGGCGGGTATCTTGACGAAGAATTCATCGGTTATCTGCGCGAGAAACAGCGCGAGAATTGCGCCGCGCTCGGCTATCCCCTGCCGCCGACCTAACGATGCCGGCCGATCTCGAACACCCCTGGCTCGGCCTGGAGAGCTATCAGGCGGAGACTCGCGCCTACTTCTTTGGGCGGGAACCAGAAGTTGCCGAACTTCATCTGCGCTTGCGGAACCACCCGCTCCTGGTTCTTTACGGACGCAGCGGGCTGGGAAAAACGAGCATCCTCAATGCGGGCCTAATCCCGCGGCTCGTAGCCGAGCAGCAGGTTCCAGTGCTTCATCGATTCGACTATAACAACGAACGCCTTGAACCAGCCGATCAGCTAATGCTGCTTCTTTTTTCATCTCACGAAGATGAAGACACCTGGCGCTTTGGGAACGCTTATGCCAGGGCCGACGAATGGTCAGACGATTTGCGCAAGAACCTTCCTTTTTTCGACCTTCCCGCCGATCCGGCGAGCTGGTTTTGGCTTCGTGTTCACTCGCGCGTCAACCGGCCCGCCATTACCCATCTCATCCTTGACCAGTTTGAAGAGGTTTTCACCCGCGGCGCTGAGCGAAAAGGTGTGGTCGAAGATATTCGCGATCGAGTTGGGATTTTACTCCATGGCGGCGTCCCCCCGGCGATTGCCGACCTCATTTCGAAAGAGGACACCTTCCTCGATCACTTTGATCCCGATTCGCAGCCTGTGCGTCTCATTCTTTCCCTACGCGACGACTACGTTTATGCGCTCAATCGTTGGCGGCAGCATCTGCCTGCACTTGGGGAAAACAATTTCGAGCTGCGCCCATTGCGCGGGCTCGCCGCTTTCGAGGCGATCTTTAAACCGGGGGCGCTCCGCTGCCATTATCGTGGCGAAGTCAGCGCGGCGAATAAAGTGGAAACGGGATTGCCGCCGATCGTGAGCGAAGAAACGGCGCGTCGAATCGTGCGTTTCAGCTCAAGAAAAGCCGAAGAAATTCCGATGGAGGAGATCGAAGCCGTGCCTCCCATTCTTTCGCTCCTTTGCCGGGAGCTGAATGAGCGCCGCTTCGCATCGCCTGCGGGCAGTCAGCAATCGCCCGCCGAGGAGATTACTTTTCGAGAGAGTGATGCTGACATTGAAACGGTCATCACTGCGTTTTACGAAAGGTGTCTCGCGGGGCGACCGGAAGCGGTCCGGATTTTCATCGAAGAAGAGCTGGTCAGTTACAGCGGCGCGCGTCTCAGCCAGGACGAGCAAAGCATTCTGAAAGTCTTTGAGGAAGGCTGCGAAATCCCTGGCGCGTCGGGTGACCGGCGGGCCCAAGGTTTCGCTGATGCCAGCCTGGCTCGAGGCTGTCTGCGCGATCTGGTGAATGAACGCCTGCTCAGTCCCCTCGGCGGCGAAACGCCCAGCTATGAGTTGATCCACGACCTTCTCGCCGGCGTCGTGGAAAAAACCCGCGCGAACCGCCGCGAACGCGAAGCGAGTGCACGCCTGGCCGCGCGCCAACAGGAACGGCTTCGCCGACAACGCAAGAGCGCGCTGGTAGTTGTCGTTGCCCTGGTCCTGGGGTGTGCGGCGTTGGTAACTTATGCGTATCGCGCGCAGCAAGAGATTAAGTTTCGCGACTTACTTGATTCCGGAAGCTTCTTCCTGGAAACGGGCGACAACCGCCATGCGCTCGAAAAGTTCAAAGAAGCTATCCAACTCAACTCCTCAGCAGCCGAAGCCTGGTCTGGAATGGGAGACTCTCTTCTGCGCCAGGCTTATGGATCAGACGATTCAAACCATGCGGCGATGCTCTTGGAAGCAATCGAGGCCTATAACAAGGCAATCGAAATCGAAAAAAGGCAAAACTCTATCGCCGCCGAACATGGCATGAGCAAAGCCAATCTTGCCAAAGCTTATGTCCGCCTGGGGAACGTCTACGTCCAAGGGACAGAACCTGACTTTCCCAAGGCCGAAGCGCTCTACAAACAAGCGGCGGCGACCGACCCGGAATCGCCTTATCCGTATGACGGCTATGGGAATGTGCAGATGTCGCAATGGCACTTTCGTCTCGCGATCGAGCAATACCAGGCAGCATTGAAAGCCGCCCAGCAGCGAAACGAATCGAACTACAGCGCTCATGCCGGCTTGGCCGAGGTTAACCTCAACCTGGGTCATTACGGACTCGCGATGGATGAATTCAATCGGGCCATCGGAGCGAATCCCGGTTCATGGAGCGCAAGGTACGGGCTCGCGCGCGCAACTTTCATGAATGACCCAAATGATCCTCGCGCAGTTGAACTTTTCAAAAGTCTGCTCGGGTCGGAGATGAAGAGGCTCGATTCTTTCACCCACATTTATCTCGCTGCCATACTGTTCGAGAAAGCGAAGCCGCCGGGCGATGCCCTTCTCCTCGCAGAGGCGGTAAAACATCTCGAAGAAGCCTACGCGGAAGATCCGTACGCCTTCTCGGCTTTTCAGCTGGGAATCGGCCGGGCACTCCAGGGTAATTCACCGGAGGCGTCAAAGCTTTGGGAGGAAGCGTCGAGACTTCCATGGGGAAGCGATCCGCTTTTCCAGCAGACATATCCGCCGCTGCTTGCGACCCTGCGCAACGAATCAGGATCGGTGGTCCAGTTACAGAAAATAAGTAACGTTCTGGCGCAGGAAGGGGCCGCCGGCTTCCTGGCGACAGTGAAGCGCGACGCGGAATTGATCCGGCGTTCCGGACTTTACGATGCTCAAATTAGGCCCGTGATCGCCCTGCTGGACGCGTCGATTAGAAAAGCCCGGGAGGGTAACTGACCCGATTTGCAATTGACATGGAATCCATCCCATAGAAGATCGGCTATATGTTCTCATCCCTCAGGATTCCTAGTCCGCTCAGTATCTTCGCCGGCGCGGTTCTGTTCGCAGCATTGAATGGCGCCAACAGCTTTGCCGGTTCGGCGGTCACTTACGATCCCAAGGAATCCCCGATCGTAGAAATTCCCACGTCCGCGCCCGTCGTGAGAGAGTCGCGCGGATTGGTTACGTTGGAAGGTCCGTCGGGAATGTTTCTTAACCCGACGAGTGCTACCTTGCCGCAGGGCGTTTTCGCGGTCGGCTACTGTAGCGTGTTGACCAATCAAGACACAGACATCCTGGGCAACCATAGCTTTATCAGCTACGGCGTTCGCGACTGGCTAGAGCTAGGGGTGGTTGCCAGCATGATCCACTTCAGCATGAACGACGAACTCCCGGAAGGCGATTATGGTTACGCCGGGCCAATGGCTCGCGTGCGTTTACACCGGGACGTTGGAATGTGGCCGGAAGTAAGCCTGGGCGGGTATGCCAAATTCGGAACCGACAAATTTGATTCGAAGAATGTTTTTATCGCAGCTTCCAAGACCATTCCAATCGACGAAAAAGGATTTCTGAAAACAATCACCTTCCAGGGAGGGTTTCGTGAATCCTGGCTCGAAGTACCTAATACAAGCACCAATCGGTTTTACGGCGGAATAGAGGTGCAGTTTCCCTGTAACCTTTATGCTGTCGCCGAGGTCACGCAGTTCGCCTCGCGGAAGGACGATTTCACGCCCTGGGCGGCCGGTCTCCAGTGGCGCGGAAAAAAATTTGGTCTTTCCGCCGCAATCGTCCAGAGCGGGGATGATAAGCCACCCAGCATCTATCTTGGTATTGGCGGTGGCCTGGGCGCCGAGCCGGTCCGCATTCCCACCCGACCGGTCTCCCGGCCCTAGAATCGCGTCAGAATTCCCTTGTCCACGGAGCGTTTGTGATAAGCTGCGTGCAAGATCAGGGACATGAGCCGTATTCCGAGCGCTGTTGGCATGCGAAGACTTTCCTATTTCGCGTTGGGTTTTCTGGTGGCGATAGGCGTCCTCGCCGCGGATGCGGTCGACGAAGAAAAACCGCACGGACGTGTTTGCCTTTCGGTGTTCGAACCGGGACCGCCGGAAAAAGAAGAAGTGTTCCAGATTTCCACGCCCGCCGCGGCGGGAAAAATCGTGCGCGCGTATGTCGACGCTAGTGAGAAATGCAGCGTGCTGGTGGCCGCGATCACCAAGGACGGAAAGCTGCCCAATGGCTGGCGGCCCCAACTTTCCGAAGTGCCCGGCGACTTCGAAGAAATCCTATTGCCGAAAGCGCCGGTGAAATGGGATTGGAACGCCGCATCGGCCCCGTTCGATTTCTACGTGCTATTTCTCGCGCCCGGCTCGAAGGAAATCGAGGAAGCGAAGAAGCTCGTCGACGCGATGCAGAATCCCAAGGTCGACGAACGCGTGCTCGCGCTCCAAACCAGCAAGCTAATGGAGTTGATAGGTCGGCTTGCAGCCGATAAGACGGCGAACCAGGGCCCTGCCAGCGAACCGGAAGTGGGCGGCGTCTTTCGCGGCACCGCGTTTCCGTGGCGGCAATTTGCCCGCGCGGCGAACTTCGCGCCTGATCGTCCCGGTGTGGTAATTCTTTCCAGCGAGGCCGCGGAAAAGAAATGATGCCTGGCGGTTCGGCCAGGTCCACCATCGCCGGCGAACAAATCTGGCTCCGCTCGCCCTGGCCGCTTCTGCTCGGGATTTGCGGCGCGGCGGCGCTTTGGACGTTTCTAGCGGGCGACCCGTTTGAAGGTCTCGAGATGCGATGGTTCGGCCAGATCCTTCGCTGGCGTTATGAACATGGAATCGCGCCGCCAGTCGATCCAAGCATCGTCCACGTCGATATCACCCAGATTGATTTGCGAAAAACGCCGACGCTGGAATCGGAATATCAAAACGCCGCGAGCATTATCCGGCAGGCTGGCGAACTGGGCGCCAAAGTCATCGCGTTCGATGTCATTTTCGGCCGCGGCGATCAAACCATGGCGGAACCTATTTTGAAAGAGATCGAACACGCCAAGACGCAGAGCAAGACAGTGATCCTCGCGGAAGCTCTGCTTCCCTCGCCCGAGAATGGGAAGGAAGAACGGGTCCGCTCCTTTCCTTTTCGCGAACGGATCTTGCCGGCGGGATTGATCAACGTTCACGCCGATAGCGATGGTGTTCTGCGGCGCTACGATTACGTCCAGTCGTTAGGCGCGAGTAAGTATGAGCCGTCCCTTGCCCTGGCATGCTACGTCGCCTGGCGCGATATCGCGTGGGATGGCGGAGTTAGTTTTCCCAAGCCCGGCGTCGCGCGTTGGGAAGAACTTTCCAGTGATTTCACTACGGCTGAACCACGCGAACTTAACCTGGAAACCGTCTTACTGAACTATCGCAGCCCCTGGACAGGAAAAGGTCCTGCGGCCTTCCGCCATTACAATGTCGCGCAGCTCGACGCGCTGTATCAAACAAACCATTCTACGACCGCGCAGCCGCTCGCTAATGCCATCGTCCTGGTCTCCTACTATGGCGCGGGCCTTGGCGACATGGGCACTACCTCCATCGCCGCGAATCAGCCGCGGGTAGTCTTGCATTCCACCGCTTTGAATGATCTGATGCAGCGATCCTGGCTTCGGCGCGCGCCAAGCTGGCTTGATGCGCTGGCTGTCCTGGGACTGGTTGTGCTGGGCGCTGCTGCGAGTTTCCTCCGCGGCACGCTGTGGCTGCTGATCATTTGGATCATTGGCGTGTTAGTCTGCTGCGCGCTCAGCGCACTCTTGATTTTGAAAACTGGGCACGTTGTTGGACTGATGAACGTCGGCGCCGTTTGGACCTTGCTGACCCTTGTCGAACTGGGCCGGCGGCAAAGCCATGAGTTTATTCAGCGACTTAAGCTCCGCTCGACGATGAGTCTCTACTTCTCGCCGCATATCATGGAGCACGTGCTCCAGAATCCCGGCTCGATGGAACCGCAACAGGCCGAAATCACCGTGCTGTTAACCGACCTTCGCAATTCCACATCTATCGCGGAGCTACTTGGTCCACCGGGAATGTTCCGCCTTCTAAACAATGTCTTTGAAACCCAGACCCGCGCGATTCTCGCCGAGGACGGCAGCATGGAACATTTTCTCGGCGACCAGTTCCTTAGTTACTGGGGAGCGCCGGATGCGCAACCTGACGCGACCGATCGCGCCTTTCGTGCCTCCCTTAGTCTTATCACCGGCATGGAAGAACTGCGCATCAACCTGGAACCGAATTTGAAATCGCTTTTTGGCTATGGCGTTGCCCTCCACAGCGGAACCGCCTTAATCGGTAATAAAGGCTCCGCCCAACGGCTCGATTACGGACTAGTGGGCGACCTGATCAACGCGGCGGCTCGCGTGGAATCGCTGACCAAATACTACGGTGTCCTCTTCCTAATAACTCGGGAAGCCTATGCGAAGCTCTCCCATCCACCGGCGGTGCGCCTGATTGACAGAGCGGTCGTTAAAGGAAAAACAACGCCGCTAGAGCTACTCGAAGTAAAACATCCTCATAGCCCGGATCATTTCGACGAGACCCTTGAACGTTACAACGCAGCGTTCGTCGAATATGAACGCGGAAACTTTGCCGCAGCTGAGCGGATGTTCGCTGGGTTGCGCGATGAGAGGCAGGATAAACCTGGCGCAATCATGGCCGAGCGATGCGAGGAACTGGCCGTCGACCCACCAACTTTCTGGAATGGAGTTTACCACCTGACAACCAAATGAAACTGCGACGACACATCTTTACCGCCCTGGCTCTAGCCATCGTGTCGATTTCCTCAACGATGCGATCGGAAGAAAAACCGAAACCCGATCGGGCCACTCTGGAGGCGCAATTCAAAAAGGCCGACGCGGACCGGGCCGCGACCAAGGAGAACACTAAAGAACGGGCGGCCGCAGCCACGAATGCGATGCAGACAGCGTCCGATATTGGCTGGGTCGCCTTCGACGCAGCGAAATTCGACGAAGCGGCGACCTGGTTCGCGACCAGCGCCAAGCTCAAGGAGGAGAGCTACCTCAACGCGCGGCGCTACTGGGAAGATTACCTGCGAACTACCGCGGCCCAACTGGATGGCAAGGTGGGCGACCAGATCAAGACTCAACAGGGTCAGCTCGCGACGGCCGATGACTCAAAGAAGCCGATCCTGCAAAAGTTGATTCATGGTTGGGAGAAACTTCGTTACATGAACCGCTACAACGCAGTTACGATGCTGGAACAGATTGCGCGCGATAACTACGACGCCGACAACCTTCTTAAGTATTGCGGGCAGGAGGTTGCTATCCGGCGGACGGAAATGTCCTATCTGACAAAAGTCTCCGCTCCAAAGGAAGAATTGGACGAGAAGAACGCCCAGGTTGCCACTGCCTTGGAAAGGGTGGCCGGTGCGGAAGCCGATCTCGGCCTGTTTGAGAAGGCGGAGAAGCATGGTCTCGAAGCTTTGGCGCTGCGGCAGGCCCTTCCCGAGGAGATGCCTGAGCGCAAGCTGGACGAGAGCCTTGGCTCACTGGCGCGCATGTACGCCTTTAACATCGGTGACCTCAAGAAGGCCCGCGATTACTTTCAGCAAAGCCTAGCTGCCATCGAGTCATCCGTTGAGGTGCGAAAGAAGGCGCTTGAGGAGGATAAGTATTACACCGCTGAGCAAAAGGCGAAGATGACAAGGGAAGAGCTGGCCAAGCACGAAGAGTCGCAGGCCCAGACGCGAGATATGAAGATCGCGCTCGATGCGATGTCGCAGACGATGGCGTTGATGAATCTCGCCGAGATCAGCCAGGAAGAAGGAGACTTGAAAAATGCCTTCGGGCAATGCGAAAAGGCGCTCAAGGTAGCCGACGATCTGCCCAAGGGAGGTTACCTTAGTGTCTTCGAGCTCTTTCGCGCTCGAGTGCGCGCGCGCGTCCTCGGCGATCAGGCGTCGCTCCATGCCGAGAGCGGTGACCTTGACCTGGCGTTGAAAGAGCTCGACCAAACCATTGCGCTCAAGCGCAACATTGGCCAGGACGAATGGACGGCGCAGTCCCTCATTCAGGCGGCGGACCTCGCGTATCAAAAGAACGACCTGGCAACGGCCGGGCATCTCGTCGAACAAGCTCGGCAAATCTTCGCTGCCGCGCACAAGCTTACCAGCGTGGTTAACGCGACGAACTTTCTGGCTGTCATCGCGCGGGACCAGGAGAAATTTGATGATGCCGCCAAGCACGCGGAAGAAGCGCTGGTCCTGGCCCGGAAGACGGGAAACCTGGGAGCAGTTTCCGGTTCCGCGCGCACCTTCGCTTCCATTCGCGTGAAACAAAACAAGCTCGATCAGGCCAGGGTTTTGATTGACGAGGCGCAGGCCGCGGACGCTAAGACCGGCTCATTGAGCGATCGAATTGCGAGCCTCGGAACCAGCGGCGAGATCCTCGAAGCCAAGGGCGAGAACGAGAAGGCGCTCGAAGCTTACAAGGAAGCGGTGAAGCTAATCGAAAGCGTCCGCGCCACCGCTGCCTCCGAGACGGCCTTTGCCGATGTGAAGCGGAACTACCGCCCGTACGAACGGATCGTTCGCATTCTTATCAAGCTCAACCGACCTGAGGATGCCTTCGATTATCTTAACCGAGCCAAGTCCAAGAAGCTCCAGGATTCACTTCGACTGTCGAGCTTGAAGACGGATGATAAGACCGTCCAGGCACTCCTCGACAAAGCTGCGAACGAAAATAACAAACTAAAGATAGCGACCGCTCAACGCGACAGCGAACAGGCCAAGCCAAAGGAACAGCAGGACAAGGCAAAGCTCGAAAATCTCAGTCGAGTAGTAGCAGCTACCCAGGAAGAGTGCTTTCGGCTGAACGAGAAGATCAAAGCGAGCAACCCGCACTGGGAAAAATTCATGACTCTAAATCCGGAGTCGTTGAACAAGGCCAAGAAGCGGATTCCGCCGGACGTGATGCTGATTCAATACGCCCCGTTGGGCGATGAGCTTTACGTGTTTCTCGTTACGAAAACGAGCATGAAAATCGTGGTTGCCCCAGGAAAACCGGAAGACTTATTCAAGAAAATCCTCGCTGTTCGCAAGCAGATTACAACCGGGGAAAGCGGCGCCCCGTTAACCAGGAACCTGACGGCTCTTTACGATACTTTGATCACGCCGCTCGAAACCGAGATAGCGTCCTTCAAGATTCTCGCGTTCATCCCAAATGGGTTGCTCTACTACCTCCCGATGCAGGCGCTCGCGAAAAAAAGTCCGACTGGCGAGGTGCACTACCTCATCGAAGACAAACAGATTGTCTATCTGACAGCCGCCGACGTAATGAATGCCGTCCAGCCGCCCGATGAAGACAAGGCGCGCGATGGAATGGTAGCATTTGGCAATCCTACGGGCGCGAACCTTCCTTCTGCGGAAGAGGAAGTGAAGGACATCGCGCAGGTCTTTCCCGCAACGCAAGCGTTATTCGGAGCGGACGTGACCAAGAAAACGCTCGAAGCTGAGGACAAACTCAGCAAGCGCGTTGTTCACTTTGCTACCCACGGCGTCTTAAATGCGTCGGACCCAATGGAGAGTTACATCCAGCTGGCTGCGTCGGATTCGCCAAATGCCTCTCGACTAAGCCTGGGGGAAATCGGCGGGCTTCCTCTTAACAAGGTCGATTTGGTCACGTTGTCGGCCTGTGAAACGGCTATCGGTAACAAGGAACCCGACGGCGGTGAGGTAACCACACTCGCTCATGCTTTTTCGAGCGCAGGCGCTACCACCGTGCTGGCCAGCTTGTGGAGTGTCGGAGATGCGAGCACGAAGGAATTCATGGTCGAGTTTTACCGTCAACTGGCCGCAGGCCAATCGAAGGCGGCAGCGCTGCAGAGCGCTGAAATCAAAGTGATGAAAAACCCGAAGTTTGCGCGGCCACTTTACTGGGCGCCGTTTGTCTTGATGGGTGACTGGCGCTAGCTAGAGCAAGAGACGCCCGACCAAAAAAGCTATCCAGACGCCAAGGACTGCCGCGCCTAAATAACCGATCGCCAATCCCGCAGTGGTTACCGTTCGTTCGAAGGACCGGCGAGGTTTGCCCCGCGTCTTGCCGAGAGCGAGATGGCCGCAGATGATGGAAGGCACCGCCGTAAGCCCAAATGTTAAAAGCGCAAAGACCCCCAGGGTCACGGTCCAGATCGGGAGAGCAGACAATTCCTCCTCACCGTGATTCGACGCCTGCGGCGAAATCGATGATTCGGTCCCAATCATTGTCCGACGATGACGGTCCCCCCTGCCGAAATTGCAGACAAAACTGGGAGAAATTTCTCGCAACAGGCTTCTTGTGAGTTCGTTCTTTGATCTGTTAAAGACGAGCGATGAGCGCGCACGAAACACAAGCTGACCGCGAGTCGGACGCGGGAGACTGGACGTTCACGTTTGGCGTGAGCGGACATCGCGATACGCTCGAAGACGATGCTGCCGAATTACAAAAACAAGTCCGGACGGTGTTCGACCGTTTTCGTCTGGCCTATCCAAATGGTTCTTTCGAACTGCTCAGTCCCCTGGCGGATGGCGCCGATCGAATAGCGGCGAAAGTGGCGTTGCGCGCTGGTCTCCGGGTCGTGGTCCCGTTGCCAATGGCACAGGCAGAATACGAGCGGGACTTTAATTCGACCGAGTCTCTCCACGAGTTTCGGCGGTTACTTGCGACAGCGGCGTCCACGTTTGAAGTCAGTTCAGACAAAACCTGTGTTCGAGCGGACAAATATGCCGCGGTGGGAGATTACATCGCGCGTCGAAGTAATGTCCTGATCCTGCTCTGGGACGGAAAAGATAACTCAAAAGTAGGCGGAACGGCCTGGGTAAAAAAGCGGCGCGAGTATTGGATCAATCTTTCAAAAACGACCGGAAATGTTCCCGCTCCCTTTGGTTATGTGGGAACTATCCAGATCGTTACTCCCCGTCAGGCGGGCCGTGGCCACCGTCCTAAGATAGAACTTGTTGGCGAGCTGCCCCCACTTCCGCAGACTTAGGCGGCTGATCGTTCCAGGCTGTAGACTCGGAACAAGCCATAGCTCTTAGCCAGGGCTGTCGTGCCGACCAGGTCGCAGGTAAAGCCTTTTGACTGAGCAGCCAAAGCTAACGCCGCGAACTCTTCGCTAACGAAGACTTCACCTTCGTGCGTAATCGGTTCGATCCGCGCCGCCCGACTAACATGCGCGCCGGTAAATGAGATTTGGCGCACCACCGGATCAAAGTTCACGTAAACGGGGCCGGCATGAACTCCAATCCGAATCGACAGGTTCCGGGGCAGACCCAGGTCCATCCAGTCGGTAGTTATGACCAGGTCTCGAAGGTCGAGAGCGAAGCGGCCGGCGTCCTCTACTCCATTGAACACGAAGAAGAGGCCGTCACCCCAGGTATTGACGTTAATCGGCGCCGCCGAGCTATCCGCGATAAGTCGCGATACGCGCTGGTTAAACTGCGCGACATACTTTGGAATAACTGTTTCCGGCAACTTACTGTAGCCGACCACGTCTGCGAACATGATTGCCCTGATCTCCTGGCGCCCGGAAGCCCGGACCCACGCTTCAAACTCATCGTCGTCATTGTTCGCTTCCGTCTCGAAAGCTTCGGTAAGCATGGAAGGCGCCTTTGTCGCTATCGGAACCACTTTCACGGGTACCCGGTGGCTGCGCCAGTAGCGAACAAAAGAACCTGTTCCACCGGGCGCACCGGCGAACCCATCCCAAACCGCGAGCGGCGTGATTTCAAGATCGAGGGAGCGGGCGAACAACCGGGCAAGACCGCACATCGCGAGGTTGCAGTATTCGAATCCGGTGGCGCTGCCCGGCATGTAGAGCTCACCGAGAACGCGAATGGATGCTGCCTGATCGATAAGCTTATGAAACCTATCCACCCATGCGCTGTCGCCGGAAATTTCGACGCTCGTCTTGACGAACTCCTCAGCCGGCCACGGTAAGACAAGATGGATCGCGCCGCCGCGCGCGACCATTGCCTCGAGAAACAGGATATCGGAACCTGAGGCCGCGCTCGCAAAGCCTATCCCGGCATTCATGGCCGCCAGCTGTTTTTCCAGCAGTTCCTTTACTTCGTTTTCCTTCGATGGCGGGAAGCGCGGCGTCCGACGATCGGGCGCGTCGAGCATGTGGCCGGAAAAGACGACTAACTTGGGAATCGGGAAACAATCATCAAAAGCATTGGCATTACAGAACAGCTCTCGCGAAAGAACCCGGGCCTGCTTTCGAGTAGAAGAAAAAGCGCGGAGATTATCCCTCTCAAGAACCACCGCCGCTCGATAGGCGTTCCTGGCTCCTTCCGTATCTCCGAGAACAACCAGGGCTTCGGCGACCGTAGCGTGCTTCCAGTAATCGTCCGGCTGACCCTGACAAATCTCGAGTACCGTCTTTGCGATGCCGGCAGCTTTATCTTTCTCTTTTAGAAGGAAAGCTATCGTCGCGGCATTAATTCCGGGATAGGAATCAGCCGGAGGAACTTCGAACGCGCGGTTGTAGTAGTCGAAAGCTTGTCGCAGATGTTGCTCGTTCTCTGGATCAGCGCACCATTGATCTTTGTAAGTCCTACCCAGGATACTTAAGGTTTCCCGGTTCGTCGGATCCTTCTCCACAAGCGTGTTCAAAATAGCCTGGGCACGACTCGACGATCCCATCTGCGCGAGCGCCAGGGCCATTCGCTGGTGAAGCCAGGCGTCGTCCGGATCTTGATCCAGTCTCGCGCGAGCAGCGTCGTAGGCTGTAAGAAATTCGCCGGCGGAAAGGGCGCGCTTTACGAACGCGTGGACCGCGTCGCGGTCGTCCATCCATTGGGTGCGGCGCCGCCAAAGCTCATGGAGGGCAACCGACGCGCTGGGAGCATTCTTGACTTCAGACAGGTCAGACACAGAGAACATTATCCACAGCAATCATGCTCATGCGAGCCATGATCGTGATCGCAGTCGTGGTCGTGATGGTGCTCGTGAGCGTGCGCCGCCCACGAGGGAAAAGGGTCCGGGAAGTTGCGCCACGCCTGTTCGCCTCCAGCCATTTCGTCGTCGCTGAGCAGGCAATTATCGAACTGATGTTGCAGCGCATTGCGGCTAACATTCAATGCCATCACGGCGAACGATTGTCTGCGATCGCCGAAAGGTTGCTGCCATTCCTTCCGCGTGCGCATCGGCATTTCGGATTCACGGGTCTGCGCATCGCGCGTCGCCCACCAATGACCAGCCGACATGCATTGGAGTTCCGAGCCGGCGAGATTAAGGCCGCCGACTTCTTCCATTCGCGTAGCGAGCCAGAAAAAACCTTTAACACGAAACACGCCGCCTAATCCTTTCTGGAGCAAAGTCGAAAATCGATCCGGGTGAAACGGTCGACGAGCATGGTAACCGAAGGCCGCAACCTCATCCTTGCTGCTCGAGTCTTCCGTATCGAGTAACTTCCGCCAGCCCGCGCCGTTTACGGCTTCATCGAAGTCAAACGTCGGCGTCTGCCGACCGAGCCACGTTGCCGGATCAGCTTCAGCAACAGAAGAGACGCGGGCGCGCGGATTAAGAGCGATCGCGATCGACTGTGCCAAGGCGAAGTCGGAAGCGTCGATAGCGCCGTCCAGGAAGATGTCGCTGGCGAATTCCATTTGTTCCGCGATGAAAGATGGAGAGAGAGATGTCGCTTTTCGATCCAGGAGGCAATCGAGAAGGATTCCTGCATCGATCGCGAACCCGCCGGAGGCTAGCCGCGAAACGTCTGCCAATTCATCGGCGAACAAGAACGCATAAGCCATGAGCGGCCGATCGGTTTCGCATTGGATGATGAGATGAGCTACTTCGCCGTTCTCCGCGATTGATCTAAGTCGCGCGACAATCTCTTCGGGCTTGGAGCGAGGGCTCGGCTGAAAAACTTCGAAACGTTTCGACTCGACTGGGCCGAATTTCTCGAGCACTGCATTTGAAGCAGGCCCAGCTATGATCGACACGGACATCAATTCCGTGCCTCCTTTCCCAGCGCCAGCCATAAACAGACTAACTCGGCGGAGGCCGTTTACCGGCACGAGCTACTGGAGCGGCCGGAGCACTTGATTCGACGACGTTAGGCGCGGTCACTTCAGCTCGCCACGGAATGGCAAGGCGATGCAGGATCGACTTCGCTTCCAACGGCGCCAAACCCGGCATCTCGGAAATGAGTCGCGCCAGCAACGCACTCATGATGGGCGCGGCGAAACTGCTGCCGGTAACTTCTTTCGTGGAATGATTGTTCCAGGGAAGAGTGACATCCACGCCGCGCGCGGCAAACTCGACCAGATGTCCGGCCTTGTAGAAGAACGTATGGTCTTCGTCGAAGCGGGCCATGTTCGTAGTGACAACGCTCGGAAAATATCCGGGCCACTCCGGAGTGGTGAAGTCGTAATTATTGCAGGCTGAAACTATGTGGATTCCTTTCAGGTAAGCTTCGTCGATCCACTCTTTGTATTGGAAGATGTGTTCGGGCAAGCCGCAGCCGAAGCTGCAATTCAAGACGTGATAACCGCGATCGATCGCCTGCCGGACACCTTCGCGAATAATCACGGTCCGCGACCCGAGGTTTGCGCCAAGGACGCGAATGCTGCCGATCTGCGCGTCAGGCGCGATCCGCCGGATGACTCCGGTCACGGCTGTTCCATGGCCATAGATATCGGTGCCATCACCAGGTTTAACTTCGATCTGCACGCCGGCATCGATGACGTGCAAGTCATCGAGCAAAGTTAGTCCGGGCAAGGCCGGGTGATCTATTTCAACTCCGGAATCGATGACCGCGATCCGCACGCCTTTCCCGGTGCCTTTCTCCAAAGCACGGCGTGCTTCGTCCAGGCGGAATGGACCGGGCTCTGGCGTTAGAGACGATTCCATCCCACAGCAGTGCCAAGAAGCCGATAATCAATCAAGTCTCTTACTACCGCCGCGATGGTTTGAATGGCGTTCAGCTCGGGCGGACCAAAACCAGGAGGCGTTCCCCCTGTCGCTTCGGCCTGGCCATCGCGGACCTCGACGTCGAGAAGCTGGACGCACGAAATCACTCCGCGGACTTCGTTTAGAAAATAGAGCGGCACCGCGATCATCGCATACGTGGTCTTATGCAACTTCTGGTCGAGGTCCTTGCTATGCCTGGCATTCTTGTAGACCTGGTTCTCGACAAAGGCATGCTCGCTTGCCACCACGAGACTTACAATGCCTTTGCTGACCGGCTGCTTGAACCCCATGATCTTTTCCGTGTTCGGCCCGCTATTGTAGGCGACCACGAGATGCTGCTTGTCCTGGTCGAGAAGCCAGATACTGCCCTCATTAGCGCCGATCCGATCGAAGGTTTCCTTCAACAGCTTGAGCAGCATCTCATCGCAAATGCTGAGGAAATTCTCGGGCGTGACCGCCCCGCCGAGCTTCGACAGATGTTCCTGGAGCGCCGGCCGCAGAGGAACGAAGCGCTGTTCCGGAAGAAAATTCGCGCGAGTTGATTTCATTCCGAGGCTTGTCTGAGTGCCTTCGTTTCGGTGACAAGCGCCGGGATCAGGTGAGGTTGTTCCTGAAGCATCTTTTTCATTTCAACGCGTTCTTCTTCCGTGGATTTGCCACTCGCGAACCGGGCGATTTTCTCTTTTACGTCCGCCGGAATCGTCGTGGCGGAACGCCCAGCCACTTCCTGGACGTCGCCCTCGAGAAACTCCAACAGGATTTTGAAATCATCATTCACAGGAAAAGAGTGGTCAAAAGAAAACGCGGTTAAAAGTTTTTACATCATGGTTTGGAGCCCACGAGCGGGTCGCGGCGCGGTGGAAATTTTACCGGGCGGCGTCCCGTTGCTTTTGCTCTCCCCTTAGACTCATTGAGCGACACATTTTGCGAAATTATCTTAAGCGTTTCAAAAAACATCCGGAGAATTCGCGCACAGCTCCACGAAATCGTCCCATCGCAATTCGAGCCAGGGATCGACCTTCTTCAGCTCAAACAAAATGATTTTTGCAACGCTCTGCCGAGTCGTATCGAGGGTCCGGCTTACTTTCGATTCATGCCAGCCCCACATCCGCGAAATCTCCCGCTGACTCAGCTGATGCAGATGGACAAGCTTCAGCATGAGAACCGCATCTTCATCCTGTTGGGCGAATCCGCGTTTGATCGCTTCGCGCAATAAATCCTGCAACGGTTTTTCGCTCGTCGCTTTTTCCGGGTGCGGCCGGCGATCGAAAAAATCTTCCGGCGAATCGGGTGACGGCGGGACATCGACCCGGAAACTCTGGCGCCTCTTCAGATCAACGAGCCGATTGGTCCCGACCGTGAGCAGCCATGATTCGAGGGCACAGCGTCCCTGATATTTCGTGAGCAGAGTTGGCCGATTAGTTCGGGCGCCGAAACAATCGGTCCAAAGATCGGCCACCAGATCTTCCGCTTCGGTCTGGTTCGCGCCACGCGCGCGCAACACGCCGACGAGCTTGCCATGATAACGGGTCCGCAATTCCGCAGCGGCCGCGGCATCTCCGGTAAGGACACGCTGGACGAAGCTCAAATCCTCTTCGTGACGCGACGGCGCTTCGACTGGCATAGGGCGAAAAAGGATGGAGTCGCTGGTCTGGAACGTCAAACCTTTTGACCGGGCTCGCGTGCCTGGAGGGATTCGAACCCCCAACCTGCTGATCCGAAGTCAGCTGCTCTATCCGGTTGAGCTACAGACACCCGTTATTTGCGATTGCCGATTTTCGATTTTCGATTGGCAAAGGCAAGAAGACTTCCGCGCTCCCTTCAAACAGCTTGAGCTTTCGAAAGAAATTTGCTCTAAGACTCGACGGAGAATTAATCGAATGAATTTTTCTACAGGTAGCTTCAGGGCGGTTGCAGTCGCGTTCCTGGTGTCCGTTTCGATGGCGAAAGCCCAACGTTTTCCGGAAGCGTTCGGCCAGCGATTTCAGGCGAACCAAAACGCGGAGCGCGCTCGCGGGCCTCGCGCCGGTTTGGATACGTTGCATCGCTGGAACCAGATCGCGATTAACGCGAGCGGGCTCGATCATACGCCAGTCGCGCCGGGAGAAACGCGGGTCTTCGGCGAACAACTCGGGCCCGCCCGGGCGGCTCGGGCGATGGCGATTGTTCACATCGCGATGTTCGACGCGGTGAATGCGATCGTTGGCGGTTACCAGAGTTATGCCGGCGTGACGGCGAAAGGCGGAGCGGCTTCGCTCGACGCGGCGATCAGCCAGGCGGCACACGATACCTTGATCGCGCTGTTTCCATCGCAGGCTTCCATCTTCGACGGTTTTCTTTCGGAAGACCTGGCGCGTGTCGGCAGCAAGTCGCAAAAAGCGGACGGGATTGATCTCGGCCGACGGGCTGCCGCGGCCATCCTCGCTTTGCGCGTCGGCGATGGATCGGAGGTCGCCGAACTACACCTGGGAATCGGTCCCGGCTTTCACGAAACGAGCAATCTGGCAGGTCATTGGCGACAGGACCCGATCAGTTTGATTCCGCTCGCGCTGGGGGCGCATTGGTCGGAATGCAAACCGTTCGTTCTGCAAACGACCAATCAGTTTCGGGCGCCGCCTCCACCGGACATGACGAGCGCCGAATACGCCTCGGCATACAACGAGGTAAAGAATGTCGGAGGCGACGGCATGATCACGGCGACACAGCGCACCGCGGAACAAACTTTCACCGGACTCTTTTGGGCGTACGATGGAACGCCAAGTCTTTGCGCGCCGCCGCGACTCTATAATCAGATCGCAGTCCAAATTGCGGACCAGACTCGGCTAGGCACTCCGGAACTCGCGCGCCTGCTTGCCTTGCTTAACGTCGCGATGGCCGATACCGGGATGGCCGTTTGGGAATCAAAATACTATTGGGATTTCTGGCGGCCGATTACTGGCATTCGCGAGTCCGATGCCGGGACAGGGCCGTTAGGCGCCGGCGACGGGAACCCCGCCACCACAGGCGATCTGACCTTCCATCCCTTCGGCGCGCCGGCGAGCAACCTGGTGGGTCCGAATTTTACGCCGCCTTTTCCCGCGTATCCGTCCGGGCATGCCGGCTTCGGTGGCGCGATCTTCGAAACGCTGCGGCGTTTTTATGGGACCGACCGGATGGGGTTCACTTTTGTTTCGGATGAATTCAATGGCGTAACGAAAGGCAATGACGGCAACGTGCGTCTGTACATGCCGCGCAGTTTCTCCTCGTTTTCCCAGGCGGAAGAAGAGAACGGGCAGAGCCGCATTTATCTCGGAATTCACTGGGCGTTCGACAAGACAGAAGGGATCGCGCAGGGACGTCGAGTGGCCGATTACATTTTCGATCGAACGTTTCGTCCGGTCCGGCATTAGTCGCGGAAGGGCGCCGCCGATACGCGCACCAGAGCCAGCACCCACGTAACCTTGTCGACCCGATGGACGACCTGAGCGATTATTTGAACGATCATCTTGCCGGCTCGGTCGCGGCGCTCGAACTACTCGATCGCGTGGTCGAAACTTACGCCGGCCAACCACTGGAACGTTTCTTTCGAGAGCTGCGCGACGACATTCGCAAAGACCAGGAACAACTCGAGGAATTGATCGCGAAGCTCGGTCTGAAGGAAAGCGCCGCGCGCAAAGCGGGCGCGTGGATCGCCGAAAAGTTTTCGCGTCCGAAGATCGACCTTGAAGCGGATTCGAAGTCCGACCTTGGATTGTTTTTCGCGTTGGAAGCACTGGTGCTTGGGATAACCGGGAAGCGCTCGCTTTGGCGCGCCCTGGGCGCGGCTTCGCGCGCGGTGCCAGCACTGGCGCGGCTCGATTACTCAGGACTGGAGAAGCGCGCGATCGACCAGTGCGAACGAGTCGAGGCCCGGCGGCTCGAGATCGCGCGATCGGTATTCAAAACGGACTGAAACGGCCTGCGATTGACCGAGTTTGTGCTTGAGTGCCAGGCGCAACCCAATCACGCTTGATACGTGACAGGTCTGTCGAGCGTCGATAATTACGAAGCTTTCGTCCCCTTCAATACGACGCGCTGGAGCTTGATTCGGCAGCGTCGTCCGGCCGGCGCCAGCAGCCAGATCGACCCAGGCCTCGCCCAACTTTGCCAGATTTATTGGCGTCCGATTTTCAGCTTCATCTATCGCCGCAGTTATTCCGCCCCGGACGCGCAGGACCTGACCCAGGATTTTTTCCTGATGATCATGGAGGGAAAACTTCTTCAATCGGCGGATCCGACGCGGGGACGCTTTCGTTCGCTGTTGCTGCGATCGCTAAATAATTTCCTGATCGATGCCGCCGATAAACGCCGCCGGCACAAGCGTGGCGGCCAGGTGCAATTTGTTTCCTGGGAAAAATGGATGGTCGATGCGCCGGCCCAGTTGCATTTGTCAGCCGCGACTTTGGAATCTGCTCCGCCCGAAGCCCTCTTCGACGCAGGCTGGGCGGCGGCGATTGCGGAGGAAGCATTGCGCCGGCTCCGGCTCGAATGTGAAAGCAAAGGCCGCCGCCGAGTTTTCACTGTCCTGCATAGTTACCTCGCCACGGACCGCGACGAGATTTGCTATGAAAAACTTTCGCGCGCCCTCGGAGTGCCGCAGTTGTCGGTGAAAAGTTTGCTTCATCAATTCCGCAGGCGATATCGCGCTCTCTTGCGGGAAGAAGTTGCAAAGACGGTCGAATCCGAGGCGACAGTGGACGACGAGATCCGTTACCTTTGCGCAACCCTGAGCGCCGAACCCACCTAACCCCATGAATACTGGTCCCCCGACCGATTCGACATTCGCCATCCTGAGCGAACCGCAAGTCTGCGCCGAATGTCATTCGGTTTCGCGGCTGACCAACGGCCTTTGCTTGAACTGTCTGCTCCGCGGCGCGCTCAAGGAAGACAGCAACCCTTCGGGCAAGGAAACATTCAAGGAAGTCCTCGCCGGCGTGACATCGCGCGACGGCGACTGGCACATCGCCGACCACGAGATTCTCGACGAGATCGCGCGCGGCGGCATGGGCGTGGTGTATCAGGCCCGCGAGCCGCATTCCGGCCGCATCGTCGCGCTCAAGTGCGTCCTCACGTATCAAGACGATGCCGACCATCTCGTGGCGCGTTTCCGGCGCGAAGCGGAAACAGCGGCGCGGCTGGAGCACCCGAACATTGTCCCCATCTATCAGGTGGGCGAAACGGCGGACGGTTTTCCTTACTACACAATGAAGTACGCCGCGGCCGGCAGTCTCCTTCAGGCTCGCCGTCCTTTGCTCCAGCATCCACGGCAAAGCGCAGCGTTGATCCTGAAGGTCGCCCGGGCTGTCCATTACGCGCACGAAAAAGGTGTGCTCCATCGGGATCTCAAACCCGGCAACATTCTTCTGGATAGTCATGGCGAACCGCTCGTGAGCGACTTCGGATTGGCTCGATGTGAAGCGGTCTCGAGTTATCTCACCAGATCATTATCGAGTTTCGGCACGCCGGGTTACATCGCGCCCGAACAGGCAGATGGACCGGCGGCACAACTTACTCCGGCGGCTGATGTCTACAGCCTCGGCGCAATTCTTTTCGAGTTGTTAACCGGCCGAACACCTTTCGTCGGCGACAATGCTTTTGCCGTGATGAAGCGGTCGGCCGAGGAACGCGCGCCGAAAGTGCACTCCCTGGCGGCGCATGTGGATCGAGATTTGGAAGTCATTTGCGATCGCTGTCTCGAACGCGAACCAGCCGATCGTTACCAAAGCGCGGCAGAAGTTGCCGACGACCTGCAATCCTGGCTCGATGATCGGCCGATCCGCGCCCGGGCGCCAGGGCCGGTATTGCACCTGCGCCGGTGGGTGCGTCGCAACCGGATGCTGGCGGCCGCGCTCGCGGCGTTATGCATTATCGGAACAGCAGCTCTGGCCTGGTCCATTCGAACGCAACGTCTCACCGCCGCGCTGAACGAAAGTGTCCTGGCGGCACGATCGGTCGTCGTGTTGCCGTTTCTGGACTTGGATACGGTCCGTGAAGACACAGTCTCAACTCGACAGACAATCGATGCCTTGCAGGGTCAGTTGAAACAGTTCGGGCCGGCGCGAGTCCGTGCCGGCGACATTCCGGGCTGGCGGAAACTCGATGAGCTCCAAAAGGCAGCCCAGTCTTTGAGCGGCAGAACTATTCTCACTGGGACGGTCAGGAATGTCTTGGGCCGGAAGCGAATTACCGTCCGCCTCCTGAATCCCGCCAACGGCGAAGCGCTCTTTGTGAAGGTTCTTGAACAAAAAGAACTCGAATCGAATGTGCCGGACGTCACGGAAGACTTAGCGCGCAACATTTACACCGTGTTAAGTACGGATAATTGGACGGAGCTTACTAACTCAAAGCGCGATCCGGGGGTCCGCAACGAGCAGGCCCGCGAAGCCATGCAGGCTGGCCGCGAACTGATATTGAATTCTTATACCGTCGCGGATTTTGATCCCGCCATTGCGCTATTCAAGAAGGCAATCAAGCTCGAACCCGACTCGGCCCTCGCGCATAGCTATCTTGCCATGGCCGTTGCCGGCCGGGTGTATTTTATCGCAGACCGCAGCTACCTCGACCTGGGGAAAACCGAAGCTCGCACGGCGCTCCAACTCGCGCCCGACTTGACCGATGCTCATCAGGCTTTGGCGGGGGTGTATTATCAGGAAGGCAAATTCGATCAGGCGCTGGAGGAGGAAATCCAAACCCTCGAACTAGGAGGAGTCACCGATCGCGCCTCGAAATTCCTCGGAATGGTCTTTGATATTCTTGGCCGGCCCGACCGCGCCCTCAGTTGGTATGAAATCACGCGCAGCCTCCAATCTCGGCCGGGCGATGTGGCTTCTGCCATAGGAGATTGCTGGACGAAACTGAGTGACGATGAACAGGCCTTCCGCGCCTATGAGCGCGCCATGGAGCTTCAGCCCGGCGCCACTCAGGGCCCTGCCGGCAAATGTCGCCTCCATCTCCTCCGCGGCGAATTCGAAGCAGCCCGCGAAATCTGCCGCACTCGTTTTCGGAGCTCGAACGACCTTGGAGAAATGGCTCAGGTGGCAGCCCAGGTCGAGTTTTTTTCCGGAAGCGATGCCGCGGCCAAGGAGCTGTATTCCAAGTTAATCAAGAGCGACGCGAAGGGTGGCGGCGCGTTTTATGGAGCCGTGACCTATCAGTCGGCTCTGGGACGAATCAATCAAAAGCTCGGGGCGGATGAGGAGGCAACCCGTTTGTTAGAAGAATGCCTCGCCACGGAAACCGCCGCTTTCAAGCTTGAACCTCGAAATTCCGAAGCAGCCTACCGTTTGGCCGCGGTCGAAGCTTGTTTGAATCAAGGCGATGCCGCCCTCGATCATCTGCGGCAGGCGATCACCCTGGGATGGCTGGATTATCGGTCGCTTCGGCGAGATCCGCGCTTCGATTCGCTCCGGAGCAATCCGGAACTAAACACTCTTATTGACGGGTTATCCGCGAGGGTTGCGGAGCTGAGAAGCAAACAACCCCCAAGATAAATAAAATGAAACAACAGACGAACCTCAAGAGTTGGGATGCAATGACCAGCGACGAAAGGCTGGATCGTTTAACTTCGGTGCTGACCCGCGCCGGCTCGGATATCAAGTTTCGCGATCGCTGCCTGAGCTCGACTGAATCAGCCAAGCAGGCGGTCAGTGAAGCCGGCGAAATCGAGTTTCCGCCCGATTTTGAAATTCAGTTTCTTACGCCCGAGCAGCGGATGAAGAAACTGGTTCTGGCGGTTCCCGATTTTATTCCTGCGCACGACGGCGAGGCCGAAATTCGGAACGCGGAAGATTATCAGACCTGTACTTACTCTCAGTGGCGGTCCTAGGATTTGGGCCGTCTAAGGATTGTCCACTGTAGGGCTTTGCGGATCGCATCGGTAAGTTCGATCGGGACAGTCCCAGGATCGGGCGGCATTGCTTGAGTTGTCTGCCGAAGAAAGTAGGGAAGATCGAGCTGCCGCAGCGCTTTGATCTCGGACTGAATGACCACGCGGCGAACGGAGCTTCGCGCCGAAAGACGTTTCAGCAGGGCTTCCCGCGCCGCCGCCGATTGCAAAGCTGCCGGACTGACCGAAGCCTGCCGTATCGCAACGTATTTTTCCGTCGCGAGATAGATCCATCGTCGCGGATGGGCGCGGATATGCCGGAGCCTTTTCCGTAAGACAGCGCGACGAGCCCGAGTCCCCATGAGACACTCCCAGCCAAGGGAGAAACCGCAGACGATCTCTTCTGCGTAATCGCTGGCCACGACCGGCCGTCCTCCAAGCCGCGCCAAATGTTTTCCGGTCCTACTCCTGCCCAGAACGCTGCTCCGCGATTGCAGGCTTCGTCGTCTCGAGTTTGGAAAAAAACCGGTTCGATAAAGAACGTCGGCGAGACTCTGCGTTTTCGTCACGCGTGACACGTGCCAGAGCGCGTCGACATCCACCAGGACTGGAGACTCCCCCGCCGCGATAACATTCTCGCGATGGCAATCGACTGCCTTCAAGAGATAGGCGGCCGCGATCATCCCGCCAAGACGCTGGTAAAAGCGCTGCACGTCTGCCGGGTCTTTACACGATGCAGCTTCGGCGTACTCCATCCAGGAATAGGAACGATGTTTCACGACACGCGCCGCTCGCAGTTTCGGCGCAAAGCCGTGACTATTCATCCACTCCAACAACTCGAACCACGCCACCTCGCTTCGGCCCGACCGTGGTTTATAAATAATTCGGCCACGCTCGAACTCGAGAAGCGTTACGGATCTGCCGCCGTGATGTGGGTCGGATAAGCCAGGTTGAATGTTTCGGAGCGGGCCGAGCGGGCGATCATTAAGAAACACCCGCGCGATCGTAGCGTGGTCCTTCCGGATCCTATCGAGAAGTTCGGCGATATGCTCGCGCCATTGGTAAATTGCCAGCGCCCAAAGTCGCGGTAGAACTGGAAACCTCCGGAATAAAGAACCAAGGCGAAAGCTGGGTCGCTCGCGTAAGAACATTCGGTCCTTTGCTTCGGAGGCCGATACTCTTCCCAACCCGAGCGACTCCGTCGCGAGAAGGAAACTCTCCCATTCCAATTCCAGGCAGGAGCGCGTGATCTGTGCCAGGGTTCGCTGCAGGTGCCGTCGCAAACTTGCCCGCGCTTTGGCAGAGACCTGCTGAAACAGCGACTTCTGCGCCGTTCTTTGCAGCTGTTGCCACCCATACTCAGCGCCGGCCGCACAAAGCTGGTTAAGCGGCGAGCTACGGCGGGAAGGAAACGGGATTTGTTCCAGCTCCCGCAATAACTGCGCCGCCGCGCGATTGTCAGGCCACGCCCGGGAGAACTTGGTAGCGTCGCCAGTGCGTTTCACATTCAGGTAAAAGTTTTTCGTCGCCGACAAGTCGTACGATCCCGATGAGCGAATTCACCGGCCGGTCAAGCCCGCTCGGGAAACGCCAGCGCGGCAGCTTCCACTTCTCGCCTGCCTTCGATATATAACCATCCGCGTCTCCTTCCAGCGCGCTTTGAATAACGTGGGACACGATCTGGCTGCCTACCGGGCCAAGGGTAAGTCCTTCTCCCTTTAGCTCAGCTTCCTTCAGGACATAATAAAATAGCGGCGTATTCCCTTCGAGCCCATTCCTACTCAGCACGCTGCCGGAGTTGTTACAAGTATCGGTCGCTAATTGTGATGAAGTAAGCCGATCATCTGACTTGATCTTTCCTTCAACAAGTAGCGCCTCCGCGGCTTCCTGGCCCGAAGGCAATTGTGCGCGCGCGCCGCGGAGCAAAGTCCTTACCGGAAGATTAGAAGGATCGATCGCTTCAAGCCTGTTAGCCAGGCGAATGGTTCCGGCGGACAATCCATGCATGGCAAGGCTCACTGACGTATCGATGAAGGAACTCGACGCGGACGGCCCGGAGGTCGGCAGCCCGTCGAAGAGCGTCCCCCATTCTACAAGGTCGTCATCGGAGATCGGCTCGGCCTTTTGGCCCAGCTCCATTAGTTCGCCGATCAAGACGCGCTTATGCCGGCAATTCAACCGGTAAGCATTCCGCACCATGCTATGGCCGAATCGAAATGCCGCCAGCGCGAACTCGATGGGAACGGAGAACTCTTTGGTTGGACCGATCGGCAGGCGGCTTTGCTGATATTGCCAAACATCATTGTGCAGAATACGGGGCAGGTAATCGTGACGAATGATCCATTGATAATGCCAGCAGACGAGTCGACGCGCCCGTTCGAAGAGCGATCCCTGGCCTAACGAGTCCGCCACCCTCTTCATCTCCGGATTGGTCTGGAGCTGGCGAATAGCTTCGTTATGAAACTTCAAAAACAAGACATGAAGCTGGCGCAACAAAAGGTTATCAACGTTACGCGTGTCTTGTAAGTCGCCGACGAGCAGATGTCCGTGCGCGATCGGCAGGTCCCGCCGGTAACCACTCGGAACTGTGGTCCCGATCTTGAAAGCCTCCGCGCCTTCTTCTCCCTCATATAAGTAAGGCGAGCCGGCCGGCCCGCCGGCATAAACGTGGTCCAGGTCGAACGTCGCAGTCCGGAAATTCGGTGTCTTTTCCGGTTCGGCATAAGGACCCGCCAGCGGCGTGGAGTCATAGGTCAGGTCATGACCAAGAAATTGCCCGAAATATGTGTAACCCACCCGCGGTGTCAGCGTTCCCTCGCGCTCCCTTCCGTAGCGCATCGCGCTTCCCAGCTCAACAAGCTTGAACTCTTCGTCGGAAGTTATGGGTTGCGCAGGTGGTCCAAACAGTCGGGAATAATAGCCTTTAGGCGCGGAATGACTCTCGCGCGCATGCGAGCATGTCGTTTGTTCCGGCGCCGTCTCTTCCAAGGCTGAACTCATAAAGGGATGCCGACACCATGCCGTTGGCGATCGAGAGAGGAAAGCAAATACCGCCCGGTCACGGGACCGGCCGGAATCCAAAGACAGCGCTACTTCGCCGTCGGAGAAGCTGAAGGCTTGGCCGCCTTCTTCGTCGCGATCCAGCGATTGATGTTTTGCTCGAGAACATCCAACGGCACCGCGCCAGAGAGCAGGACCGCGTCGTGGAATTCGCGGACATCGAAGCCATCACCGATCTCGCGCCGGGCGCGTTCTCGCAGCTCCTTGATTTTCAGCTCGCCGACTTTATAGGCGAGCGCCTGGCCGGGCATCGAAATGTAACGATCGATTTCATTGACAATGTCATTCTCAAGTTTCGGGTCGTTCTCCATGAAATAATCGATCGCTTTCTGCCGGTCCCACTTCATCGAATGCATCCCGGTATCCACGACGAGCCGCACCGCGCGCCACATCTCATAAGCCAGTTGGCCGAACTTCGAGTAAGGATCTTCATACATCCCCATCTCCTGGCCTAACGACTCCGAGTAAAGCCCCCACCCTTCCACAAACGCCGTGTAGCCGCCGTAACGCCGAAACTTCGGAATGTCGCCCAGCTCCTGCGCCAGCGCGATTTGCAAGTGATGGCCGGGCACCGATTCATGGAGTGAGAGCGCCGTCATTTCCCACTTTGGCCGGGTCTCCGGCTTGTAGAGATTGACGAAATAGGTTCCGGCACGCGAGCCGTCGGCCGCAGGCTGACTGTAGTAAGCTGCAGTCGTGTCAGGCGCGATCTTATCCGGAATCGGCGTCACCCCATACGGAGTGCGCGGCAAAGTCTTGAAGACTTTGACAAGGTTCGGGTCGATCTGCTTGGCGAGCGCGCGATAGGCCTCAAGCAATTCTTCCGGCGTCTTGTAAAAGAACTGCGGATCAGTCCGGAGCTTCGCGAAAAACTCCGGCATCGTTCCTTTGAATCCAACGTTGCCCATGATCGCCTGCATCTCAGCCTTGATCCGGGCCACTTCGCTCAAGCCCTTCTCGTGAATTTGCTGCGGCGTCAGGTCTGTCGTCGTGTGGCGCCGCGCGAGATAGGCGTAGTACTCCGAGCCTTGCGGCATCTTCCAGACACCTACTTCGTCGAATGCGGCCGGGAGATATTCCTCGACGAAATATTTCTTCAGCTTCTGGAATGACGGCAGGACACCGGACGCGATCGCATCCTGGGCGGCTTTCCTAAGTCGCTCGCGATCGGCGGCAGTGATCGCATCCGGAAACTTCTTGAACGGCTTGAAGAAGGAGCTGTCTTCCGGTTTTGGAACGATTTGCTTGTCGATCTGTGCCGGGACCCGATTCAACACGATCTTGGGCCACATCACATGGGCACGCGCGCCTTCCTTCATGAGCGCGATGTTCTGATCCATCAGGATTGGGAATGAGCGGAGCCGCGTGACCCAATCCTCAAAGTCCTTCAGCGTCTCGAACCGGAGCCGGTCGCCCAATTCATCCAGGGTCTGAATGCCGCCGCGTTGATTGATCGGCATGAGGTAACTCTGGAACTTCGCGCCCTCGATATCCTGCTCGAGGTCTTTCTTAAAAAGATCGTAGTTCAGTTGATCCGCCGGGGAGAGCTGGGCGCGATCGAGTTTCTTCAACCGCTCGAGTGCGTCCTTCGCGTGCGCTTCGCGCTTACGGATTGCTTCCAGGCTTTGATCGCCCCAGCGATCGTTCCACCGTCGGTCGCCCATCGAGGAAGCGCGCGCCGGGCTTTGTTCCATGTCGTAGTTCCATTCCGCTTCGAAAAATTCATTGAGGACTCTTCCGGCATCTTTGTTTTCGGCGAAAGCGACGCGGGCGAGAAGCAGGACGAGGCCGAGAGTGAGTGATCGCATGATTTTGTTCGGCAGGTTGCAAGCCGCAGCAGCAACGCCATTGTCTAGACCGCGCGCCAAAAGAACAACCAAGAACTCTCATGAAACCACACGCTAAAAGAACGATCGCGGTCCATCTCATCTTCGGAGCGGCTCTCATTTCGATCGCCACCGCGCAGGAAACTTCGCCGTCGCCGACGCCAACTCCGACTCCGCCGCTTTATTCGGCGCAAACCATGTCCGAGCTGAAGCAACTCCAGCAGGCCGCGCTCAAGAGCGATTACGCCTATCGGCAGGTCGCGCATCTCTCGAACAACATCGGGCCGCGCCTGAGCGGTTCGGCGCAGGCGCAGAAAGCCGTCGATTATGTCGCGGCGGAATTGAAAGCGCTCGGGCTCGAAGTTCAACTCGAGAAAGTCATGGTGCCGCATTGGGTGCGCGGCGAGGAAAGCGCGACGCTCGTCGAGTACCCGGGAATGGCCGAGAAGACGACGCAAAAAATTGTGCTGTGCGCGCTCGGCTCAAGCGTAGCGACGCCGGCGGAGGGATTAACCGCCGAGGTCGTGGTTGTGCGCGATTTCGATGAGCTCGAAGCGCTCGGGAAGGAGAAGGTCGCGGGCAAGATTGTCCTCTTCAATTATCATTTCGATAAACAAATGGCGGCACAAAGCCGGGCCGGAGATGCCTACAGCCAGGCGGTGAAATATCGGGGCGAGGGTGCGACGGCAGCGGGCCGGTTGGGAGCAGTGGCGTCGTTGATTCGTTCTGTGGGCGGCGCGGAATTTCGGCTGCCGCACACCGGCCAGAACGATTACAAACCGGATGCGCCGAAGGTTCCGGCCGGCGCGGTCACGGCGGAAGACGCCGATCTCATCGCGGCCCTGGTTCCCCAGGGCACGGTCCGCATGCATCTCGTTCTTACGCCGCAAACACTTCCCGACGCGCCGAGCTTCAACGTCATCGGCGATCTGAAAGGCACCGAGCATCCCGAACAGGTCATCATCGTCTCCGGACATTTGGATTCGTGGGACCTCGGCACGGGCGCGATCGATGACGGCGCCGGCGTGGCCGTTTCGATGGAGGCCGCGAATCTCATTCAGAAACTTCACTTCCATCCCAAGCGGACGATTCGCGTGATCGCCTGGATGAACGAAGAGAACGGTCTCGCCGGCGGCAAGACCTATGCGAAAGATCACGAGAAAGAAATCGCCAACCATTTCGCGGCCATGGAAACCGACGGCGGCGCCGGTCATCCGCTCGGCCTCAATTACGCGACGAAAAAAGAAGCCAAAACTTTCTTCGATCCGATTGCGAAAGTTTTACTGAGCTCTGGCGCCAGCATTTTGAATTTGGCCGAACATCCCGGCGCCGACATCAGTCCGCTGACAAAACTCGGCGTGCCCGGCTTCAGTCCCATTCAGGACAACCGTTATTACTTCAGCTACCACCACACAGCCGCCGACACTCTCGACAAAATCGTGCCGCAAGAGCTGGCGGAGAACGCCGCTGTGGTCACCGTCACCGCCTACGCGCTCGCCAATTTGGAAAAGCCGTTCCCGCGATAATCAGGAATGAGTTGGCGCTGAGATCGCGTAGGTAAGAAACGCACAAACCCTCACCATAACGAGCATCGCCAGGATGAAAACGCCTTCCGCAACCCGCTCGAGTCGGCGCATGGTTTCCGCTCCGCGCGAACGCAGCGCCGCATAAGAAGCAAGGCAGGAAACGAGAAACAGCAACGCGTCCCCGGCCAGCAAATCGTCGGCCAGGGTGTCGGCTTTGCCGAGCGTGATCACGACGCGGATCAAGCCGATGACCGTCAAACAAACACCGACCATCGCCGAGGAGACGGTAAAAATGTGGATGCAAATATTCTCCTCGCGTTGCCGCTTCTGTTGGCCATTGGCTTCCATACCTGGTTCCAGTTTTAACCATGTTCGCCAGCCAAAGGTCTAAAATGTAATGAAGTTTCTATTGGGGATCGGTAACGCGACTGTTGCTTCGGTTTCGCGGGTTTGATCGCGAGAGCGGCGACCGATTTTTACCCCCTCAAAAAAAATTAAAAAAAAGTCTTGCCCTCCTGAGATAGTGTTGTAGTTATGTATAACACTATATGAGAGGCATCGATCAAACACCGCGGCCCGAACCTCTCGGGAAAGGATTCGGTGAAACCGGTAATGAGCCGTGAATGGAACGACAACCAACCCATCTATCGCCAGCTTCGCGACCGCGGCGTCCATATGATTCTCGACGGCGTCCTCAAGGAAGGTGATCCGCTCCCCTCGGTCCGCAATGTCGCGGCCGAGTTTCGGGTGAATCCGCTCACCGTCCTCAAGGCCTATCAACACCTCGTCGATGAGAACCTCGTCGAAATGAAACGCGGCCTCGGCATGTTCGTGAAGCCGGGCGCCCGCGAATTCTTGCTCAAAGGCGAGCGCCAGAAATTTCTCAAGGAGGAATGGCCGCGGATCGCCGAGACGATCGAGCGCCTCGGTCTCACCGAAAAAGAACTCGAAGCCGCGGCGCGAAAAAAAGCAAAGGAGGCGCGCTAACCATGACTTGTGTCGAAGCACGCGGACTCCGCAAAGTTTTCAAGACTACGCCGGCGCTGGACGGAATCGATCTGCGCATCGAGGAAGGTCGCATCCTCGGGCTCATCGGTCCGAACGGCGCCGGCAAAACCACCGCGCTCAATGCGATCCTTGGGCTGACTCCATTTGAAGGAGAACTCAGAGTCCTGGGTCAGGACCCATGGGCGGCGCGCGAACAACTGATGCGCGAGGTTTCATTCATCGCGGACGTCGCGGTGCTGCCGCGCTGGATTCGCGTCTCCGATTTGCTGGACTACATGGGCGGCGTCCATCCCCGGTTTGATCGCGCCAAGGCAGAGGGCTTTCTCGCGAAAACAACTATCAAACGGGAAAGCAAAGTCAGGCATCTATCCAAGGGGATGGTCGCACAGCTCCACCTCGCCATGGTGATGGCGATCGACGCCCGCTTGTTAGTCCTGGATGAGCCGACGCTCGGTCTCGACATCCTTTATCGGAAGCAATTCTACGATTCGCTTCTCAACGATTACTTCGATGGGACGCGCACCATAATCATTACCACGCATCAAGTCGATGAGATCGAAGATGTCCTGACCGATCTTATCTTCATCGATCGTGGGCGGATCGTCCTCGAGTGCTCCATGGAACAATTCGAGGGACGCTACCTCGAGGTCATGGTGAATCCCGAGGAGCTGCCGGCCGCACGTGCGTTGAAGCCAATTCACGAGCGACCCGTCTTTGGCCGGAGCGTCTTGTTATATAAAGGCGTAAGTCGAGACGAGCTGGCTCCGCTCGGCGAAACCCGCCGGCCGAGCATCGCCGACGTCTTCGTTGCCGTCATGGGCCAACAGAATCCGGAGGCCCGACAATGAGCGCGCAGCCTGAGACAGCAAACAAGCACGTCCGGCCCTTCTACTGGTCGGTGCGACGCGAGCTTTGGGAGAACCGGTCGCTTTACCTCGCGCCCCTCATCGTGGCCGGCGTGATCGTGATCGGCTTCATGTTCAGCGCGATAGGTCTCGCGGAACGGCGTCAGGCCGTGCTCCTGCTCAACGATCCGCTAAAAACGCGGACCGCAATTGAGATGCCTTACTCGATGGCCGCGATGATGATCATGTTTACCACGTTCATCGTGGCCGTGTTCTACTGCCTGGACGCGCTCCACGGGGAGCGGCGCGAGCGGAGCATTCTCTTTTGGAAATCGCTGCCGGTCTCCGATTTTACCACCGTGTTGTCGAAGGCTGTCGTCGCGTTCGTGGTCATACCCGCGATCACGTTCGCCGTAGTTATCATTACTGACCTGATGATCTTTCTCATCAGCAGCATCGTATTGCTGGTCCATGGAATGAGCCCTGCCACTACCCTCATTCACACTCACTACTTCCTGAATATCGTGCTCTTTCTCTACGGGATTGTTGTGCTGACTCTCTGGCACGTTCCTACCTATGCCTGGATGCTGCTTGTTTCCGGCTGGGCGCGCCGCGCTGCCTTCCTCTGGGCGCTTCTCCCCTGGATCGCCATCATGTTCTTCGAGAGAATAACTTTCGGCACTTATTACTTCTACTCCTTCATCAAGTACCGCTTTGGTTCCCCAGCCATGACCGCCTTCAATTTCCCCGATCCGAAGCATCCGTGCCTGGACTCGCTGAGCCAGCTCACTCTCGGCAGATACCTCACCGCGCCGGGTGTCTGGATCGGGCTGGCAGTCGGCGTCGCCTTCCTGGGGATCGCGATCCGGATGCGCCGTTATCGCGGTCCCATGTAGATCAGCAAACAAGGAGAAACCATGCACGCACCGTTAACCCAACCTATCGCAGGATCGTCGCCCCTTCTTAAAGCCAGGATGGCCGGCTTCTTTTGGCTAATGACGATCATAACCGGCATGTTCAGCTTTATTGCTGGCGGCAGGTTTATCGTAGCCGGCGACGCTGCCACCACCGCAGCCAATATCATCGATCACGTGCTGCTTTTTCGCCTGGCTTTTATTTCCAATCTCTTGGCCACGGCATGTTACCTCGCTGTTACCCTGCTGGTTTATCAACTGCTCAAGCCAGTCAACCGGACTGTGGCAGCGTTCGTCGTGCTCTTTAGTTTAATGGGATGCTCCGCCGGCCTCGTCAGTGGCCTCTTGTTTCTGGCTCCGCTCGACTTTCTTAGTGGCGCATCATACCTGTCGACCTTTACCGTAGCGCAGCTCCAGTCGTTGACGCTTACCGTACTTACTCTCAGCCTGCGTCTCAACGACGTTGGCATGGTATTTTTTGGTCTCCATGTCTTATCGATTGGTTATCTGATCCGCAAGTCGACGTTTCTGCCAAAGATGCTGGGCACACTTTTGTTTGTTGCGGGCGCCTGCTACCTGACAAGCACTTTTGCTAATTTCCTGGCGCTTCCATTTCGGACCTATCTGCTGCCTTTCGTGGCCGTCGGTGGACTCCTCGGCGAGGGGTCGCTGACCGGATGGTTGCTGGTGAAAGGCGTGAACGTCGAACGCTGGAAAGAGTCAGCCGCTGCGTCTGCGAAATAATCACATCCTCCATCACCAATATGAACAAAGAAATCATTATCGCCCTGGCGAAGGTAGCAATTATCGGAGCCTCGGTCCTCCTTGCTTGTCCCTCGAACAGCCACGGCCAGGACAAAGCAAACGACGTCAAGCAACGCATCCTTACCCAGGCCCAAAGCCTCGGTCCGGATGACTATGCCTTTACCCGCACGGTGAAGAGCGACCAGACCTCAAGCGGGAAGACCGAACACCACGTTAATGTTGAAAAGTACGATCCGACGAAAGCGGGCGACGCGCGCTGGACCCTTGTTTCCGTGGATGGCGCTCCACCCGCAGCAGACATTCTGGCCCGCTACAACAAGGAATCGCCAAAGCGGCGCGTCCCCGGCTACTACCGGCTCGCCAAATACTTCGGCACTACCTCAACCGCCTCAACCGATTCCCGCGGCCGGACCGTGTTTCATTTCAATTCTCTTCCGAAAGATACCGCGATCGTCATGGACTCCGACGTCTCATCGAACACCAGCTCCGAGGTCAGTATCGTCGAGGCGAACGGAAGCGTGTTCGCCGAGCAGGTCCATTTGAGCGTCAGGCCGATGCGGCTGAAGCTCATCATGAAGCTGGACCAGTATGAGTCCACAGCTCATTACCGGATAGGACCCGAAGGCAAGCCGCTTTTAGTCGAGCACACGGCCGACATGAGCGGCTCAGGGATGGGCCAGGAAGGCAAAGCTCACACGGTTGCTACTTATAGTGACTATCGGGCGGTCAGGTAACTCTTAACAACCCAACCCTGCCATATGTCCTCCAACCTGCGCTTCGCCTTTCGTTCGCTGTTTCGCAGCCCCGGATTCACCTTTCTCGCCGTCATTACCCTTGGACTCGGGATTGGCGCTAACACGGCGATGTTTAGCATCGTCAACACCGTTCTACTCAAGCCGCTCCCTTATCCGAAAAGCGAGCAACTTCAGCGGCTTGATCGCGTTACCCCGCAGAACTCACAAGGCCGCGTCTCAGCTGCGGACTACCTTGATCTTCGTCGTGAGATGCAGGTTTACGGTGATATTGGGGCGTATGCACTTGGCGACACCAGTTTGTCTGAGCCGGGGCAGCCTGCCGAAGTAGTTCCCGCCCCGCGCATCACTGCGAATCTACTTTCTGTGCTTGGTGTTCAACCTCAGCTCGGTCGCAATTTCCTCCCGCGAGAAGATGTAGCCGGAAACGACCATGTCGTTATTCTCAGTCAGCGCTGCTGGCAGCAACGGTTCGGCTCGGCTCACGACATCATCGGCCGTATGATTCGCATCGACGGGCAACCGCACGAAGTCGTCGGCGTTCTGCCCGGCTGGTTTAACGAATGGCGCCACCTCGGCTCTTTCGATTTCTTTCGTCCGCTGGCCCTGGATCAACAGAAATCGTCGGATCGACGAACGACATTTCTTCGCCTGCTCGGTCGTCCGCATGACGGATTGTCGGAGGCAGACGCCACCGGCTTCCTCGTCAATTTCGGGGCGCGCCTGGCAAAAGATTTTCCGGAAGTGAACGCCGGCGCTGTCTGGCACCCGGTGGCTCTTAACGGCACGGCGTTCCCGAAAAATGCCCTCGCTCTTCTTGCTCTGCTCATTGGCCTTTCCGCTTTTGTCCTTCTCATAGCCTGCTCCAATCTCGCCAATCTTCTTCTCGCGCGGACGATGGCGCGCGCGCGCGAATTCGCCGTCCGCGGCGCCCTCGGGGCATCCCGCTTCCAATTGTTGCGGCCATTGCTCAATGAATCCCTCCTCCTCGCGGTGGCTGGCGGGGTCTGCTCGATCATCGTCGCTCGCTGGGGCGCAGACTGGATTTCGGCGCGAACTCTCTCAGAGAACGGCGAGCGTTTCACCTTCTCTTTCGACTGGCACGTCTTTGTGTGGGCCTTTGCAGCTTCCGCGATAACCGCGGTCGCGTTTGGTTTAGCCCCTGCCCCTTTCGCTTTGCGACTGAATGTCAATGATACGCTCAAGAGTGGCGCGCGCGGGACGACCGGCGGTCGCGGTCATCAACGTTTTCGCCATGCGCTCATCGTCGGGCAGTTCGCCCTCGCGATGGTGCTCCTGGCCGGCGCCGCTCTTTATATTCGCGCCTTTAACGAGCTCAGTAATTCTCGCGGCGGCTGGGAATCCGAGCGCCTTGTTACTGGGACGGTCATTCTTCCCACCGCCAGTTACGCAGATCCCGATAAGATCAATACCTTTCATCGGCTCACCCTGGAACGCCTTCAGGCTCTGCCCGGGGTATCTTCAGTTAGTATTTCGTCCTATACCCCTTTCTTTAACTGGGGTGATGTCCGCAAGTATATCGTCGAAGGTCGCGACCTTCCCCAGCCTGGCCAGGAGCCAGCGGCTATCGTCAATAGCACTAGCCCTTCCTACTTCGATACCTATCAGACGCGTATTCTTTCTGGTCGTGCTTTCACCGAACGCGACGCGTTGTCTTCAACAAAAGTTTTCATAATTAGCCAGGCGACGGCGATAGCGCTTTTCGGAAATGAAAACCCGATTGGCCATCGTCTGGCGCAAACTGGGACAAACAAACCTCAATGGGGTGAAATCGTGGGCGTCGCAGCCGACGTGAAATCGGTCGTGCCGGATCCCGGACCCGTTACGCTGCAGCTCTACCAGCCGATGTCCCAGGACCCACGTCCCTACAATGAAATCGCGGTCCGGACGGCGGGCGCAGCGCCTTCTTCGCTCATGGTCCCGATCCGCAACATCATGACTCAGCTCGATCCCGATTTGCCGGTTCGTCAGCTTCAGGCAGCGGACGTGACGATCGAACGCGCCAACGCGCAGACAGCCATTCTCCGGGACATGCTTACGGCCTTCGCTGTGCTGGGAGTCGGGCTCGCCTCGCTCGGCATCTACGGCGTCATTGCTCGCACCATGACTCAACGGACCGGTGAGTTTGCCATTCGCTTCGCCCTTGGAGCTTGTATGAGGGACATCACAAGCCTTGTCCTTATCTCCGGCGCGAAACTAGCCGGGATCGGCCTTGTCCTGGGATTGCTCGGCGCCCTCGGTTTGGCGCGACTCCTTGTCGCAAGCAACCCGGGCATGCATTTCAATAATCCGC
>Ga0137403_10000190_pt1 | contig 74585 bp, 63 predicted proteins | sample CZOMad2_1_16fung_FD_122057 | JGI IMG/M metagenome (GOLD analysis project Ga0137403, IMG submission 122057) | Vadose zone soil fungal communities from Angelo Coast Range Reserve, California, USA - CZOMad2_1_16fungal (Hybrid Assembly) | ecosystem: Environmental > Terrestrial > Soil > Vadose zone...
TTGGTTACGTGGGCAGCGAAGGACGCAAGCTGAGCACCATGCTGAATATCAATCAGCTGGGCGCGGACCCGACTGGCCGATTCAACGCTGTGTACCCCAACGCTGGTTCCATCGTGCAACTCAACAGCGCCGGCACGTCGAACTACAACTCTTTCCAAAGCACCTTGAGGATCCGGGCCTTTCACGGACTCTCGAGCCAGTTCTCTTACACCTGGGCTCATGCTCTCGACGTAATGAGCGAGTATCGCGGCGTCATTCCATTGGACAGCTACAACCTGAAGGCGGAGTACGGCAACGGGGATTTCGATACCCGGCACAACTTCACCACCAGCCTGACGTACGAGGTCCCGGGCTCATCACATGGCCCGAAGATCCTCACTCACGGCTGGCAGGTGAACACCCTGTTGTCATTCCACACCGGGCAACCCTTCAACATTTCGGGTGGCTTCTCCCGTCCGGGATGCGACCTGGCGGCGGATCCGTTCGCCGGCGTTTCTCACAAATTCTCCGCTGCGGCCGGAGGGGAACAGTGGGTCAATCCGGCGGCCTTCAATTGCTCCAGCCCGACCACCTTCCTCGGCAACCTGACGCGGAACAAGTTTTATGCGCCGGGATACGGTGCCGTGGATCTTTCGGTGTTCAAGAACATTCCGATTGGCGAGCGCCTGAAAGTACAACTCCGGGCGGAGATGTTTAACCTGCTCAACCGGATCAACCTGGCCTCCGGCGGCGGGTCGGTCGGTGGGAACGGGTTCGTGAGCGACACCATCGGTGACTTCAATGGCGCCCCTGGTATCGGACCCGGCGAAGCCTTCAACATGCAGCTCGCAGCCAAGATCATCTTCTAAGGATTGCGAGTCAGTAAATCGGCGGATGCGCGAAAGTGCATCCGCTTTTTTTTATGTGTTGGCGCGAGCGCCCCGCTCGTGCAAAAGCCGCCCCTGACAGTCTTTCGCTGTCCGCCACAAACTAGGTGGGGACGGAAGCCCGCGTCCTCCCCGCGGGGCACAACTTCGCACTCCGTTGTTTGAAATCCGCGTTCCCCGAATGAGGTTAGGGTGACTTCGAAGAGGCGGGGAAATACGCCGCGTGCCGATCGCTGAACAACGAAGAAATCAAGCAGACCGCATCGCTGTCCCGATTCTATGCTGCTGGGTTGCGACCGATCCGCTGGAGCGTGACCGTGCGGACCACTTCGAACCCCAGGCGAAGGTAGAGATCGAGGGCGCGACGGTTCGCCGCGGCCACATGGAGCCAGGACACCAGCCCATCACGACAATGATCCCGCACCAGCCGCCAGATCAGGCTCGCAGCAAGGCCCTTGCCACGATGTGCAGGATGGGTGCAGACGCCGCTGATCTCGGAGTAGCCTTCGAGCATCAGGCGTTCGCCGCCCATCGCGATCAATTCACTATCAGATCGCACGCCGTAATACGAGCCCATTTCACACGTCCTTCTGCGAAAAAATCCGGGGAACGCGAGGTCTGTGAGTGCGACCATCTCCGCGGCATTTGCATCGGAGAGGCCGGCAATCTCAATCGTCGGATCGGGAGGCACAACTTCCTCGGGCAGCATCATCTGAAGGCACTCGAGCCTTTCTTCAAAACGAAGCTCCGGCACATGCGGGTAATCTCCTCCTATGAGCCATAAAAACTCACCCGGTACGAGCAGGGAATGCAGTTGCTGCAAAGCGACTGTGGTCGGCGCAGCGACTGCCGCGAAAGGAACGACCTCGGCAGGATAGCGGCATGCATCACCCTCGGACACGGCAAGGTGGTGATGCTTCGTTGTGAGAGCATGCCACACCGGGTTTGCGAAGAGGCTGTCGGGCAGATTATTCATTCATCTAGAACATACACGAGTACGAGCGCACATTTTAGGCAGCCGAACCGTAGATAGGCCAGCTTTCGGAGAGCAGAGGTTTTGTTGTGAGCTGAAGGCCGAAGACTGAAGACTGACGACTGGATCTAGAACGTAAACGCTACTCCACCGCGTACAGTCCGGGCGGACTGAACCAGATAAACCGTGCGGCCATCCTGACCTATTACCGGAACATATCCCTGGGCCAGAAGATTACGTATATCGACCACCGCATCCATGTGCCCGGGAAGGAAACCGGTTCTGGGAATGGGTTGGCGAATGAAGAAGTTCAGGTAAGGATCGGACTGCCCCGCCGACTGGTTGAACATGTCGACCGGCGTCAGCGCCTGCCCGCTGATCCAGCGATAGGAAGCAATCCAGCGCGTCTTGGCGCCCGGCAGCGTGCCGCTGAATTTCGCCGACGCGGTGTGACGGTCACGCACATAGGTTTCGCGGCGCGCGTCCTGCAAAGCAACATCGGTCTTGCTCAGATCGAGTACTCCGCCATACCCGTAGTCCAGGGTCGCGGTCAGGTCAGATGCCAGCTTGCGCTCTAAAACCATGCGCATGCCTCGAGCATCCAGTTCCTTGCCGCGGTAGGTAAAGGTCTCGGAGTACATATCGGGAAGTACGTCACCAGCGTCCGCGGAAGTGTCGCCGACGCCGGTCAGGGCCGGGTCCGCCACGCGATCGGTGTACATGGCAACCTGCACACTGGTGTCACCCATGCGGTGAGAGAGCGAGAGTTCGTGATGGTGGGCCCGTTCCACTGTCGAAGAGAAGCTCGCCATGCTGACGCGCGGGCCAGACTCGCTCAGGTCCGCCGGGGCTGAGTCGAAACCCTTTTCCATGCGGCTATCCGGTTCCGAGGTGGTGTAACGATATTCCACCACGGTATTGGGCGAGAGATGCAGGTCGGCTGAACCGAAGGGACGAAACGCGGTCACCCGTCCCAGGAACTGAATGGTCTGCAACTCGCTTCCGAAGCGCAGTTCCAGAATGTCTCCCAGCGAGAATTTGTCGGACGCAGAAAGCGCCATGGCCTGCAGCGCCGTGCCGTAACCATTGATCCCAGGCGCAGCCAGACGGCGCATGGTAAAGGCCATCTCCGGTTTCGACCCATCGGCCATAGTATGGCTGTAAGAGGCGCGCAGCACGGTGTTGGGCGAACCACCGTTGTAGCCGACGTTGCCCCGCAAGGCCACCGTCCCGGATGAAAAAAGCGACCTCTCGAGCGAGAACCCGGTGTTCATGTCGGACGAGCTTCCGAAACCGCCGGAGCCCGAGCCCGCGACGAACGACAGTGTGCCTTTCAGGTCATGCTTGTCTGCATTGTGTTTGTCGCCGGCCGACGCCGCCACCAAAGAACCGTCTTCCAGCATCCGCAGAATGGGACGGTTCGAGGCCGACCGCAGCACCCACTTCCAGTCATCATCGTCGGCTGGACCGCGCATCGCTGGAAACTGGATTGCATCGAACAGCCCACTGAGCTTGAGGTTGACCATTACGCTGCTGCCGGGCCGCAGTCCTACGTGCTCGCGCAGCGCGGGCAGGAACGAAGTCGAATAGGCTTTTACGCTGTAAACGCCCGGCAGCAGACCGCTGGCCGAGTAGAAACCACTTTCGTCGGTAAATACTCTGAGGTTGTAGGCGGCCGTTCCCAGCACTTCGACCATGGCGCCCATCTGGGGAACACCGGCGGCACTGCGCACGTAGCCGGTGATCGAACCTGGGCGATCCACAGCCAGCACCGGAAGTGCCAGCGCAATCCCCAGTAACCCGAGCTTGAACCCGAGTCTACCCAGCATCAATCCAACCACCTCGCAGAAAGACAAGCGGTCCAGCTTACTCTACGGCAAAAGTTGCCGAAGGGTCCACCGTCTGCTTGGAAATATTATCATTCACCTTGATTTGAATGCGATAGACCCCGGGTTCCAGACTGGAGGCCGAAAGAGGTTTTTCCAGGGTCACTTGGTCGCCGATATTTCCCATCTGTTCCGTCGATTCCACGGTATGAATGACTGCCTTGTTGGTGGCCGCGTTAATGACATTGTACTCGACCGTAGCCGAGGGTTTGTGGGTCTTGTCATCGGTCCCGAGATTGTAGACCTGCATCCAGAAGTAGACCTTCTGGTTGCGCTTGAAAACCACCGGCTTGCCACTCGCCGACCCCACCCGGGGCCTTACTTTTGTGTTCCCGATCACAAATTGTCCGGTGCCAATTTCTTTGGTTGAAACCGGAGCCATGACGTCTGCGACGATCAGCGAGGAGGACGACAGACGATCGTCGTCATAGCTCGGCACTTGCAGCCGGCTGCTCCACAACCCGGAGCGGTCCCCGTTCAGATCTTTCACCGCAACATCGATCCGATACAGGTTCGGCCGCAGCGGAAGTGCCTTCCAGTACACTGACGAATTTTCCGTGACCTTGGGCAACAACTCCGCCGGCACGTCGACCTGCACCGTGTTTTCATCGGTCTGTACGATCTTGCCGGTGAGGGTCGTAACCCGAATGAAAATATTGACCGTCCCGCGCTGTACGCCGTCTTTGTTTACAAATGTCACGTCGCGATTTTTTACCTGCACCGTCACTGGAACCAGCACCGTGTCGCTGGTCACCCGCACAAAATCAGTGCGCACATCGAACGGCATCATATTCACGTTGATCTTGTGGCTGACGACTTCTTCGAGGTCCTTGAACTTCACCGCGGGAGGTTTCTGCAGCTTGTAGAACTGCTCCAGGCGGTCAAACTGTTTGGTCTGATTGTTGGCGCTGAATGGCCCCGTCCCCAACCGCTCTAGGCCGCCGCCGCTAAACCGGTCCGCCTTGCTCGCCATACCCATCTGCTCGTACAAAGTCAAGCCGGCGTTGGGCGTATTGAGCAGCGCGTCCTTCTCCGAGCGATCCATGGTCATGTGGTAATCGCCGCACATGCACGTATCCACAAACTCGATGATGACTTCCTGTCCTACGCCTTCAAGGTAACGATAGCGCCAGTCCTCAAATGGGAAAGTCGACGTTTCGCCGCCTCCCTCTTCCATGGGACGTTCATAAGACCCACCCGAAGGATGCGACTCAATTTCATCCGCCGGTCCGTACATGATGTAGATTCGCCCACGATCGCTCTTCCAGCCTGGAATGCCGGCAGCATAGTGTTCGTTGGCATAGGCCATGCGCCGATAGTGTTCTTCCTTGAATTCGTTTTCGATTGTGTCGGGGGTAGGATCGCGACGTTGCCAGAAAGCTTCGATGAACTGGTCCCGCTCCTCGTCGTTCGACAGCAGCTTGAACGCCTTCTGCTCTTCGTCGGTAATGATCCAGCGTACGTCTTCGTCAAGCCACTTTTTGTAGGTCTTGCTCAACTCGATCTTCAGCGATTTGGAATTCTGCTTCTTCTGCTTGTCGGTCAGGGGGCGCTTGAGTGGATCGGTGTCCGGATTGGTTTTGTCGGGGGAAGATGAGGCATCGGCGGATGGAGTGGCGGCGTCGGCTTTTCCCTCCTGCGCGGATGCAAGAGACACCATCACCCACAAGAACACCGGCAAAACGGAGACTGCGAAGAGGCGTTTCAGAAACCTTACCCGGGACATGGAGGCACTCCTAACGACGTACGGCCCTTGGCAGCTATTCTATGACTTTAGTCGGGTCAAGGCAAGACCATCCCGCACCCTCTAACCAATTGTAAAGATTGTAAAAAACGGCCTTTCTTTACCCTTGTACGCGCCGGCACAGTTTCTTCGATTTCCGCCTCGCTCCGGCTATAATCGACCTGTTATCAACACACGCTGTGGCCGGTCTTCGCTTCGCAATGTCTGGACATATCTGCTGCTCCGCGGTCCGGCGCCCACACGATGATTGATTCCGCAGGAACTTTTGAGCCCGCCTCGCCGTATCTGATGGGTGTGCTCGCGTACGCCTCAGATCGGGACGTAATGGCAGCGCCACTTCAGAAGTAGCGCCGGTCGAGAAATCAAGAGAGCCATGAGCACAGGAAAGAAAATACTGATCGGCGGCGGAGTCGCCATCGCCATCGCGGTGATTGCGAGTATCGCAGTTTACCAAAGCCGTAAGGGTGTCGTCACCGTCCAGACCGGGAAAGCAGGGCGGCAGGACCTGGCCTCGGTGGTGAGCGCCTCGGGCGAGGTCAGGCCGAAGACTTATGTCAACATCGGCGCGAATGCCTTCGGCAAGATCACCCGGCTCTACGTCAAGGAAGGCGACCGGGTCAAGAAAGGTCAATTGCTGGCGCAACTGGAAAACGTACAGTCGTCGGCCGACGTGAACGCCACCCAGGCTTCCGTCGAAGCGTCCGAGACCGATTCTGTCGCAGCCGCCGCGGCGTTGAATACGTCCATGGCCGATTTGAACCGCGCCCAATCCGATTTCGAGCGTGCCCAGCTGGATTGGACCCGGGCGCAAGGTCTGTACAAAGAGTCGCTGATCGCGAAGTCGGAATTCGACAGCCAGAAAGCAACCTGGCAGACGGCTGAAGCCGGTCTGGCGCAAGCCCAGGCACGTGTCGCCCAAGCCAAGGCGCAGAAGGATTCCGCCGATCGCCACATCGCGCAGAACCGGGCGAATCTTACGCACGCGGCTGACGTATTACAGAAAACCACTTATGCCGCGCCCTACGACGGCATGATCACGAACCTGCCGGTGCGGGAAGGCGAGACCGTGGTCATCGGCATCCAGAATTCTCCGGGCAGCACGCTCATGACTCTGGCTGACATGTCGGTCATTACCGCCGAAGTTAAGGTGGACGAAACCGACATCGTCAACGTCAGGCTGGGCCAATCCGCAGAGGTAACGATTGACGCGATTCCCAAGAAGACATTCAAAGCCGTCGTGACGGAGATCGGCAATAACGCCATCGTGCGCTCGACGGGTGTGTCCACGTCGCAGCAAACTTCGGCCAGTCAGGAAGCAAAGGACTTCAAGGTGGTGGTCACGCTGCAAGACCCGCCGGAAAATCTGCGGCCAGGACTTTCCGCCACCGCCAAGATAACCACCGCTACGCGTGGCGGCGTCCTGGCCATTCCCATTCAGGCCTTGACGGTGCGCACGCGAGCCGATCTAAAGGCCGGCAGCGGCGAAAAAGACTCGGTCCAGGCCGCTGCGCCGCAGGCCGAAGCATCCAACCCCACGACTGCGGACAAGGAAGAAGTCCAGGGAGTCTTCGTCATTCGCGCCGGCAAAGCCCAGTTCTTGCCCGTACAGACGGGCATCACCGGCACCACGGAGATCGAGGTTTTGACCGGTCTGAAACCGGGTGACGAAATCGTTACCGGCAGTTACAAAGTACTGCGAAACCTGCGCCCGGGAACTAGCGTAAAAGTAGATAACACGGCGCCCAAGAAGGAAGACGAAGGCTAGTCGTCGGTCGCTAGTGGTTGGTGAGGCCTCTAGCTGTCGGTTTAGTGCACTTGGCCAACGACTAACGACCGGCTCAGTTGGCCGTCCAACACGCAGCAGACTGCATCGCAGCACAGAAGATCGGAGCGGGCAGGTGTCCCGAGAGGACCAGGAGAGAAAAATGGCAACCGCAGAAGTCATCAACATTAAGCAACCCGTGGTGTCGGCGCCTCCCGAGTCCTGCATGATCTGCACCGAAGATCTTTGGAAGACTTACGACATGGGATCGGAGCAGCAGGTCCATGCCTTACGCGGGGTCAACATACGCATCCAGCGCAGCGAATACGTTGCCATCATGGGACCCTCCGGCTCCGGCAAGTCCACGCTGATGAACCTCATCGGCTGCCTTGACACTCCCAGCAAGGGCCACTACTGGCTGAACAGCCAGTTAGTCAGCGAACTTGATGACGACGAACTGGCGCGCATCCGCAACAAGGAAATTGGCTTCGTGTTCCAGACCTTCAATCTTCTAGCTCGCGCCACCGCACTGCACAACGTCGAACTGCCACTGATCTACGCCGGGGTCCCCGGCGAAGAGCGCGTGCAACGCGCCAAAGACGCGCTGGCGTCGGTCGGCATGGAATCCCGCATGATGCACAAGCCCAATGAGCTTTCCGGTGGCCAGCGGCAAAGAGTCGCCATTGCGCGTGCCCTGGTCAATCGCCCGTCCATCATCCTGGCCGACGAACCCACCGGCAACCTGGACTCGCAGACCGGTAACGAAATCATGGCGCTATTCGATCGTCTGCAATCCGAAGGCAACACCATCGTCCTGGTCACCCACGAACACGATATCGCCGAGTTCGCCCATCGCGTGATCAACATTAAGGACGGCGTGGTGGAGAAGGACGAGAGGAAAGCCGGCCGCTAAGCGAACCATGTGGGGACAACCGCCCTCGGCTGTCTTGGCCGAGCCAAGCTGGGCAACTTTTCTACTCATCCCAACCTTAGAAATACAAGAAATACACCGGAGTCGAGCTACGCTCGACCGGACAGCCGGGGCCGCTGTCCCCACCTGGTCCGCTTGTCATCCTGAGTAGCGGAGTCTTCGGCGATGCGGAAGACTCCCAAAGAAGGACCTGTGTATTTGGCCGGCGCCCCTAGCGCTGCTGAGGAATGCATAGGTCCTTCGCCCCGCAAAAAACGCGGACCTAAGGATGACAATGTGGACGGTTTGGGAGATTATAGAGAAACAAAAAAGGCGCTCCGATGTTCCGGAGCGCCCGAGTGAGAGAGATCGCGCAGCTACTAGTTCGGCAACAGAACCGTGTCCACCACGTGAATCACGCCATTCGACTGATTGACGTTTGAAATCGTGACCGTGGACATGTCGCCCTTTTCATCCCTCAGCACAATGTGGGTGCCCTGGATAGTCGCAGTCAGCGTGCCACCGCTTACAGTTTTCAGGGACGCTTCACCGTTACCCGCCTTGATCTCCTTTTTCAAATCAGACGCGCTTATCCGGCCGGCGACCACGTGATAGGTCAGGATCTTGGTGAGCATGTCTTTGTTTTCGGGCTTCAACAGGGTGTCAACCGTGCCCGCAGGAAGTTTGGCGAAGGCTCCGTTGGTGGGAGCAAATACAGTGAAGGGACCAGGTCCCTGCAAGGTGTCCACCAGGCCGGCGGCCTTGACCGCGGCGACCAGCGTGGTGTGGTCGTCGGAGTTCACCGCATTCTGAATAATGTTTTTGGTGGGAAACATCTCGTGCCCACCCACAATCGGATCAGATCCAGCAACGGCGAGAGTGGCGGCCGTCGCCACGATGCTCAAGAGTAAGACTGCCAATTTCTTGTTCATTTGAATCGCTCCTGTGTGATTTTCAATTGCTTACGTCATAGGTACGGAGGCAGGAGAAAATTGGATTGGCACATCCGGGAGCGTTTGCATTCTCGAAGGTTGTAAGGGGAAGACCGGGTCGAGCTACGCTCGACCAGACATCCGAGGGCGACTGTCCCCACGTGGACCGTCTACACACTTGTCATCCTGAGGCAGCGGAGTTCTTCCGCGAAGCGGACGACTCTCAACGAAGGACCTGTGCACTTGGTCAGCGCCACTGCCGAAGCGTGCGAATGTACACAAAAGCGCGGACCTCACAATGACAACGGTTGGCGGCTCCGAGTCCGATGACTACTGCTTGATCACAGTGCCATCGCGCTTTCGTATCTCTCCCCATCCACCATTCAGATTGTCTGGGCCGGATACAAACGGAAACTTGGCGGCAGCCTTTTCGTCGATCTCGATTCCCCATCCTGGCTGCTCGTTCACCCACAGGTATCCATCTTTCATTTCGGGACAGCCGTGAAAGATCCCTTGCGTCTGCGCATTGAACGCTGAGTACTCCTGAATGCCGAAGTTGTAGCTGACGATGTCCAAAGTGACATTGGCCATGTGGCCGACCGGCGAAACGTCGCCCGGACCGTGCCATGCCGTTCTCACACCGTACTGCTCCGCCAGGATCGCGATTTTGCGCGCCGGCGTGAATCCGCCGGCCTGCGAAACATGCACCCGGATGTAGTCGATCAATCGCTCAGCGATCAGCGGCTGCCATTCGTGCGGACTATTGAAGAGTTCGCCCATTGCAATGGGCGTCGCGCAATTCTGGCGCAGTTGCCGGAAGTAGCCCAGGTCTTCCGGCGAGAGCGGATCTTCGAGAAAAAACATTTTGAACTTTTCGGCGTCCTTGCAGAACTGTACCGCCTGATTGGGCAACAGGCGTTCGTGCATATCATGCAGCAATTCGACTTCTTCACCCAGTTCCTGGCGGCAAACTTCGAGAAGCTTCAGCGCCCGGCGGAAGTAGTAAGCCGGCTCGAACAGCGGCTTATCATGCAGCGCCTTCAACGGTGTGCCACTGCGGCGCGCACCATAGCCGGCCATTCCAGGCACTCCGACCTGGACCCGCACGTTGCGAAAACCCTGCTCCATATAACGCTTGGCGTTGTCGACGACCTCCTGGAACTCGGCACCGTCCGCGTGTACGTAGGTGTCTACGGCGTCGCGGCACTTGCCGCCGACGAGCTGATAGACCGGCATGCCCGCCTGCCGGCCTTTGATGTCCCAAAGGGCCTGATCGATCCCGCTGAGCGCATTGTTCAGCACGGGACCATTCTTCCAATAGGAGCTGTCATAGCAGGACTGCCAGATATCTTCGATCCGGTCGGTAGTTTTGTTCAGGAGGAATGGTTTCAGATATTTCTCGACCGCTGGCTTGACCAGATCGGCGCGTTGCGTAAAGGTGGCGCAGCCGTAGCCGTACAGTCCGTCTTGGTCAGTAGTGATCTTGACCACCGTAAGCCGCACACCGGCAGGCTGGCACTCGATTACGCTGATGTCCTTGATGCGCGGCGCTGGCATTCCACGCGTGGCCCGGTTGACCTGTTCCTGCGCTTGTATAAGCGGCGTCGTAACACCGAGCAAACTGGCACTCGCGATGGACTTCAGGAAATGGCGGCGTTGTTGGGGCATGGCAGAGCCTCTTGTAACTGCAAATCCTACCTGAAACCAAAGTCCGCGGCGCGGGTGGTGAGGATTTCACATTCTCGAGGGTGCCCCGTCCAAGCCCGCTCGGGCGGGGGTTTTCTGCAGGACAGAAGCACACTCACGGTACGGAGGCTGAGGTCCGTGACGCGTGAAACATCCCCGCCCAAGTAGTAGAGCTTGGGCGGGGCACGCTCTGGAGTCAGGATATTCTGAAGGCTACTGCGTGCTGACCACCGGCTTCACGTTCGCGGTGTCAGTTGGCAGGGTTGGGTGCGCCACGAAGAAGTCGTGGTCGTAGAGATTGCGATACATGCGCCCGGAAATTTCCGCGGCCTTGGGGCCGAAGGTTGGACGTCCGCCTTGCAGAAAGACGACGACAACGATGCGTCCGACATCGGTCTTGGCATAAGAGGCAAACCAGCCATATCGGGTACCGGCCTTGGAGCAGGTCCCAGTTTTTCCCAGAATTTCTTCTTCGTTGAAATTGACCCGCAGGCTACGTGCGGTGCCATAACTCACCGCGGCGGCCATGCCGTCAGAAATCTCGGGAATCAGAGGAGCGATATCGAGATGGCGTTTCACCCGCGGTTCAAAGTTGGCCACTTCATCCGCCGCGGTGGGATGCTGCAGGTAGTAAAGCGTACCGCCGTTGGCGATAGCTGAAACCATGGCGCCCAATTGCAGCGGCGTCATGGAAATGCCTTCGCCGAAGGAGCACATCTTGCCGACCCCGCCAAGCTTGGAAGAAATCTCCTGCTGCGGGTAGGTGCCGAGTTGCTCGCCCGGAATGTTGTATCCAGCCAGCTCACCCAATCCGAACTGATGGGCGTAGAAGCTGACTTTTTCAAATCCCAATTTGCGTCCCAGGGCCTCAAAGTATGCGTTGTTGGAATGGGCCAAGGCCGTGGTCAGGTTCATGCGGCTGCGGCGGCCCAGGGCAATCTGCGTGTCTTTTGTGATCAGGTCTTCGCTCAGGGCGGACAGAGCGACAGAAAGCTTGATAGTCGAGCAGGGCTGCGCACCGCTCGAAAGCGCCAATTTCTGGTTTACCATGGCCAGCACCCGGCCGCTGGTCGGCTCGATGGCCAGCACCGTGCCGTTCATATTGCCCAGCGCATCAAGGGCGGCCTGGCGGACGATGGGATCCTCTCCTGCAGTCACGTCGCTGTCGAAATTGTCGTTCATGAACGAGCTGGCCGTGAAGCGCTCGTAGTAGCGACGACGATGTCGACGGCCGGTTCGCGCCACGGCGGTGCGGGCGCGGCTGCGCGAGAGCCTGGTCAGGCGTTTCCTGGCGCGAGGGGCTTCACTTACCTTCTGTGATTTGGGCTTTTTCCCGGTCAACGAACGGGTACTGACCGTGGCCCCCGTCCCATATTCGGGAAGGACCGTGAGAACGAACGCGACCAACAACCCCAGTATCGCTAAACGCTTCCTAGACATCGCTGATTCTTTTCCCCATCCCCGGTTCGGATACCTGATTTGATGCACGAGGCCTGCCAAGTTGAGCAGGCATTCGCCCAGCCCTTGTAATCCTCCGATACTAAGGGACTTAAGCCTGGACGTACATTAAAAAATCGACTTGTTACCATCGATGAATCAAATGTGTAACCTGATGAAATTGAATGGCTTATTGCAATCTCGGGCAATGATTACCGCCCTTTCGTAATAGGAAACGGTTTGCCCTGCGTAGGCCGACTTAGGAAAAGTTTTTCTCTTTTCGTCAGGACTTTTCCTTATTTTCGTCAGGACTTTCCTTGCGACCTGTGCGTTGGTGTGCGGGCCGGGCGCCCTCGCCCGCCGATTTTGAAGTTGATTCTTACTTTAGAATTGCAGTTACCAAGTCCGACAAGCAAAATCAAAGGCGGCGGGCGAGGGCGCCCGCCCCATACAAAACACAGAGTCGCCCATGAAAGACTGCCTGTTTTGCCGCATTGTTGCCGGTGATATCCCCGCTAGGAAAGTTTACGAAGACGAGCATACTTTTGCGTTCGAGGACATCGATCCGAAGGCGCCGACCCACATCCTCGTCGTCCCCAAGAAGCACATTCGTGGACTGAAGGAGGTATCGTCAGAAGACGCGGAGATTGTCGGCCGATGCCATCTTACAGCCGCGCAAGTGGCGCGGGAGCGCGGCATCGAAAACGGCTATCGCACGGTCTTGAACGTCGGGCCTGGCGCCGGCCAGTCGGTGTTTCATCTGCACGTGCATCTGCTGGGTGGAAGAGATTTGAAATGGCCGCCAGGCTAATGTAGGCGCGAGCGTCCCTTCGACTGCGCTCAGGGCAGGCCCGCTCGTGCGGCAGTGCGGCAGTGCGGACGAACGAAGCGCGAGCAACCTCACGCGCTGGATTTTGATGGGCGCGACACCCGTCCTCCATTGATTGTTAGTTCGTCGCTTCGGCTTCTGGGGCGCCGTGACGGCGCAGCAGTTGAGGCAAGTTCTGCGAGAAGGCCGAGCGCGGCAGCACCATGTCGCATCCCACCTCGTGCGCCTTCATCTTCAGGTCGCCCTGTACGTGCGACAGAAAGCCGATGATCGACGTCCCCTTCTTCAACTTCGTCTTGAGTTTGGGGATCAGGGTCAGGGGCTTGGCATTGGCGTTGTTCATGTCGAAGATGATCAGCGAGGGCTTCTCTTCGCCATTCAGCTTCATGTGATCGAGCAGGTCTTTCTCGGTTTTGACGAATTCGACCTTCACATTCAGCTTTCGCGCCGTCTCCTGGATCTTGGCCTGGAAGAACAGATCGTCCACGAAGGCAAAGATGCGGGAGTTGCCGTTGTCGCCCTGGGGCAGAGGCTCTGGCTCGAGAGGAGCGTAAGCCGGAGCGAATCCGGGACGCATTCTTCCCGGCCTCGATCCGTTGTTGCCGCCCAGCGTGGCGCGGTAGCTGTGGTCCATGGGTGCGCTGTAGATGCCGCTATGTTGCTGGCGGTCGCGTCCGTTAGGCGCGCCACCACGATTAGGCGGACGACGCCCGCGTCGCCGCTTGCTTCTCCCTCCACCACCGCCGGAGGGATGTCCGGGTCCTGCATTCATATTGTTCTCGTTTTTATCGTTGCATTCAGTCCGCCCGAAGGGGGACTCGATCTTGCTTGATCAATAACCGCTTGCTGGTAAAGCCTCGCTTCGGACACAGGCATGCGCCATATGCCGAAAACCCCGTGCGGCTGAAACTCACGCGTGAATGACTTTTTCCGTATGGCGTCTGGAGCCAGGGGGTGCGGAGGGCCAGCTAGAGAGCATGGCCACTGGAAACACCTACGATGTTACCGCCCCGAGTCAAGGAAGCGCAAGTCCTAAGTCGAGTAGTTTTGCACAATGGTAACTGTAAGCCCGTAAATGTGGGCGCGACCATCCTCGCTCGCGCCTACATTAGACCCGCTATTATGATGGCAGAATGCCCGGGGAAATCACTGTTGCCCGAATCGCCAGTGCCTACGAAACCATCCGACCTCACATCCGGCGAACTCCCATCGTTGAAGTTGACGGATCCGATTTCGGACTCGACGGCATCACCTTGGTGTTTAAGCTGGAGTCCTTGCAGCACTCGGGATCCTTCAAAGCGCGGGGCGCATTCGCCAATCTGTTGATGCGCGAAGTCCATGCGGCGGGCGTAGTCGCGGCCTCGGGCGGCAATCATGGCACCGCGGTGGCCTTTGCCGCGATGAAGCTGAAGAAGCCGGCCAGAATTTTTGTGCCTGAAGTAGCGTCGCCCACCAAGCTGGAAAGAATCCGCGAATACGGCGCTGACCTGGTCGTAACCGGAGAACGATATGCCGATGCGCTGGCCGCGAGCGAGATTTGGGCAGCGCAGTCCGGCGCGCTCGCCGTCCACGCTTTCGACCAGGTGGAAACGCTGCTTGGTCAGGCCACGGTTGGCCTGGAATTCGAAGAGCAGTCTCCCCATCTCGACAGTCTGATCGTGGCCGTTGGGGGAGGCGGGCTAATTGGCGGCATCGCATCCTGGTATTCGTCACGAATCAAGATCGTCGGAGTGGAACCGGAAGCCGCGCCGACTCTCACCCGGGCGTTAGAAGCCGGGCGTCCAGTCGACGCCGAAGCGGGAGGAATCGCGGCCGACTCTCTGGCCCCGAAGCGGGTGGGAGAAATAATGTTCCCCATCGCGCAAGCCCACGTGCAACGAGTCTTGCTGGTTTCGGATGAGGCTATTCAGTATGCACAGAAGACGCTGTGGAAGGCGTTGCGAGTTGTAGCCGAACCGGGCGGCGCGGCAGCCTTCGCAGCGCTTCTGTCACAACGCTACCAGGCACGGCCGGGAGAGCGGGTAGGCGTCCTGGTATGTGGCGGCAACACGACGGCGGTTGATTTCAGCTCGTAGTGTGGGGCGGACACTCCTGTCCGCCGCTTTTGACTTTAACCTTGGTTACGAAGAACTGACCGCGGTTTCTGCAGCCCACCATCAAGATCTAGAACAAAGCCAACTTCAAAAGCGGCGGACAAGAGTGTCCGCCCCACACGGTCCTACTGGACGGTCACGGATACGTTGGCTGTGTGTGACAGCGCCGGCGACGTGCTCGTTGCCGTCACCGTGATGCTGTAGCTGCCTGCGGCCGTTCCCGCATTCTTCGGGGAACTGCTGCTGCTGCTGCCGCCGCACCCCGCCCCGGCCGCGAAAAATACCAGAAGCATGAGTCCGAGGCCAGCGATTCGACGGCGGCGCGAGGGCACGCCTACCAGGAAAACCCCGGCAAACAAGACGCTGCCACCCGTCGCCCACCAACCCAAACCGTGCGGCCTGACTGATGCTGACGTCCCAGGCAACACGTGCGGCGCGGTGGTGGAGATGGTCATCGTCGCCGTAGCACCGGTTCCGCTGACGGTAACCGAGGTCGGGCTGATGGCGCAGGTAATCTGCGCGCTCGTCGAGGACGGCTGGCATGTGAGGTTCACAGCGCCACTGAAACCAGCAATCGATTCCACAGTAATTACCGATGTAGCCTGCTGTCCTGGAGCTGAAGCCGTTGCGGATGCGCCAAACAAAGAAAAATCCGGGGTAGGAGTAAGCCCTGCCCAAGCATTCGCCAGGTTGGTCACATCCACCGTACCCAGCCCGGTGACCTGGTCGTATCCGACACCAGCGCTGAAACCATACTGGAAGGGGGCCGCTGCCGGACAACCCTTCGAGCTCTGCGTGCAGGGAACGATGTTATTGCCGGTCGTGATGTCATGAAACGCACCCGGAGTCGACGCTGCCAGGCTGTACAACGTGGGGTTGATGTTGCCTAGGCCATGGGAACCAGTCTTCTGATTGAGCAGAGCTACGATGCCGGCAAAAGCGGGCGCACCGACCGAAGTGCCGCCGACCGCCGCCAAACTCATCCCATCGCTCGCCCGGAAGCCGGCCGTACAGCTGGTAAGGGCAGGCGTCTTACCCGCGAAAAAACTTTGGGAGCATATCAAAAAGCCGTCATGGTTCGGCGAAGCGCTAAGTGAAACGTCGGGCACGTCACGGGAAGCGTCGCTTGGAACTCCCGTGCCCACCTGCCAGCTTGGCTTGGAAAACACCGAGCTCTTGCCTCCACCGGTGGCGGAAAGGCCCCCACCAGCGGCAATCGACTGGGTCGTGTCATTCCAGGTCGTTTCCGGAATGTAGCTCAGCGCCGAATTGAGGTTGTCGGTGGTGCTGGTGGTGCCACCCCAAAAGGTCGTAGCGCCGGCGGTCGTGTTGGGCGCGGTCCCGGTTACGGCGCCGGCCGCATCTCCGGTGAACTCGGTGCCTCCGATGGCGGTGACCTCGGGAACGCTGCCGGGCGCGTCCACTGCCAGTCCGTGCGTGGCAGTAGAGGCCGTCGCGCCTTCGCAGTCCGCTGCGCCGGAATCGCCAGATGCGGCAGTAATCGTTTGCCCTTGCGCGTTGGCCTGCTGCGCCTCTTGCTGGAGGGTGGCCACGAAGCCAGTCAAATTGGCTTCGCAATTTCCGTAGCTGGTGCTGATCACCGGCGCCAGATTATTGTCGATTGCGAATTGCAACGCATCGAAGACGTTCTTGGTCGTCGAGTTGGCGCCAGCGTACACGTAGAGAATGGTCGCATTTTTGGCGACAGCATTTGACCACTCCAGATCGAGGTTTGCCTCGACTTCGTCTCCGTCGTTAAAGCCCGTTCCGCCGCCGGTTATTAGAACTTGCTGAAAGTTACCGGCGGTACGGGCCGGCAATCCTGCCGCCGTGCGGAAAGCGTCAATATCAGAGGTATTGATCTGAGTTTGTCCCACCACGGCGATGGTCTGTCCAGTTCCATCAAGCGCGGCGGGAACATGATAGATAGTGGCAAAGTCTCCTGGGGCAACGAAGTGATTCCCGGTCTGGTGCGAGGTGAAGTTCGGCTTCACCGCGTGCACTCTGGGCTGCGGGCGGAAGTTCTCGAAACCCCGGAGGCCCTGTACCATTCCCGCGAGCGCCTCCGGCACGGAGATCTCCACCGCATTCGCAACACTCGTCTGACCGTTTACCAGATAGCGATTGAATTGAGTATGGAAGGCGCTTTCGACCTGGGCCGCGGTTCCGCTAAAGAAGACCTGAGTACGACCGCGAGAGAAACCGTCGACCGTCAAGCCTTGCGATTTCAGCCAGGTGGAAACCTGCGCGAGGTCGCTATCGCTCATGCCGAAACGGGTCGCGTATTGCTCCGGAGTGAGCCATCTGCGATAGTTCGCAGAGTGCGGGTCCTGCTGTTCGGCCAGCAGCTTGTCCAAATCGGCTTGCTGGGCGGGCGAGAGCTTGAACACCATGGAAGCACGATTGATCCGCATGCTGCCCTCGACCCGGCCCTGATCGAACTCCGCCCGGGCCAGGGGATGCGGCGCCGAAATCATCACCGGTTGGGTGTCCCCGATATTTTGCTTGATGCGGTTTCGGATCTGTGCCTCAGCAGCGACCGCCAACACCAAGAATGCAGAAATAGAAATAATGACCCGCTTGCGGAATGGGCAGACCAACGTCCTGGGCATTCACTGCTCTCCTGTTCATGAGTTAAAATTTTGCCGCATTGTGCCGGTGGCCGAGGCCGGCACCGCCATTGTGAATATGGATTCAGATTATCCCAGCAAAGGATGTACGGGAAGTAGGCAGGGATAGAAAGAAGGTCATGTCTGGTGGTGCTTAGTCTGGTAACTGAAACGTAATCTCCGTGAAGATTACCCTTGCCGAGAGGTCGGCTGGTCGTTTGAACATAGGACTACAGCGTTGTAACATTCCGGCTCGAAACCACAAACCATGGAGCATAGGTTACGTTGTCGCGGGAAGTGATGGTATGCCTCCACAAGTGGACATCTACAACACCTCATATGGGAACTACGAACGGGATGTCTATCGTGACGTGCGACTCGAAACCTATGGTGAGGACTACGGCCAAACCAGTTGGGTGAGCACGGAAGAATCTCACGAAATTCCACGGCGGTTGGAGTTGGCGCCGGGCTGCTCGGTTCTTGAGATCGGATCTGGCTCGGGTCGCTATGCACTGTACGTGGCAGAGGCTGCGCGTTGCAATGTGGTGGGTCTCGATGTAAATGCGGAGGGGGTTCGCAATGCCAGCGCTCTGGCGGAGCGGCAGAACCTGAGCACCCAAGTCCGCTTTCAGCAGGGCGACGTGTCTCAGCCTCTTCCTTTCACCAACGCGAATTTTGACGCAGTCTATTCCAACGACGTCTTTTGCCACATTCCCGGACGGCTTGCCTTGTTGCGGGAGCTCTGGCGCGTGTTGAAGCCGGGCGGCCGGATGATCTTCAGCGATGCTCTGGTGGTGGGTGGAACGCTGTCGAACCAGGAAATCGCGACCCGCAGCCTGATTGGCTACTACCTGTTCGTCCCTCCGGGAGAAAATGAAAAGCTCATCGCGGCGGCAGGCTTTCGGTTGCTGGAAGTCACCGACACTACGGGCAGCGCAACGGAGGTGGCCGGGCGCTGGCACGACGCCCGCGAAAAACGGGCATCAGAATTGATCGCGCTCGAAGGAAAAATCAACTTCGAAGGATTGCAGAAGTTCCTGTCCTGTGTCCGAACTCTTACCAGTGAAAAGCGCCTGTTGCGGCTGGTCTATCTGGCCCGCAAATAAATCCCGAAGGAGCAGACCCGGGAGACCACAAAGTAGGCAACAAGAAGGTCTAGCCAGCGGTGGCAACGAACGCCGGAGGCAAGAACTGTGGGGGGCGGGGTTTCGCTCCGTCCGTGCCGTGGAACGCTCGGCTGTGTTTTTCTCCCGCTGCTAACACTCACTCAGGTTGCGCGCGAGTCCGGTTTAACGAAGAGTCAAGGTCAAAAGCGGCGGACAGCAGAGTCCGCCCTACTAGTTCAGGTTCGCAGTGGCGGCTTCCATCGCATCCGAGGGATGGATGGTGGGCGCTGTAGGATTTGAACCTACGACTTCCACCGTGTGAGGATGGCACTCTACCGCTGAGTTAAGCGCCCGCTGCTTTATATTCAAACAGTGACAGCCATTCCCGTCAACCGCACGAGGGAAAGATGGGGAGGGGATGCAAAGCGATCGCAGCTTTGCGGTCCGCACAGCTACCGCTCAACGATTCGAAATCGGTACCGCGCCGGCAGCCAAGTTCCATCCCCTGATTTCAAGCTTGGCCGGACCTTGTGCCGCGCTTGCGGGATATACGATTTCGATCGTCCGAGTTTCTCCCGGCAACAGTGAGACGTAATTGTCGCTCAAATATGCGGGGAGAATCTGCGTGCCATCGGAAGCAGCCTCGAGCGTGAGCTTGTTGGCCAGCGCCGCCGCGGCTCCGTGATTTTCGATCTGGACATGTACTTTGATTTCGTCCCCGTCACGCATCGAGCTGGCTGTCGTGGACACTGAAGCGGGTGGCAAGCGGTCCAGCGGCCGGTAGGGCGCGTCGCCCCCGCCCAGCCAGTAGAAATTATCCGAAATGGCTTTGCCGGTTGCGTCATTCAGTGTGAGCCGGACGAATACCATCCCGGTGGAGAGAAGTGGTGCGAGCTCTAACTTGAAACCAGGGCTGAGCGCGTTGGCGCCCGCCTGCACTTTCTGACTGTCTTCCAAGAGCAGCTTGTTTTCCAAGGAATAGACCCTCGCGCCAAGGGACGCGTCCTGCACCGCGGCGGTCGTCGTGTTAACGACATCCACTTCGTAGCTCACCAGGTCCAGCTGCACGTGAACTGGCTCACAGGCTTTTTTGACCCCGTAGAAAGAAGCCTGCGTATCGTAGTCTGAACTCAGAATCTGCCAACTCGAACTGGGCCAGGCCGGCTGTGTCATCCACAATAGCCGCCCGCTGTTGGGGGCCCAGAGGTGGGAGTTGAAGCCTTCGAAAATTGCGCGATGCTCGACGTAATTGAGCATCTGCGCCTTACGCTCGAAGTCCTCCAGATCAGTCGCCGCTCCGAACTGGGCTTCCAGTTCCTGCATGAAAGGCGCGACGTCGCCGTTGCCTGCCTGGTGCCAGTCGTGGTAGGCCCAGGCGTCACTGATGGGCCATTGATCTTCCTTTGGAATCCAGCGCCGGAACGACTGCAGGGTCGGCATCGAGGGCACGCCCAACTCGACCGAAAAACCGCGATTGATTTTGTAATAGGTGGCAGGATCCTGATATTTGTAGGGACCGCTGTCCCTCAAGTTCACCCGATTTGAACTGGGCGAGTAATAGCGGGTCCCGTCCAGTTCGTGAATCAAGTTTGCCAGACCCTGGTTGATGATGGGTTGAGGCACGCCTTCATTGCGGCCGCACCACACCGCAATCGAAGGATGATTGCGAAACCGCAGAATCGAATCGCGCGCGTTTTTCAGGAAGAGGTCCGGATCCTGAGGCTCCAGGTTGTAGTCCTGAGTCGTAGCCCAGAAATCATTCCAGATGAGCTGACCATATTGGTCGGCCAGATTATAAAAAACTTCTTCGGTATTCTGTCCCATCCAGTTGCGAATGATGTTGAGGTTGGCGTCGCGATACAGACGGAAAAACGGTTCGAGGTGTTCCCGCGACACGCGCTTACGGGAGTCGTCCATGCCCCAGTTGCCGCCCCGGCAGGCGATTCTGACGCCGTTGATCTTGATGATCAGATCGGTCGCGCGGGTCACGGTTTTCACTCCCGGCGGAGCGGGGCCTTCTGAGACCTCGTCTGCTTTCTTCACCGCCAGAGAAGACTCGCCGGTCGGGGTAAGTGAAGCCACCCAGCCGTGAGGAATCTGGCGCATGCCTTCGTGGGTAACATCCACGATTTGCTCGTCTCTCTGTCTTGCCTTCGTGAGAGAAATCTCAACCCGCCGCAGGTCGCCGGCGGAGTCGTAAAGGCTCAACTCGTAGGTGATTTCGCGAATGCCGAAGCTGAGTTCCCTGGTATCGGACGATCCAGCGGAGGAGCTGAACGCCAGCTTGAGGTGGTACAACTCAGGTCTGCCATAGCCGTTTGGCCACCATAGCCGGGGATGCTGAACCGTAAGTTGCGCGAATTCCGCAGGCGCAAGTTTCACCGTGCTCCCGCCTGGCGGGAGAGTGACATTTTTCGTGACGGTCGTTTGCTCAAACGACGCCGTGACGCTCCCCTGCACCGATTCGTTCGAAAGATTAGTGAGCGGAATCTCGATCTCGACATCGGCGCGGCTGGTATCCGGAAGCGGAAGGGTCGTGATCACCTGCGGGTCGCCGATCTTCACCTGGCCCGCGGCGGACAGGATAACGTCCTGCCATATTCCGGTGTTGCGGTCGCGGATGGCCGGAATCCAATCCCAGCCCTCCGTCGCCATAAAGGTGGGGCCATCCAGGACCATGAGCCCGCCGTTTTCTCCGGGGCCGGCTTTGATCGACTGCTCGTGCGGAATTCCGGGATGCGGTGGTGGAGAAATACGCACCGCAAGCGCGTTCATGCGGCCGGACTTTACAACCTGAGTGACATCGAATGTGCCCCGGATGAAAGCGCCTTTGATTTCTCCCATACGCTGGCCATTCAGCCAAACCACCGCGGCGTAGTTGATGCCATTCAGCGTCAGCGTAAGATGACGTCCCGTAGCCGGTTTGGGGACGGCAAATTCCGTTCGATACCAGTAGTCTTGCTTGTTGAGCAGTTCAGGAATGGCGAGATTGTTCAAGCCATAATCCGGGTCGGGATAAATGCCACGGTCGACCATCGTGGTCAGGACTGTCCCGGGGATAGTGGCCGGCCACCAGTCCTTGGCGTCGAAGCCAACCTGGGCAATGGCTGCGCCGTCGGCGCTAACCTTCGGTGCCGGCGTGAGTTTCCATCCCCCTTCGACCGCCCACTGATTGTCACCGCGCGGTTGTAAAGAGGAGCGGGAGGGCGGAAGAGGTCGCGCGACGGGAGCGGAAAAAGGTGCGGCGCTGCGCGGCAAAGAAGATGGATCCTGAGGCGCTCTGTAACCCGCTTGTTCCCTGGTCTGGATCGGCCAGGGCTTTGAGCCCTCTTCGAATTCGATCAGAGAAGGGTTCGGAACCTGGGTCGACAGTAGGCGAACTTCTGCGTCCGTCAACGTCGTCCGAAGCAGGGTCAGCACGGCGATCCGGCCGCCAAAGTGCTCCACCCCTTTCCATGGAAGGTCCTCCGGCGCCATCTCTACATTCGGACTCACTCTTCCAAGCGCCGGCTTCCCGCTTGCGACTTCCTGCCCGCCGCTGTAGAGGTGCACGCGAACACCGTCGAATGTCGCTGCCACAAAATGCCACGCCGCGGCCGGCAAAGGAGCGGTTGCGGCCAGGCTGTTGTCTTCGCCCATCCAGAAGATCAGCTTGCCGTCCCGAAGTCCGAAGTATCTTGAATACTCTTCGCGGGGGCTGCCAACGCCCGCCAGCAAAGTTGCAAGAGGTCCGGATGCGCTGCTCTGAACTCCCTGGCCCTGAAGTTCCTGACTCCGAAACCAGCAATAGAGCGACCATGGCGAGGTCGCCTGCAATACTGTGTCTCCTGGTTCCACCGGCTTACTGAGACCGTTGCCGCCTGGGCGGAACACACCGTTATAAGGGCCGTAGTAGATGGGTGGCGGGACTGACTGGGCGTGCGCCATTCCCAGGCAAAACAACGTCGAAAAGATCAGCATGATCAAGACGCTGGAAGCAATCTTAGTTGGCCTCATCGGGTTCTCTCCGACCCTTGATTTGTGAGCTCCATGGGCTCGCGATTCGGAAGTCGAAGGGGGTGTAGCACTTTTGCCGTCGCCATACACTACCCGACGCCTTCGTTGACTTGCTTTTGCAGCCCGCCTAACATACGTCAAACTTCATGATCGGCCAAACCATCTCGCACTACCGGATTGTGGGAAAGCTAGGCGGCGGTGGGATGGGCGTGGTCTACAAGGCCGAAGACACTCGCCTGCTCCGCTTTGTCGCTCTGAAGTTTCTGCCCGACCAGGTGGCCAACGATCCCCAGACCCTGGCTCGCTTCCGGCGTGAGGCGCAGGCAGCTTCCGCATTGAACCATCCCAATATCTCGACCATTCACGATATCGGCGAGCAGGACGGCCAGGCCTTCATCGTGATGGAGTTTCTCGAAGGCTCGACGCTCAAACACATCATTGGCAACCGTCCGTTGGAACTGGAAAATCTTCTGGGTCTCGGCATCGAGATTGCCGACGCCCTCGATGCGGCGCACGCCCGAGGCATTGTTCACCGTGACATCAAGCCCGCGAACATTTTCGTGACCGAGCGCGGCCATGCCAAGATTCTCGACTTCGGACTGGCCAAGGTCGCGGGCGCTTCCACCCGCACCAGCGATCCGGCACAGCCCACGGCAATCAGCGAAGAGCACCTGACCAGCCCCGGCTCCACCCTGGGGACGGTCGCCTACATGTCGCCGGAGCAGGCGAAGGGCAAGGAACTCGACGCCCGCACCGACCTGTTTTCGTTTGGCGTCGTACTCTATGAGATGGCGACGGGGACGTTGCCGTTTCGCGGCGATACCTCGGCCCTGATCTTCAAGGCGATTCTGGATGGCGTGCCCACTTCCCCGATCCGTCTCAATCCCGATCTGCCGGTCAAGCTGGAAGACATCCTGAACAAGGCGCTGGAAAAGGATCGCAACCTTCGTTACCAGCACGCCGCCGACATTCGCACCGACCTGCAGCGGCTCAAGCGGGACACCGACTCTGGACGCGCCGTCGCGGCCAGTTCGTCGAGCGTGGCCGCGGCCGCGGAGCCGATTCCCCAGCCATCTGCACCACCATCCGCCAGGATCTCTGTGCCGGTTTCAGCAACCGGTTCGTCAAGCTCGTCCGCGGCGGTAGGGGATGCCGGTGCCCCGGTCGCTTCCGGGAAGCCGTGGAAGGTTCTGGTTCCTGCAGCCGCCATTCTAGTTGCCATCTTGGTTGCTGGTGGTTTGTACTATCGCTCGTCCCACGCCGCCAAGCTTACGGAGAAAGACACAGTCGTGCTCGCCGACTTCGCCAACACTACTGGCGACCCCGTCTTCGACGGCACTCTAAAGCAAGCCCTCGCCGTGGACCTCGACCAGTCGCCATTCCTGCGTGTGGTCCCACAGGCACAAGTGCAGAAGACGCTGGGCTTCATGGGCCGTTCTCCCGACGAGCGTCTCACCCTCGATCTGGCGCGTGATTTGTGCTTGCGCATGGGCAGCAAGGCGATGCTTTCGGGATCGATCGCCAGCCTGGGCACGCAGTATGTCCTTACTCTGAACGCCATCAATTGCCAGACGGGTGACTCTCTGGCTCAGCAGCAGGCCCAGGCCTCGAGCAAAGAGGAAGTGTTGTCCACGCTCGGCACCGCGGTCTCGAAATTACGTTCCACGCTGGGTGAATCGCTGGCCTCGGTGCAAAAGTTCGATGTGCCCATCGAGCAGGTGACCACCGCATCGCTCGATGCGCTGAAAGCCTTTGCCCTGGGGAATGCTGAGTTTGATCGGGGCCGTCCCATGTCGTCTTTGCCGTTTTATCGCCGGGCCATCGAACTCGACCCGAACTTCGCCTGGGTTTACGCCCGCATGGGAACGGTCTATGCCAACGCCGGCGAGTTGGAGCCGGCAAAGGAGTACACCCGCAAAGCCTACGAACTGAAAGACCGGGTCAGCGAGAGGGAAAAGCTCTACATCACGGAGCATTACTACGAGACGGTGACCGGAGAACTCGACAAAGAGATCGAGACTCTGGAACTTTACGACCGCACCTATCCCACCGACGCGGTGCCGGGCAACAACCTCGGAATCGCCTACTCGCAGACCGGTGAATTTGAGAAAGCCGCCGAAGTTGCACGCCACAGCATGGTTGCAGACCCCAACTCGAGCAACGCCTACTCGACTCTGTCCTATGCCTATGCCGCAATGGATCGTCCCGACGAAGCTCGTCAGATTCTTGACCAGGCCCTCAAGCTGTTCCCGAATTCAGAGGATATCCACTGGGCCGCCACGTGGATGGCGCTCGCGCTCGATAAGCCAGACGAGGCTCAACGCCTTTTGAGCTGGGCCAAGGGCAAATCCACCGAATTCACCTTCCTTGAAATCCAGGGGCGCGCCCTGCAAAGCCAAGGGAAACTGCGACAATCGAGCGATTTGATGCAACATGCCGCGGAGTTGGAGAGAACCCAGAACCTGAAAGAAGTCGAGGTATCCGATCTGGGACAGCTGGCCATGGTTCAGGCTGATTTCGGAGTCTGCGACCAGGCCCGGAAAAACGCCGCAACCATTCCAGCCGGTAAAACGCGGGACGCGGACGTCTTTGCTGGATTTGTGTTCGCCACGTGCGGCGAAGGCGCGAAGGCCGAGACCATCGTCTCGGAGCTCAGCAAAAATTATCCTCTGGATACCATTGTCCAGAAGGTGTCAATTCCTCAAATTCGCGCCCGGATCACCCTGCAGCGCGGCGATAGCGCAAAGACCATCGAACAACTGCGTCCCACCGAGGCCTATCAGTTCGGCTACATTGCGGATGGCAAGCCGGTTTATTTGCGCGGTCTCGCCTATCTCCACGCCAAACAGGGCTCGCAGGCCGTGACCGAATTCCAGAAAATTCTCGATCACAAAGCGGCTTTCGGGGCCTCCTCTTACGTGTCCATGGCCCGGCTCGGCCTGGCGCGAGGCCTGGTTCTCTCCGGAGACTCCGCCAAAGCCCGCAACGCCTACCAGGATTTCTTCACCGCTTGGAAGGATGCCGATCCGGACATTCCCATCCTGAAACAAGCCAAGGCGGAGTACACCAAGCTGAATTAGGCCGACTCAAACCGGGCTATATGCAAGTAAACGAACCAGTTTCGTGATTCAAGAGACCGTGGTAGCCTGATTCGTGCTGCGACTTCCGGGGCCGGTCCAGCGGTCATAGAAGTGCGCGGATTAGACGCACCCGATGACCCCCGAACCCAGACCCGCCAAAGTACCCGCACCCCATAGTACCGAAGGCACTTCCGCGCCTGACCGAGGGGAGGAGGGGGCGCAACTTTCGTCTGACAAAGGGGTTCAATCAGAAGTGAGCAGCGTTGCCATGAGCAGCGTAACAATGGATCGCGGGTTGCTTGCATTGGGGGGCGTGGCGCAGCCGGAACCGCTCGAAGCCGACACTACTCTGCCTGATGGCGGGCGGAGCGACGCCGAAATCATGCTGCAGGTGAAAGCCGGCGACGATTCGGCTTTCGAATATCTGGTGCAGAAGTACCGCCGGCCGATGGTGAGTTTCATGTTCCGCACGGCGCACAGCAATGCTGTGGCGGAAGATTTGGCCCAGGAAGTTTTCCTGCGAGTTTACCGCTCGCGCGACAGCTACGAGGCCAGCGCCAAGTTCACCACGTGGCTGTATCGCATCGCCACCAACCTGGCGGTGAATCATGCGCGCGACACGCGCCACGAGCGTCCTGAGAATACGGTCAGCCTGGACGAGCCGGATGCGGAGAGTGGTCGCACTCTGGATCTGCCCGACCGGACGCCCAGCGCCGAAGCAACGATCGTGCAGCGGGAGCGCCTGGCTGCGATTCGCCAGCGCGTACAGGCCCTGCCAGAGCGGCAGAGAATGGCAGTGGTGATGCACAAGTACCAGCAGATGGAGTATCGCCAGATTGCCGATGTATTGAAACTGAGCGAGTCCGCCACCAAGTCGTTGCTGTTTCGCGCTTACGAGACTTTGCGCGAACAGCTCAAAGAGTTTGTGTAAAGGAAGCAAGCTATGAAGTGCAATGAAACCCGCGAACTGATGCCGGACCTGGCCGCCGGACTGACCGCGGCCACTCCCGAAGTAAAGGCCCATCTCGATTCCTGCGCGGAATGTGCAGGCAAGCTGGAAGCGTTCCGCCAGACCATGTCGCTGCTCGATGAGTGGCAGGCGCCGGAGCCTTCGCCTTATTTTGATGTTCGCCTACAGGCGCGTTTACGCGAGGAAAGCGCGAAGCCATCCTCCGGTTGGATGGGATGGCTGCGTAGACCCGTACTGGCCGCGTCGTTTGCCCTGGTGATGGTGGTCGGCGTGAGCCTAGTTCGGATGAACAGCGGCGAGAGAGGCAACCATACGAACTCATCCCTGGCGTCGGTGGGACCGCAGTCCCCGGCGGAACCGGGCACGGCGGTGGGAGATTTGCAGGCGCTGGAGAAAAACCAGAATCTGTATTCCGACTTCGATGTGCTCGATGATCTCACCGTGCAGCAGGATGTGACCGCAAATCCATGAGGATTTCTTTGCGTCCTTCGCGATTGTTTTCGCGAACTTTGCGGTGATCGATTTTGATCGCAGAGTGGCGAGGTGCAAATCGGGAGAATCAGAACTAGTGTCCGGACCGAAGTCCATCACGCTGCTGATAGCGACGGCCGCAATGATGTTGGCGCCCGCGGGTTCGCCCTGTGCGGCGCAGAACCGGCTCGCTGAGAGACGCCAGGCACGGCAGGAGGCACGCCAGCAGGCACAGGCGCAAGGCAATCACGCCGGACAGTGGCTGCGCCGCTACAAAGGCCTCCCTCCCGATCAGCAACAGAAAGCACTGGATAACGATCCCCAGTTCCGCAGCCTGCCGCCCATGCGGCAGCAAATTCTGAGGGAACGCTTGCAGCGTTTCAGCAGCCTTCCACCGCGCATGCAGGACCGCATCCTGCAACGCATGGAGACCTGGGAACACCTGACTCCGGCGCAGAAACAACAGGCGCGGCAGCTCTATTCGCAGCTCAAAGACCTTCCGCCCGAACGGCGACAGAAAGTGCGCACCGCGATCCGCGACCTCAGCGTCATGCCTCCGGAGCAACGTCAGCAGATCATCGAGTCCGATCGATTCAAGAGCGAGTTTTCACCTCAGGAGCGCGGCTTGCTCAGCAGCGCCTCCCAATTGCCGCTGGCCCCAGAGAGTGGGCCGAACGAGCCCGCACCGGAGGACTGACCACGAATCACGTGGGGACGGCAGCCTCGGCTGTCCTGGCCGAGCGAAGCTCGGCAGCTTGATTCACGACTCTCGAATTACACACGAATAGCGGGGAGAACCGCTGTCGAGCTACGCTCGACCGGACGGCCGAGGGCGGCTGTCCCCACGTTGGTTCGCGGAGGCAGTTGAATGTCCCACAACGCCGGACTATAATCCCGCCGAATTCAAAACAGGAGGCCTATATGGCCGAAACGCGGAAAGTCATTGATTGTCGTCAATTCCCTGCTGAGAAGCCCTGCTCGATTGCTATTTCCGGGACTGAGGAGGAAGTCATAAGTCTGGCCGTACTGCATGCTGGCACGGTCCATGGCCATGCGGACTCTCCTGAACTGCGGGAGCAGATCCGTTCCATGCTGCAGGATGAAGCTGGCGCAGCCAGCGAAGCCGCCTAACTGGCCAATGCAGGCGCGAGCGTCCCCGCTCGTGCTTGTCCGTGGCGCTGCCGCACGAGCGGGGGCGCTCGCGCCTGCATTACTTCACTGCCGCGTTGGCCTCGATTTTTTCGAAGACGGCTTCCGCCCGCAGCAGTGCTTCCTGCACGTTGGCGCAAATGTTTTCCCTTCCCACGACTTCTTCAAACTCTCCCTGATGAATCATCTTGGCCGGTTGCTCGCGGGCGCCGCACAGGATCAGGGTGCGTTTTGTGGCGTGCAGTTGTTTCGCGATTTCCTCGAGCGCAAAGAGTCCCGTGGCGTCGATAGCGGTCATGTTCCGCAAGCGAACAATGACAATCGGCGGAAGTTCATGCATCTTTTCCGTGACCGCCCCGATCTTGTCGGTTGCACCGAACAGAAACGGTCCATGAATCCGGAAGATGGTGGCATAGTACGGAATGTCCTTGTCCTGCAAAATGTGGAGGCGTCCGTCTTCGACGTAGTCGCCCGTCACCTGGGAAACCGTGGTAGTCTCGGCCACGCGGGCGATGAAGAGCAGCGCGGCCAGGATCATTCCGGCCTCGACGGCTACAGTAAGATCGGCGAAAACGGTCAACCCAAACGTGACCAGCCACACGCTGATGTCCGTCTTGGTCAGGCGCAGCAGTTGAGGAATTTCGCGCCACTCGCCCATGTTGTACGAAACGATCATCAGAATTCCCGCCAGGGCCGCCATCGGGATGTAACTAGCCAGTGGTGCGGCAAACAACAACACACATAGCAAGGTGAGCGCGTGGATCATGCCCGCGACCGGCGACTGCGCTCCGGAACGGATATTGGTTGCAGTGCGAGCGATGGCGCCTGTGGCCGGAAGGCCGCCGAACATCGGCGACAAGATGTTGGCAATCCCCTGGCCGATCAGCTCAACATTGGGATTGTGCCGGTCGTTGCTCATGCGGTCCGAAACCACGGCCGACATCAGGGACTCGATGGCTCCGAGCATGGCCACGGTAAAAGCCGGTCCGAGCAGGCCATGGACCAGGCTCGCATGCCAATGCGGTATCGCAAAATGAGGCAGACCGCTGGGAATTCCGCCAAAGCGCGTGCCCACAGTTTCCACCGGCAACTTGAGCAGGTACGCGGCCACGGTCGCGCCCAGCATGGCGATGATCGCGCCCGGAATCCGGGTGGAGATGGCGCGGCACAGCAGCATGGTCGCCACCGTGGCCGCCGCCAGCAACGTGGCAGACAGAGTAAATGTGGGAGCGGCGTGGAACAGAGCTTTCATCCGCAGCCAGAATTCGCTGGGAACCTTGGCCAGGTGCAGACCGAAGAAGTCTTTTATTTGGGTGCCGGCAATCAGCACGGCGATACCGTTGGTAAAACCAATGACTACAGGGCGCGGAATAAATTTCACCGCGGTGCCCATACCAGTTGCGCCCAAAACGATGAGGATGGCGCCCGCCATAACGGTGCACATATACAGTCCATCAATGCCGTGCACGGCGACGATGCCCGCAACGACCACGACGAAGGCGCCGGTGGGTCCGCCAATCTGGGTTTTCGATCCGCCCAGGGCGGAGATCAGAAAGCCCGTGATCACCGCGCAGTAGATACCAGCCTGCGGCGTAAGCCCCGATGCGATAGCAAAAGCCATCGCGAGCGGCAGGGCCACCAGGCCGACCGTCATTCCGGCGATGATGTCTTTCAAGAACTTGTTCAGACTGTAGTCACGGAGACAGATAACCGACTTGGGCAACCAACGTTCGTCCAACCGTAGGGAAATGGCGGGCCACATATATACCATTATGACCGGGGCGGGCCTTTCGGTTGAGTAACGAGAAGGGAACGGAAGTGTGGGGGGCTCATTCGCCGGCTCGATGTAGGCGCGAGCGCCCCCCCCGGCGAACCCGGCATGGACTTCGTGGAGCCAACTAGCTTGTGTGGATGACATCCGGGCCCGTCCTTGAAAAACCGCGCGAGGAGGTCCGACCTCAGAGGGCGTGCCACTGCAGCACGAGCGAGGGCGCTCGCGCCATTCTAGACTTCCGGCGTCATCGCCCGAGCGGCGAGTTCTTGTGTGGCTTTCAGGCGTGTCACTGTTCGTTCTTTGCCGAGCGCCATCATGACGGCGAACAGGCTGGGCGCAACTCCCTGTCCGGTGAGCACTACGCGGGCGCCGTTGATCAGGGCGCCTGCCTTCATCTCTTTCTCCGCGGCGAAGTCGCGCAGCAGTCTCTCCGCTCCCGCCTCGGTGAAGGGTTCTTCGGACGCTGCATAGCGTTCGCCCAGTTCCACCAGCAGGCGGCGGACTCTTTCATCCGCCAGGAATTTCTCCACCGCCGCGGGGTCGCGTTGAAAGGTGTCGGTGAAGTAGGCGCGAAAGGATGTGGCGAAATCCTTCAGGCTACGGGCCCGCGGCTTTAACAGATTGATGGTGGCAAATAGCCAGTCCCGGTCGTTGCGCGCTGGTTCGAGCCCTGCCTTGTGCCACTCTTCCTGAATCAGTGGCAACAATCTTTCCGCTGCATAGGCGCGGATGTATTCCGTGTTAAACCAGTCCAGCTTAGCGCGATCGAATACCGCGTTGGAATGCGAGATGCCGTTCAGATCGAACAGCTGGATCAGCTGCTGGTCGCCAAGAATTTCCGTGGAAGCGCCGTCTGATCCAGATTCAGGCGCAGTCCACCCCAGCAGCGCCAGGAAGTTGCGGAAGGCTTCGGGCACGATGCCCTCCTCGCGATACGCGATCACACTAGTAGCGCCGTGACGCTTGCTCAAGCGCGTCTTGTCGGGGCCGAGGATCAGCGGCACGTGGGCGAACACCGGCAACGGCGCGCCCAGCGCCTGATAGAGCAGGACTTGTTTGGGCGTGTTTGAAATGTGATCGGCGCCGCGGATGATATGAGTGATGCGCATGTCCACATCGTCGGTGACCACGCTCAAGTGATAGGTGGGGACACCATCGGAACGCAGCAGCACAAAGTCTTCCAGTTCGGCGTTGGCAAACTCCACGCGTCCAAAGACGGCGTCGTCGAAAGCAGTACTCCCGGCTTCGGGCACGGCAAAGCGAACGGCTGCGCACTCTCCCGCAGCGCGCCTGCGGGCCCCCTTATCGCGAGAAATCTTTCTGCAGGTGCCTTCGTAACGAGGCGGACGTCCTTCGGCGGCTGCCGCGGCGCGGCGCAGCTCCAGCTCCTGCTTGGTGCAAAAACAATAGTAGGCATGTCCGGAGGCCAACAGGCTGGCTGCGCTCTGGCGATACATCTCCATGCGCTGGGTTTGATGGTAGGGACCCTCGTCCCAGTCGAGGCCGAGCCAACGCATGCCCTGCAAAATACCTTCGACCATCTCTGCCGTGGAGCGTTCAAGATCGGTGTCTTCAATGCGCAGTACCAGGGTGCCACCGTGATGGCGGGCAAACAGCCAGTTGAATAACGCGGTACGGGCGCCGCCCACATGCAGATAACCAGTGGGCGAGGGTGCGAAACGAACCCGTGGACGGGCGGGTGAGGTAGGAGACGGAGAGGACGTGCTGAAAGATGGGGACATTACGAAAGGTCGTGTTCTGATGGTACGGGCTGAGGAAATATAGCGTCAAGCCGCCGGAGGGCCGCAATTCTATCCAACTGATTGACGCCGAAGAGGAAACTTGGTGCCGACGGCGGTTCCCGCCCGCCCCACAAGCCTATTGTCTTGGCGGAACCGCTGTGAAACCATTGATTGGTTAGAAATTGCTCATCACTCTGGCTGAGGTAGCTGTTTTCGCGCCATGAACAGCGTCACGATTAGTTTGCTTGTAGTACCGGCCGTTGTTGCTCTGCTGCTCTTTCTGGTTTTCACTTACCTCTACGAGCAGACCCGGCAGGACTACTTCCGCGCCTGGCAACTGGGATGGGGAGCTTACACGCTCCACTACGTCCTTGATGCCTGGAGTGCGTTCCGCAATCCCTCGGTTGTGATGGCGCTGTTGGCCTCGCTGCTTCTAGCGGCGATGGCGCTGTGCATTTTTATCTCGACTCGCCTGATGCGCGAGAAGTTCCGCCTGCGCTGGTACGACGTCCTGGTCGGTTTGGCGGGAGTTGCGCTCAGCCTTTGGAATTTGAAGCAGCAGATGGTGGGCCGGGTGTTTCATCCGGAAATAGTTCCCGACCCGCGCTTCCGCCTGGAAGTAGGCGTGGCCCTGGTGCTGCTCTACTGTTCCTTTTTCTTTTACCGCTACGCGCACCGGAGAAATTCGCTGGCCTTCACCATGCTGGCGATGGCACTGGCACTGTGGTCGGTGCTGATGCTGTTCGGACAATTCAGCAACTCTTACTTGCAGCTGTCCGACATGCTGGGTCCCATCCCGCAGCTGGCGCTGGGCATCGCGATGGTAATGGTGCTGGCGGAAAATGAGCGCAGCGCGGTACAGGAAAATGCCCTGGCGTTCTCTACTCTGGGTGTCGATCCCACGCGGCTGCTTTCCGCCGAAGACCTGGTTCCCAGTATGCAAAGCATCCTTGACCGGCTGGTCGCGCCCTTGCCGGCGGGCGGAGCCGTGCTTTGCATCTCGGAGCGCTGGCGCGCGGTGCTGCCCTCGGTGCAACGTGGTTTTTCGCCGGACTTCCTGGACCGTCTGGAGAAAAGCGGCGCCGGAGAATACGTCTGCGAGCTGGCCTACCGGCGTGGCGGATTCGTGACCTTCCGCAGCGTGCCTGAAATGCCTGAGCCCTTGCCGGCCTTCCCTGGCGGCCGGTTTCTGCAATTCCGCGAGGTGATGACCGAAGAGCGTATTTACAACGTCACGGCGGTCAGCCTGCAGACCCGGGAGCACAATTTCGGCGTGATCCTGTTCCCGCATGCCGCGCGCCGGATGTTCGGTTCATCGAACCTGCGCCTGCTTATCGGGCTCGCGCTGCAGATTGGATTGACCCTGGAAAATTATGCGGTCATGCACGACGCGCAGCGCCGCACCAAGGAATTTGCGCTGCTCACCCAGATCGGACAGGCCATCAGCTCACGGCTCGATCAGGATGAGATTCTGCGCGCGGTCCAGAAAGAACTGGGCCAGATCTTCGACACCAACGACTTCTACATTGCGTTCCAGGAAGGCGATGAGATCCGCTTCGAACTGGAGGTGGAAAAGGGCGAGATTTTGCCCAAGCGCACCCGCAAACTCGGTAACGGTTTGAGCGAGTTCATCGTCCGGAGCGGGCAGCCCCTGCTGATTCGCACCGAACTGGAAAAGACGCGAGAGCGGTTGGGCGCTACTTATGTGCCGCCGCGTCCCGCCAAGTCCTTTTGCGGCGCGCCCATCCTGCTGGGGGGCCGGCCGGCCGGAGTCATGGCTGCGATGAACACGGAGCGCGAATACGCCTTCGAGGAGCGCGACCTGGAAGTGATGCAGACCGCGGCGGGGCAGGTTTCGGTGGCGGTAGAAAACGCCCGGCTTTTTGCCGAGGAGCAGCGGCGCTCCCGTCAGTTGGCCTTCCTGAATAGTATTTCGAAGACCGCGATTTCGAGCGAGGATTCCGAGCAGATGATGGCGGACATCGTCGGCCACATCCAGAAAAATTTCAGCTTTGACCACATCGGCATCGGCCTTCTCGACTACAGCACCAAAGAGATTGAAATCAAAGCCGAGGCTGGTATCACGGCACAGGCGCTGGGCAAACGCATCCCGCTAGGCGTGGGTATTCTCGGCCGGGTGGCACGAACGGGAGAGGCTGCGCTGGTCCAGACCACGAGCGAAGCGCAATTGCAAGGTGTGCTGCCGGGAGCGCGCTCCGTGCTTTGCATCCCGATTGCGTATGGCGAAAATTTTCTCGGTGTACTCAACGTGGAAAGCCACAAAGAAGATGCTTTCAAACCGGCCGACCGGCTGATCATGAACACGTTGGCCGACCTGCTGGCCACGGCGCTGCACAACGCCTTTGTGTTTCAGAAATTGCAGCAGCAATCCATCACCGACGGGCTCACGCTCATCAAGACGCGACGGTTTTTCTTCGAGGCGCTCAGTTCGGAGCTCAAACGCGCATCCCGCTCCGGCCGCCCCATCTCAGTAGTGCTGATGGACCTGGACAAATTCAAGAACGTGAACGACACCAAGGGACACCTGGAGGGTGACCTAGTGCTGACCCGGGTCGGGCGCCTGCTGGAACAGAAGTGCCGGCAATCGAACGTGGTGGCACGCTACGGGGGCGATGAGTTCATTATTCTCATGCCGGAAACCGGCGTGGAGCAGGCGCAAATTCTGGCGGAACGTTTGCGGGTCTGGATTTCGCAGGACCCGATGCTCGCCGAACACCACATCACGGGCAGCTTCGGAGTGGCCAGTTTTCCGGTGCACGGCTTTGCCATGGAAGAGATTGTGCGCGTGGCCGACGCGGGCATGTACATCTCCAAACGCGCCGGTGGCGACCAGGTACAGATCGCCAAAGATTTGTCAGGGGGCGAAAACGCCGCAGTCCGCCGGCAACTGATCTCGGGATACATCGAAGGCTTCCTGCAACGCGAGCACACCGGCCCCGAGCACGTGGAAGAGTTGATCTCCACGCTGAAGAAGATGGTTGGGGACGAACCCCACACCGACCAGATTCTGCTGGAGGCCATTGAGACCCTGACTAGCGCCGCAGAATCGCGGGAACTGAACAGCGCCGGGCACGGCGAGATGGTGGCCCGGTACAGCGAGATTATCGCTCGATCGCTCGGCATGTCGCCAGAGGAAGTTGCTGACCTGGCCTTTGCCGCCCGGGTGCATGACGTGGGCAAGCTCTTTGTCCCGGAGCGAATTCTGAATAAGCCTGGCCCTCTGACCGAAGGCGAGTTCTATGTGTTGAAGATGCACGCGGAAGTAGGAGGCGAAATCCTGGCCACCCTGCCCGAAGGTAAGAAATTGCGCGAGGCGGTGGAGCACCACCACGAATCCTTCGACGGAGGAGGCTATCCGGATGGCCTGCGGGGGGAGACGATTCCTCTGTGGGCGCGCATTGTGGCCATCACCGATGCGTATGTGAACATGACCAGCGAGCGCTCGTTCGCAGCTGCCAAGACCAGTGAACAGGCGCTGGCCGAACTGGAGAAATTGAGCGGCACGCGTTATGACGGGATGCTGGTGCGGATTCTGATTCGCGAACTCAAGGCGGAGAGAACGACTAGTTGGGGAAGTTGAAAGCTGACCTACAGGATTGAAAGAGTCCGGCCATCAGCCGCAGAGCAGCGCAAAGAATGTAGTCCGGGCCGCCAGGCCTGGGTGCCGAGACGAAACTAAGTTTAGCCCTGAAAGCGCGCAAGAGTGGTGGCGCCACCGATCCCATTCAACCGGTTCACGGTTTCGCGCTGTCCGGCGCACAAGCAAACAGTTCGCTCGATAATTCTGGCTTCGCAGGGAGCACGCGTGGCAATCCTATAAGCCACAATCGTTCTTTCGCCCTTTCAGGGCTCCGCTAGATCCCACTCTCCCACTCAGGGCTTGCGCCCCGGGCTACATTCTTGGGCCGCTTCTCGGCCGCACACCGCGGCTGCGCACCGCAACTCCGTTTGGGCCGCACTTGCCAATTCCCAGCTGAAACGGGAAACTATCTCTGCATGTCTATTCCTCTTTCTCTCTCTGGCAAGGTGGCGCTCATTACCGGCGGTTCTCGCGGCATCGGTGCGGCTGCCGTCCGCTTGTTTGTGGGTGCGGGCGCGCGCGTTCTGTTCAACTACGAAAAAGCCAAGGCTCCGTCCGAACAACTGGTTAAGGAGTTGGGACAGGAAAACTGTGCGGCAATGGCCTGCAATCTTTCGGGCACGGAGACGGCACACGAATTGGTCTCCGCGGCCGTGAAGCGCTTCGGTCGGCTGGACATCCTAGTGGCGAATCACGGCGTCTGGCCTCCGGAAGACGCGCCCATCGACAAAATGTCCGATGCGCAATGGCGCAGCACCATGGCCATCAACCTTGACAGCGTCTTCGCCATGATCAAGCATTCCGTCGCGCAGATGAAAAAGCAGCCCAAGTCCGGCGCAGCGGCTGGCCACGTTGTGCTGGTGAGTTCGACCGCAGGGCAACGCGGAGAAGCCTTTCACTGCGACTATGCCGCGACCAAGGGCGCGCTCATCAGCATGGTCAAAGGGCTTTCCACGGAGCTAGCGCGAGAGGCGATCTACGTCAACACCGTGGCCCCGGGCTGGGTGGATACCGATATGTCGGCGCCGGCCCTCAATGATCCCAAGACCAGCGCCCGCATATTCTCGGGGATCCCGCTGGGGCGGGCTGGCACGCCGCAGGAGATCGCCGGGCCCATCCTGTTTCTGTGCTCGGAATATGCCGGCTTCATCACCGGTGAGGTCTTTAACGTGAATGGCGGAGCAGTACTGGTCGGCTAGGCAATGTTTTTTCTGCATCTAACGTTCTTGAATGATGAAGTTCTTCCTGTCAATTCTTCTCTTGGCCGCCGTGGCCATGGCGCAGAGCGACAGCGCGCCGCCCGCGCAGTCAATTCCGGTGGACCAGGAAAACGCCGGGAAAGCCAGGGCCGTGCTGAACCAAACTATCCAGGCCCTGGGTGGCTCCGCCTATCTCAATATTCAAGACATCACGCAGGAGGGCCGCACTTACAGCTTTTATCACGGCCGGCCCAACAGTCTGGGCATCCTCTTCTGGCGCTTCTACAGATTCCCCGACAAGGAACGCATCGAACTCACCAAGCAGCGCGATGTCATCTATGTGTACGCAGGCGATAAGGGAACTGAAATCACCTACAAGGGCCCGCGCCCGGAGGATCCCAAGGATCTCACTGAATATTTGCGGCGGCGCCACTTCTCACTCGACTGGGTCCTCAGAAAGTGGCTTTCGGAGCCGAGTGTAGCGCTTTTCTACGAAGGCCAGACAGTCGCCGAAGAAAAACCAGTGGAACAGGTCACGGTCATGAACGCACATAACGAGGGCGTCACCTTGTATCTGAGCATCGACGATCACCTGCCGGTGAAGAAGACCTACTCCTGGCGCGACGCGACTGACAAGCAACGCAACATGGAAGATGAGGTCTACGACAATTACCGTGAAGTGCAAGGCGTTATGACTCCGCACACGATTACGCGTTTCTACAATGGCGACATGTCAGGCCAGCGCTTCCTGACCGCAGTCAGCTACAACCAAGGCATCAGCGACTCTCAGTTCGAGGGTACTGCGGCATCGGGTCCGAAGAAACCCTGAGCCGGCCGAACTACCCGGAAAAACAGCGGCTAACCTAGGGAGTAACACTTTAGTTACCGCCAGCGACACAAACCTCAACTAAGCGTCTTTTAATCATATAGATACCACGACGGAGATCTTGCGGCCCGGCGGTCTTGTGACCACGACTGTGGCTAATTAGCCACAGTCGAAGACGAGCCGCGCAGGATAAATTCATCATCCAACAACAGACAACCGACCTCGTTTGATACACGAACAAACAATCCGCACGCCGGTGGCATGCAGCGGGGTAGGGCTGCACAGTGGCGCGCCCGTCCGCCTACAGATACTGCCTGCGCCTTCCGGATCGGGCGTGATTTTTCGCCGCACCGATCTCGACGGCTTTGAACTGGAGGCCGTGAGCCGAAATGTCGCTCGGGTCAGTTACGCCACCAGCTTGATGAAAAAGGGCGTGCTGATTTCCACCACCGAGCACCTTCTCTCCGCCTTAATCGGTTGTGGCATCGACAATGCCATCGTTGAGCTGGATAACCTTGAGCTGCCCATCCTCGACGGCAGTGCCCTGCCCTTTGTCGAGGCCATCCTCAAAGTCGGCATTCGCAAACAGCGAAGACCCCGAACCTACCTGCGCATGTGCCGGGAGTTGGAGGTGCGGGAAGGGGACAAGTTTATTGCCGTGTATCCGGCCGATACCTATTCCGTGTCGTATGCCATCAATTTCCCCCATCCCTTGATCGGAAAAGAGACTTTCAGGGTTGACCTCTCGGATGGAAACTACCGGACACAGATCGCTGCGGCCCGAACCTTCGGATTTTTGCACGAGGCCGACGCCATGCGGCAGCAAGGCCTGATTCGCGGCGCCTCCCATGAAAACGCCATTGTGCTCACGCGTGACGGGCTGATGAATCCGCCACTACGCTTTCCGGATGAGTTCGTGCGGCACAAGGTTTTGGACCTGATCGGCGACCTGGCACTTCTGGGCAAACAGATTCTGGGTAACGTAGTTGCCGACCGGGCAGGACACGCCATGCATACCGCTTTGGTCTCCCGCATCCTGCGCGACCGAACCCTGTGGGAAGAAACCACGGTGGAAGAGGACGAAGAAGCAGTCGCTTCGTTGGTGCATGCCGCAGTCCAACCCGTGGTCTGAGATGACCACGCGGTTGTGGTCGACCAACCCGGCTTTGGCCTGACCCCACTAGCGCCGCAAAAACTCAAACCCCCTCGGGAAATAAAGGACATTTGCATAGGCAATAATCAAATGCGGAACAAGGCTCTACGAGATCGCCTTTCCCGATATCGCGAAATTAACATCACTGTGACCGGCAGGAAGTCAGGGCGCACCATCTCAATCCCGATTTGGTTCGTATTGGAGGACGACACGCTTTACCTCCTGCCGGTACAGGGTTCAAATACACAGTGGTACAAGAACGTGGTCAACAACCCCATGATTCGGATCGATGCGCGGGGCGGAGGGTCTGAAGTCAAGGTTGTTCTTGTGACTAACGCGCCACAGGTGTCGTCGGTGGTCGAGAAATTCCGTGACAAGTACGGGACCAATGACGTGAAGAAGTACTATTCAAAGTTCGACGTTGCCGTTATCGCTCAGATCTCGTGATGGTGCGTCCCGGCGGGGGAGGTAAGTGTTGCAATCAAGCGATTGCCATACGATCCGGTCAATGGTGGCCCGGAATCGACCTCGCTACCGGGGCAACAGCTCAAGGCCGGTCAATATTGCACAGTATTCTGTCCTGTGACCACGCAAAATGATGGCTAGAGGCTATTGACATGGAAACGAAACAGGAATGTCGCGAATCTCAGGAAGACCGCGAATCTCAAAAACTTGTGGATCGCATCGAGAAAAAGCAGGCGTCTCAAGAAGCCGCCAGAGCGGAAACCAAGCGGACCCTCGACGATTACGCTAGAAAAGTAGGCAGTTAGGCACCTGGATCGTAAGTGAGATGGCGATTTTCCAAACCAATAACCCGCTTACCTTTGCGCAGCGCCCGAATCCCCGCTTCTGCCCAAACTACTAGTCTGCGGGGTGAGGCGTGGGGTCGTTAGGGTCCCAGTACGAGCCTTCTTCAAGGAGCTTCTCCAGCTCTGCCCGGGCGTGCGCCCTCAGTTGAGCGGCATAACTTTTCGCCGACTGTTGATGCTCAGGGGTCAATTCCGCGACTCGGACCGCCAGCAGCGGCGCGTCCCGTTCCAGCATGCGAACCAAACGTTGGGCGCGATCAATTCTTACGTGAATCGACAGCATAGGACCTCGGTTAGGATTTCTCCTCCAGCGTGATGGGCGAGACGAAAATGCGCAAGTCTCAAACTGGATTCGTTCCGAGATCGCTGTCGTACACGGAGTTGGGGACGAGATGAATCAGCCGGAGGCCGGCACCATCTTTTCGCACTGCTCGGCCAGCCAGGCGTCCAGCTGGGCCCGCGACTCCTTGGGCACATCAATGAAGCGCAGACCGGCGCGACCGGATTCGTCCATCCAGGCAATCTGGACTTTGGGTTCCAGGGGAGTGGCGGTTCCAGGCAGCTTGAAAGAAGCGGTGGAGACAGCGCTCTTGGGCAGTGGGCTGCGGAAGAGAATGGCCATTCCTCCCTCGCTGATATTGGTCAGCGTTACCTTGAGCTTCTGGCCTTCTCCGAACGAAATCGTGGCCGACATTTCCACCGGATGCCGGAAATAACGCCGGCGCTCGCGAATCATGAAATTGATCGCGGCGCTGAGACAACGTTTGGCATTCAGAGCCGAAATCGGTTTCTGCAGGACAAAATTTGCTCCCATGTGGAAGGCCTGCTGCGTGGTCGTGCTGCCGTTCAGGATGGCAAAGGTGACGGAGTTCTTGTTGCTGGCGCTCTTGCGCAAGCCTTCGAGCACACTCAGCGCGCCCTTCAGGTCATCACAATCTACAATGATGGCGTCGAACTTTTCGGTGCGCAGGATTTCCTGGCCGGAACTGACCCCGCGGCAGACTTCAACATCGACGAAAAGCTTTTCCAGGGCGGGTTGGAGCACACGAATGACCTCGGGATCCCGGCTGAGAAGCAGCGATTCCAGCGGCATAGAGCTTTGATGGTAGGCTTCGGGCTCAATCGCGCGAAAGTGACTAAAGTCATTGAGAGCGAGAATTCGATGACCACGCGGCGTGCACCCTTTGCCCACCAGGCTTTAGTCTCTTGTTTCTCCAAAAACCGGAAACAGGGCGCTAGTTAGCAATGAAGAAACGGGTCTATCTCTCGTTGGGCGCAAATGTTGGCGACCGTGCAGCCAATTTGAATACGGCCATTGACCGCATCGCTGCCTTAGGCAAAGTGACGGCAGTCTCATCGTTCTACGAAACTGAACCAGTCGAACTTACTGCCCAACCCTGGTTCCTGAATTGCGCTCTCGAACTCGAGACCGAAAAGATGCCCAGACAATTGCTGGCAGGGATTCTCAAGATTGAAAAAGAAATGGGACGCCAGCGCGTGCAAAAAAAGGGCCCGCGCACCCTCGACATCGACATACTCCTGTTCGGGAACTCGATCGTCAAAGCCAAGGGGCTCACCATCCCGCATCCCGCCATGCACCAGCGCCGTTTCGTGCTCGAACCTCTCGCCGAAATTGCGCTCGAAGTGCGGCATCCAGTATTCAGGCGCACGGTGCGCGAATTGAAAGACGCGTTGCCGCCGGGCCAAGGGGTAAGGCGGGCGTCGGCCCCCAGACATCAGACTTCGGACCTCGAACTTCAGATCAGGAACGAGAAAACTTCAAGTTAAGTCATCGCGACCTTTGAAGTACGAGGTCTGAGGTCCGACGTCCGAAGTCCGCCTTTAAGGAGTAATGAGCCTGCTGCCCACTTCTTCCGGCGCGGCGATTCCGGACAGCTTCTCTGGAAACTGGGCCAGGAGAAAGTCGACGAAAGCGCGGGATTTCGGCCTTCCCGAGGTACGGCCGTGGGCCATGCGAACCAGGAAAACCAGTGCGCGCAGCACTTCCGAGTCGCGTAGTTGCGCGTAGCCTACATGCTTTTGCTCGGCCTCGCGATATTCCTTCACCATATTCTGTACTTCAGCCGCTACGGCCTGCTGAGCCGGGCTGGCAATTGGACTCTCATAGTGCAATCCCGAGTTGGCCAGCGTCTCCCAGGTTTTCGTGAGCGAGGTGAGGGCGGCGATCAGGTCGGTGTCGTTCAAGCTGCGGTCGGCGCGAACGCTTTTGGACAATGCGAAAGTCAAACCCATCAGCAGATGTTCGTGCTGGTAGAGAAACTGGTCTTCGACTTCCACCTGGACGAAGAGATCGGCCGGGTTCAGGTCTCTCATGCTGCGTGGTTTCTCATGCTCGCGGGCCTGCTGCAGATACACGCAATCACTGGGACAGTCGAGTGTCACCTCGCGCTGCTCGCCACAACATTGGGGACAGATGCGGCCATGAATGGCCGGGCAGAAACGCTTCTCCTTGCGCTTTTCGCAGATCGCACAGCTCACAGATTTGGTCTCCGATAACTATTATGACATCTGCAATGCAGGCGCGAGCGTCCTCGCTCGTGCTCCCTCTTCTCGCAACCTGGCTCGGCCACCGACCGTCGCCACTGCCGCACGAGCGAGGACGCTCGCGCCTACATTGGCGGAATGGGCCATTTTGGGACGCGGACGCCCGCGGGAATGCGGTTTTTGCGGCTCTTTCGGAGTTCTATGTCAAGAAATCCGCATGAAATGCGGCTAACACGTCGCTTTTCCACAGAACGCTGGTATAAGATAGGCCACACCGCAGGAAAATTTCAGTGAAATCAGAGGAGGCTTCATGGCTTCAGGTTTGACCAAGACACAACTCGTTCGCCATCTGGCGGAGAAGCTCGAGACCAACAACAAGACCGCAGCAGCGTTTCTCGAACAGCTTACCGACGTCGCCGTTAAAGAGACCAAGAAGAACGGTATCTTCGTGATCCCCGGACTGGGACGCCTGGTGAAGGCCCATCGCAAGGCCCGCCTGGGACGTAATCCTCAGACTGGTGAACCCATTCAGATCAAAGCCAAGACGGTCGTGAAATTCCGCGTCGCCAAAGCAGCCAAGGACGCCATCGCCCCCAAGAAGTAGGGTTGTTTTCCGTTTTGTGTGAAAGGCCGGCTGAGAAGCCGGCCTTTGGTGTTTGCGGGGCTCTGCGAGGTGCGGCCGGCGGAGTACGCCAGTCGTGATCTCTTGACAAGCTATCGTTACTACGGTAATTTCTGTATTTACAGACAATACGGAACAAGAGATGCCAATCACACCGGTCGAACAAAAATTCATTCTGCACTGGGGCGAAATGGGTACCCGCTGGGGCATCAACCGCACGGTGGCCCAGGTGCATGCCTTGCTATTCGTTTCTCCCAAACCCCTGCATGCAGAGGAAATCGCAAGCACTCTGGCCGTAGCGCGGTCCAACGTAAGCAACAGCCTGCGCGAGTTGCAGGGCTGGGGGATTGTTCGTGTGGCCCACGTTCTCGGGGACCGGCGGGACCATTTCGAATCGGTCAAAGACGTGTGGGAGATTTTCCGGATCGTCGCCGAGGAGCGTAAACGCCGGGAGATTGACCCGACCTTGCGGGTCTTGCAGGAGTGCGTCGGCGAACTGAAGAAGCCAGGCAGTGGAAGCTCGTACGCCAGGGAACGGATGGAAGAGATGCTGAACTTTCTTACTGCCACCACTGGATTGTTCGAGGAACTGATATGCATTCCGGCGGGCGCGCTCAAAGGAATGACCCGGCTGCGCGGGAAACTGACGCTGCTTCTGGGACCGGTAAAAAGGCAGCGGTGAAGGGAGGGCGCGATGATTTCGCTAGCGACAGAAATGACTGACAGCAAAAGCCGGCACGCTCGCGGCTGGCTCTTCTTCGACGCCGAGTGCGAGTTCTGCACCCGGATCGCGATGAGGCTGGTGACTCCGATGCATCGTCGTGGCATGGCTGTGGCCCCCTTACAAGACCCGCGAGTGGGGGCCTTGCTCGGCCTTTCGCCGGGGGAGTTGTTGTCCGCGATCCGTTTTGTATCGGAGGACGGTACTCAACACGCAGCCGCGGATGCTGTGCTCGCCGTGTCGCATGAATTTTGGTGGGCGCGCCCGCTCCTGTGGCTAGCAAGAGCTCCCGGAATGGCCGCGACCATTCAAGCAGCCTATCGTTGGGTGGCGCGTCGCCATAGCTGCCCGGCCGAGCACTGACCTGTCGGACAGGTTCGCAGCGGTTAGTACGAGCTTGGGACGAAGCCTTAATGAAAACCACATTCTCTGATCTGTGGCGTTCGAGTGGAACCGTCGATCGCGGACCGTATGCTCTCGTAGGTCTGATCGGGTTTACCCTAAAGCACAATCTCGATCGCCTGGTCGCTGCTTTCGTCTTTCACCGCCCCTGGACTCTGTTCAACTATTGGGTCCCGGTGCGGAACGTAGCGCGAGTCACTGCGCTCGGGGGTGGGGACGCCGTGTTCCTGGCGACCATGCTGGTACTGTCGCTTCCGTTTGTCTGGGTGGGCGTGACCCTGACAGCCAAGCGACTGCGCAGCGCGAACTTGCCGTCCGCCCTCGTTATCTTGTTCTTTGTCCCCTTTTTGAACCTTCTGTTTTTCCTTTTCCTCTGTTTGGTACCTGCACGGAACTTGGAGGTTACGCAGCAGGAAGCAAAACCTCCGAGAGCCACGTTCCTCGCCCGAGTCATTCCTGAAAGCGCGCTGGGAAGCGCCGCTCTTTCACTATTGTTCACTGTGCCAGCGGGACTGGGAATGGCGGTGATGAGTGCACAGTTACTGAGAAACTATGGCTGGGGCCTGTTCGTGGCTCTTCCCTTCACCGTGGGATTCGCGGCCGCACTGATCTACGGGGTGCGCCAACCACGCAGCCTCGGGGGTTGCATGGGGGTGGCTTGTTTGTCCACCGCCGTTCTGGGTGCAGCATTGCTGGGGCTGGCTTTCGAAGGCATGCTCTGTCTTCTCATGGCCCTGCCCATCGCTCTGCCGCTGGCCGCTTTTGGAGGCGCTTTCGGGTACTTGGTGCAGCAGCGACGATGGTTGCACAGCGGAACTTCAGCATTCCTTTCCGCCCTGCTCATCTTTGTTCCAGGAATTCAATGGATGGAGCATGTTGCTGCTCCCACACCCCCTGTGTATGTGGTTCGTACCACGATCGACATCCAAGCCTCGCCCGAAAAGGTCTGGAAACGAGTGGTTTCTTTTTCTGAAATTCCTCCGCCTACGGAGTGGATGTTTCGAACCGGTATCGCTTATCCCATCCGCGCTGGGATTCAGGGCACCGGGGTCGGCGCGGAACGCCATTGCGTGTTCTCCACCGGCGCGTTTGTTGAGCCCATTGAGGTTTGGGATGAGCCGCGCAGACTGAAGTTCTCTGTGACCTCGAACCCGGCGCCGATGGAAGAATGGACCCCTTACTCCCACGTCGAGCCGGCACATCTGCACGGATTTCTGGTATCGAATGGCGGGCAATTCCTACTGACCCCGCTGCCGAACGGAGGGACACGGCTCGAGGGCATCACCTGGTACCGGCACAGCCTCTGGCCGACGGCATACTGGCGTCTGTGGTCAGACGCCATCATCCACCAAATTCACGCGCGCGTCCTGAGACATATTCGAGAAGAGGCGGAGAACCAAAGGCAGTGAATTAAAGCCCTGTCACTTCCTATATTCGTTCTTCACCACTTCTCCACCCTTCATCACAAACTTCACCCGCTCGAGCGTGGTCACATCCTGCAGCGGATCGCCATCCACGGCGATGATATCCGCCCACTTGCCCGCTTCGACTGCGCCCATCTTGTCTGACCAGCCCAGCAGGTCGGCAGCATTGATGGTGGCCGACTGGATCGATTGCAGCGGGCTCAAGCCCAGCTTCACCATCACGGCAAACTCATGTGCGTTCAGTCCGTGGGGATAAACCGCGGCATCAGTGCCGAACGCGACTTTGACTCCGCTGGCGAAGGCGTGAGCGACGTTCTTGCGGGCCGCCGGCATTACTTCCCTGCCTTTCGCAACCATCTCCGGAGGAACGTGCAGGCGCTCGGCGTTATCCAGGAACCAGTCGGCGAGGTACAGGGTGGGCACCAGATAGGTGCCGTTCTTCTTCATCTCGGCGATGGCGGCATCGTCGATGTAGGAACCGTGTTCGATGGAATCCACGCCGGCCTCGGAAGCCCAGAGAATGCCCTGCGCCCCGTGCGCATGGGCCGCGACCTTGCGTCCGAGACGATGCGCGTCGGCCACGATGGCCTTCATCTCCTCCAGCGTGTACTGCGAAGCCTGGGGATTGTCACCGTGCGAAAGCACGCCCCCGGTAGCGCAAATCTTGATCACGTCGGCGCCATACTTGATCACTTCGCGAACCTTGTGCTGCACCCCCTCCACTCCGTCGGCCACACCCTCGGCGGTCACGTGATATTCGATGGGCAGCAGGTTTTCGTCGCAGTGCCCGCCGGTAATACCGAGAGCAGGCCCGCTCACCAGCATATGCGGACCGGGAACATCGCCGGCATTGATGGCATCGCGCAACGCGACGTCGCTATAGCCTTCGGCTCCGACGTTGCGCACGGTGGTGAAGCCGGCCTCAAGGGTGAGACGCGCATTACGCGCGCCAATCAGGGTAGACCGCGGAATCGAGATACCCAGCCCTTCGTAGCCGACGTCTTGCGGATCACCGGTCATGTGGGTGTGGGCGTCGGTCAAGCCCGGCAGGACGGTGGCGTTGCCCAGATCGATCAGGCGATCAGCTGCCGAGCGGGTGGCCTGCGCGAAGGGACCGACGCTGACAATCTTGCCTCCGTCGATCACGATGCCCTGGTCGTTGAGGGTCTTGCCGCTGCGCACGTCCAGGAATTTTCCGGCATGAACAATGAGCAGGCCGGAGGTCTTGGCGGCAGGCCACGCGGTTACAAAAGCGCCTGAAACAAATATCGCGAGAATGATTGCCGGAAAAATACGGCTGGGTGTTTTCTTCATTCGTTCCTCGTTAATTTGGTTTCACAAATGCGGAACATGCCTCTGTAAAAACGTGGCGCATCCATTCTTGTGCTTCTTTCGCTCCTTCGGAGCTCGGTCGTGTTCACACTCAGGGCGGGCGCCCTGGGCTAGAGTCGGGCGCCGATTCGCGGCTCCACGTCATCCCGATCTTTTTTGGGTGGGTTGACGGCGTCCGTCCAGACCCCATTCCTGACCGGCATCGGCTACGAAGAAGATTATGAACAGAAACAGCAGCGGGAGATGGTCGAGTTCGGCGCCGAAGTAGTGCCACATTGAGATTCCTTGTCCGGGCTCCCACCAGGTTGCGAGGGTGAGGCTCAACATGTGCAATCCGCCCAGCACCGATGCCGGCCGTGCCCAGATTCCCAGTAGCAGGCACACTCCGATAAACAGTTCGACAACTCCGACCAGATATCCAAAAAATACCGCATGCGGCAACACCAGGTTGGCTAGAACCGGCTTATAGAAACTCACTGCGCCGTTCTGGATGAACCCTTGGAGATTCTCCTGGAAGCCGCCATGAGTGAACTCGGGGCCAAAGATCTTGTACTGGCCGAAAAGCAGAAAGAACACAGACGTAGCCATCCGTGCGACGGCGATGGTTTTGGGAAGGGCGCCAGAAATTTTGCGCATCAGAGTTCGTATTTTACCCGGACGTCGGACTGCAGCGGAGATTCACGGACGAATGGCTGCCAAAGGCCCTCGAAAGGGGGGGCCAAATTTTCGGCCTTGAAGCAGGGGTCTAGCCGCCAGGTCCGTCATTGGTGACGTACTGCTCGAGCGAGTCCAGTTCGTGGCTGAGATCGTCAATGCGCTGCTCCAGCAGGTTGCGGATGGAAAGCATGCCCAGCAGCTTGCCGCAGTTGTCCACGACCGGCAGATGGCGAAAATGCCGTTCCAGCATGATGGCCAGCGCCTCGCCGGGTCGCGTGGATATCGTCGCCAGCTCTACCGGGGTGGTCATCAGTTCCCGCACCGGCGTCACCTCAGGATCGCGGCCCGTCAGGGACAGCTTGCGCAAAACGTCGCGCTCGGAAAAGATGCCCGCCACCCGGCCTTCACTATCGACCACGCCCACGGCTCCGACATGCCGATCGAGCATCAGGCGGATGGCGTCCGCCGCGCTCACTTCGACTTGCACCGAGGCTACGTCTGCATCGCAAAGTTCCAGGACGCTCATAAGAGACTCCTTGGTACGGCCCTGATCGGACTCGACGATTACGGAGAATTCCGCATTATGACCTGCACGGCACGGGTGTCAAGAAGATTCATCGACGGCGGCGTCCCAAGTTCTTTGCGTTCTTTGCGGTTAAGGGTTTGGGACGATTCACAGAACGTCAAAGTCTTTACCACAAAGACGCAAAGGGTGCAAAGAAATGCCCCTCATTTGACTTCGTTTTTGAAGATCCCGCCATCCTTCATTACAAATTTAACTGCCCCCAGCACGTTGATGTCGCGCAGCGGATCACCGTTGACGGCGACGATGTCGGCGTACGCCCCGGGCGCCACCACGCCGATCTGGCCCGTCATGTCGAGCATGTCGGCGGGGCGCGAAGTCGCACTCTTGATGATCTCCATGGGCGTCATGCCGAACTCGGCCATGCGGGGAAATTCCTGCGCCATCGGTTCCGTCCATGGCATACCGCCGATGTCGGTGCCGAAAACGATTTTCACTTCCGCCTTCAGGGCCTTCTGGAACGAAGCTCCATGCTCCGAGGCGCGCTTACGATCGCGCTGGCCGGTGGGCGTATCGGCCGGAGCCCAGTCGTGATAATAAGGAGCCAGCGTGGCGCAGTACCACGTGCCTTGCTTCACCATCTGCGCAATCTGCGCGTCGGTGATTTCCAGGCCGTGCTCGAGCGAGTCGCAGCCGCCATCCAGGGCGCGCTGCAAGCCGATTCCGTTGTAGGCATGGCAGGCAACTCTCTTGCCCCAACCGTGAGCTTCATCCACGATCGCTTTCAGCTCTTCCAAGGTGAGAGTTGGTTGTGAAACCAGTTCACCATTCTTTCCTACCCAGGAGCGGTGGGTCATGTAAACCTTGATCCAGTCGGCGCCGTGATCCAGCTGCTCACGCGTCGCCTTGCGCGCCTCTACCGGACCATCGATGAGCTGCGCGCCCTTGGGCATGTCGAGTTCGGGCGCGTAGCCTTCGAGATTGTAGCCACCGGTGGTGGAGATGGCGCGGGTAACGACGAACAGCCGCGGCCCGGGAATGTAGCCGCCTTCGATCGCCTCCTTGATGCCCACGTCACCGTAACCCGCGCCTTCGGTCTCGAGATCGCGGAGCGTAGTAAAACCCTGCTCCAGCGCGCGCCGCGCCGCAACTGTGGCCCGCGCTGCTCGAAAGGAAAGCGGATACTTCAGGATGTTGGCGTCGTAGCCTCCCTGCGCCGGGTCTTCTCCCTGCAGGAAGATGTGGGTATGGGAATCGATGAGACCGGGCAATACCGTGGCGTGCGAGAGGTCGATGGTGCTGGCGCCGGCAGGAATTTTGGCACTGGCAGCGTCCGATACGCTTTCAATGCGGTTGCCGCGGACCACGACGACCTGATCGCGGCGAGGCTGGTCGGACTTGCCATCGATAAGAACTCCCGCGCGAATGACGGTTACACCTGGCGCGGTCTGGGAATGAAGGGATGAGACGAGTGCCAACGCAACGACCAGGCTGAGTAGAGAACGCATGTCCACCTCTTGGCTTCGGGTGGGCATGATACATCCTGAGGGTGCCCCGTCCAAGCGTTGTGTTCAGTCCCGAGACATGCTTTACAAAACGTCCCGGGACTGGACACAAACCTTGGACGGGGCACCCTCAGTAGCGTCCAAGCGTTGTCAGCCAGCTATGACTGCATCGGCTTCAATCTCTACCAGCATCTCCGGCGATATTAGGGCGCTCACTTGCACCATCGATGTCGCCGGGCGGATCTCGCTGAAATACTCTCCATGTGCTTTGCCGATTTTTTCCCAGTCGGCAATGTCGATCACATACATCCTCGTCCGCACGACATCTTTCATCATCGCTCCCGCCTTCAATAGAGCCGACTCAATGTTCTTCAATGTCTGGATGGTCTGGGCACGGACATCGCCCACGCCAACGATCTTGCCGTCCGGGCCCGTGGCCGTGGTTCCGGACACATGCACGTAAGAGCCAACCTTGACTGCACGAGAGTAACCCACGATGGGTTCCCACTGGGCGCCGCTGGAAATGTTGGTTCGTTCCATTTTGCCTCCGTGATTCATTGTAACCGTGTCATAGCAAACGCGGGATTAGCAGCCAAGGGCGCCGTCTGCCAGCAGTCATCTACAGTAAATCAGGGTTGAAACCTTTCGCGCTGCGTGGGGTTCTAAGTAAATAGGAAATATCGATTTGGGTGACTTACAAAAGTCACTTGCCTTCGGTATTCGGCTGAGGTTAAGTAGAAAGGATAAAGTGCCGATAAAACCCGGCACCAGTCGGGCTTGTGAAAGAGGAGGTGAGATCCAGAATGATTCCGGAATCGCATCCCTTGCAGCAGTTGTTCATCGAACTCGTGGGCCGGCACTATGCCGAAGAGATCGGACTGCGCGATCCACAGATCGTGAACTACGTCGCCCACCTGATGGCCGAGTTCTGCGATGTCGAGGAATTGTTCAGGATCCGCGATGCCGGAGGCCAGCCGCTGAGCGATGTCGGCGAGATGCTGGTCGAATCGAATCCCGTATTTGGGCCGGCGCCATCTTTCGACCGTGAGCGCCAGGTGCGCAAACATATCGGCGACTACACCCTCTTTTTTACCGGCATGTTCCCCGAGAGCATCAACCACTTCCGCTTGCGCCGCCACCGGACTGAGAATTTTGTCGACTGGATCAAGGCGGGCAAGGAAAGCTACTACATCGTTTCCAAGTTCGAGCACTTCGAATACGCCAAGGTGGCCCCGCTTTTCGCCAATCTCTCGCAGAACTTCGAACAATGCGTGTACGGGCTGAACCTGGTGAAGAACGAACTGCAGGAGATGCAGCACCCGCTGGTGCAGCGCGCCACTGATCTGCTGATGTAAAGTCCCCTTTGTCATCCCGAACGCGGCTCGAGCCACGCTGGCGCGGTGAGAGCAAGCTAAGCGACCCCTACCCGGTCGCGGCATCATCAGCTTATAGGGGTCCTTCGACTGCGCGAGACGTTTCGCAAGCGAAGCATCTCGCTCCGCTCAGGATGACAGCACGAATATTTCTGGGATGGTTGCGACTCTTCTAAACTCCGGCGGCTTGACCCTTACTCAAGTTGCGGTCTGACTTCGCCGCATACATCTGGTGGTCGGCGCCATCGAGCAGATTGTCCAGAGTCTTACCCTCCGTCCACTCTGCGACTCCGATGCTGAGACTTAACTCGAATTTCTCCAGGTGTCTCGCGCGGTTCCATTCCGCCAGCCCGGCTTTCACTCTGTCGACCACATGCCGGGCATCGGCGCAGGAGGTGTCCGCCAGAATGATCAGGAACTCGTCGCCACCATAACGAAAGACTGCATCCGATCCGCGAACGGAATGCTTCAGCAGGGCCGCCGTGTTGGCCAGCACTACGTCACCGGTCAGGTGGCCGAACCGGGTGTTCACCTCTTTGAAGTGGTCCACATCGATCAGCATCAGGGTGAGCGGCTTCCGCGAACGCCTGGCCTGGCTCATGAACCGGCCGGCCATTTCCTCGAGAGACTGACGGTTGTAAATCTCGGTCAGAGGATCGGTAAAAGATTGCTGCTGCACCAACTCCTGCTGAATGGTTCGCGAGATCAGCTCTTCGCGAAGGCGGCGAATTTCCATGCGCCGGGAAACCAGGTAAGTGTTGAGCAAAGTCAACAACACCACCAGGCCGAGAACCAGAGGTCGCGATACCGTAAGTTCGAAATGAATGTTGCCTTGCTTGAGAAAAGCGGCGGGAAAAAGTACGGCGCAAAGCCCGGCGCCGACCAGCAGGCCGGCCAGGGAGATGATCAACCACAGTTCTCCATCCCGCTTTTCAAGCTGCGAGAGCTGCTGGCTGACCCGCGCCAAAACAGTTTCTGTTTGTCTATGCATTACGCAGGCACTTCGACAATCCCGATCTCGCGTCACAGTTTAGCTTCTTCTAATGTTTCGCGCGCCGGTACGAAAGTAATGAAAAGAGAGGAGATCGGCCCTATGGACCATGACTTCGAGTCAGGTGAGAGGGCAGGTCGAAAACTTGGCCCGGCACCAGTTGGTGGTTGTCGCTACCTGTGCGAAACTGTTGACCTGTTGACGGCTTAACGGGCCCTTAGCTCAGCGGTTAGAGCAGTGGACTCATAATCCATTGGTCCCAGGTTCAAATCCTGGAGGGCCCACCACCCGAATCCGTCGCTCACTCACCCCTATTACTGGACAACTTCCGGCAAGGCCCAGGCGAAGACCACGCCGCCATTTCCGGTCACCACATACTGGCGTTTGTCCAGCTCGTAAGTAATCGGAGAAGTCTCCATGCGGACGCTGGTGCCGGCATGCCACAGAGTCTTGCCGTTACTGGTATCGAGAGCGAGAACATTGCCGGTATTGTCGCCAGTGAAAGTCAGGCCCGAGTCGGTGCTGAGGACGCCCGCGCGGGCCTCGCCTCCCACTTCGTGGCTCCATCTGATTTTGCCGGTCTGATAGTCAATGGCTTCGATGACCCCTTTGCCCCAGACTGAATAGTCCGCGCCGGCCCAACCGTAAGTGCCGTCGGCGGGTTTGGCGAAGTAGATCGACCAACTAGGGTGAGCGGCAACGATGAACAGTCCGGTCCTGGGATCGAAACTGGGGGAGCGGTAGTTGGTGAGACCGGCCTCGTCGGGGGCGATCAGCCGGCCGTCCGGAGCCGGTTCTTTGGCCGGATTGGGAATCGGGCGTCCGTCTTTATCCACCCCCAGGGTCCAGTTCACTGGGCCATAGGGCAGCGTCAAGAGACTCTTTCCAGTGGTCCGATCCAGCACGAAGAAGTAGCCGTTGCGCGACGTCTGAATCAACATTTTCCGCGGCTCTCCACCAAAGTCGGCGTCCACCAGGACTGGAGTCTCGACCGCGTCCCAATCATGAGTGTCATGAGGAGAGGGTTGGAAAGCCCAGGCCAGTCTCCCGGTATCGGCATTGAGGGCCACGATGCTGCAGGTATAGAGATTATCGCCGGGCCGGGTCTTGCCGGTTAAGACCGGGGTCGGATTGCCCGTCCCCCAGAAAATCAGGTTGAGGCCGGGGTCGTAGGTGCCCGTCATCCAGGTCATGCCTCCCGAGGGGGCATTCGGAGTGCCGAGGGGAGCCGTGCTGTCCCACTGCCACTGCGTCCTCCCGGTTTCAGGATCGATGGATCTTAGAAAACCCGGCAAGTTATCCATATCGCCGGAGACACCAACGATCACGTGATCGCGCACCACCAGCGGAGACATGGTGGACCAGTAGCCCTTTTCCACATCGGCGATCGGGACGTTCCAGCGGACTTTGCCGTTCTTGGCGTCCAGGCAAATCAGGTGGGCATCTGGAGTGATGAAGTACAGCCACTCTTTGTACATGGCAACCCCACGATGTCCGATGTGGAGGCCTTTGTTCGGAGGATAGGTGTAGCGCCAGATCTGACGCCCGGAGCGCGCATCCACTGCCCAGACGTTGTCCGGCACGGTGAAATACAGCAGGCCATTCACCATTAGAGGAGAAGATTTCAGAGCTGCTGCCTGGTCGGTCTGGAACGCCCAGGCCAAGGTGAGCCCCGAAACATTCTGCGGGGTGATCTGCGTCAGGGGGCTATGGCGCTTGCCGGAATAATCGCCGTGATAACTCGGCCAACTGTCGGCGGGAGGATTGGCAATCGTCGCCGGATCGAGGCCCTGCGCTAGAAGGCGGCCGGAAGACAGTACGGTCAGCATGAGCAAGAAAAAATGAAGAGCCTTGTGGACGTGATGTATATTTCGCAATCCGTTCGCTCCTAGCGCAGGGTTTGAAGGTACGCCATCAAGTTGTGAACATCGTCGTCGCTGTACTTTCCCAGTAACTCGACATGAACTTCGGCCGGGGCATGGATCGTGTACTTGATCGAATTTGCCGGCCATGACTGGTACCATCCCGCCTCGCCGGTCATTCCGATGGTGAACTCGTCCTGATAGGAGAGTTTGCCGGAGACCGTTTCGCCGGACGGCAACGTGACCGTGACGGTCGCCGGGGCGTCGCGGGGATAGAGCATCCTCCTTTCAAGTTCCAGTCCGCGATAGCGCCCGGCCACGCCGGCCAAGTCGCCGGTCGGGGAATGACAGGACGAACAGGTGCCGGCGCCATTGAAATACTCTTTGCCCGACTCGACATCGCCGGTTTGAAGATCGCTGACCGATACACCTCGCCGTCCGCCCGGCCGCGAGTCGGCCTTCTTCTTCTGGGCTTGAAGGAACGCGGCCAAGTCAGCAATCTCCTGGGGAGAGAGCTTGAACGCCGGCATGCCGGTTTCAGGGCGTCCGTTAAGCACAACAGCACCGATCTTATTGCCCCGCACGTCACTCGTAACCAAGTCTGAATGCATCAGGTCCGGCCCACTTTCACCACCGCCGCCTTCGCGGCCGTGACAAAAAGCGCAGTTCTGGCCAAACAGCGTTTTGCCACGCTCCACCAGCGCGGGTGGAGCAGACTGCGCGGCAGGTCTACTCGTTCTGGTCTGCGCAGCCAAGAAAGGGAGAGCGGTCAGCACGGCCCCGCTCACCAGCGCTTTCATCCGGAGCCCGCGAGCTGATGAACCTTCTGTCGAACTTGCCATCGAACGTATGCTCGAACGAAGACGGCCCACGATATCCCCTTTCGACCCCCTGAATGGAAAACGAAGTCTAGCCCGCAGAGAGCGGGACTGCAACGGTTATGGCCTAAGGGCTCCCCATTTTCTGCCATTCGGATGTACACTCTGCGGTCTATGGACAAACTATCGCGACGCACCATGCTGAAGGGTGCTCTCTCAGGAGTTGCAGCGGCCTCGGTCCCGTCCCTGTCGTGGTCGGAGCAGACCGCGCCGGTCAAGCGCAAAGGGCGGATCAAGCAGTCGGTCTCCCGCTGGTGCTACAAGGAAATTCCGCTGGATAAGCTTTGCGCCTACTCGGCGCAAATTGGATTGAAAGGTGTCGACCTGCTCAATCCGGAGGAGTACGAAGTGCCGGGGCACTACGGCCTGATATGCAGCATGGCTTATGCGGGCGGCGGCGAACTGGTCAACGCCCTGAACCGGACGGAGAATCACGCCAAGATTGAGGAAGGGTTTCGCAAAAATATCCCGCTGGCAGCCAAGGCCGGGATTCCAAACGTGATCACGTTTTCCGGCAACCGCAATGGCATGTCGGACGAAGAGGGTGCCAAGAACACCATCGCAGGGCTCAACCGCGTGAAGAAAATTGCCGAGGACAACGGCGTCGTCATCTGCCTTGAACTGCTCAACAGCAAGGTGAATCACAAAGACTACATGTGCGATCACACCGCCTGGGGAGTGCAAGTGGTGCAGGCCGTGAATTCACCCCACGTCAAGCTGCTCTACGATATTTACCATATGCAAATCATGGAAGGAGACCTGGTCGCGACCATCCAGGCGAATATCCAGTGGCTGGCTCACTTCCATACCGGCGGCGTTCCCGGCCGGCACGAACTCGACGGGACCCAGGAAGTGCAGTGGGATGGGGTGATGCGCGGCATCGCCGCCACCAATTTTCAGGGCTATGTGGCGCACGAGTTCGTGCCCACGCGCGATCCCCTGACCTCTCTGCGCGAAGCTGTGGATTTGTGCGATGTGTGAGGCCAGTGGTCAGTCGTCGGTCTTCGGTCGTCATCGAAGACTTTCGGTATTTGCTGTCATCCGTCGGAACAAATGGATGGCTGCGGAGGTCTAGTGTTCTGGCTAACGACTGACGACTCTGTGAGATAATTTTCTTACACGGATTGCGAGGAATTTCATGGCTGAACATACGGTCTTCTGCGTCAAGTTGAAGAAAGAGCTTCCGGGGCTGGATGAGCCTCCGTTCGACACGGAACTGGGTCAGAAGGTGTACGACAACGTCTCCCTCGAGGCCTGGAAGGGATGGACGGAATTCTGCAAGATGTTGCTGAACGAGTACCGGCTTAACCCCGCCCGCCGCGAGGACCAGACCGCGATCGTCAAGCAGATGGAACAATACTTTTTCGGTGAAGGCGCAGCCCCGCCGAAAGAGTACGTACCTCCCGCCTCGAAGTAATTCCTGCATATTCAAATGTGGGCGCGAGCCTCCCGCTCGTGCTGCGGCGTTCGTGGGCACTGCCGCACGAGCGTGAACGCTCGCGCCCACATTGGTTCACTGCACTATTTTTTGTGCAATTTTCATCACCTCGTAACATTAAATTGTTACAACTGAGGTGATGAGTTCCGCCGTCTATGACACGCTCATCCTCTCTGACCTGCACCTGGGGTCGGAGATCAGCCGCGCGGAGCAGGCCACGCGGATGCTGCGGGAGAACCGTTTCCGGCGACTGATCCTGCTGGGCGACATTTTTTCCGACCTCAACTTTGGCCGCCTGACCAAACCCCATTGGAAGTTTCTCAGCTACATTCGCAAGCTTTCGAACCCCAAGCGTGGCATTGAGGTGATCTGGGTCGAGGGAAATCATGATCGCGGGCTGAGCGACGTCATGTCGCACTTGGTCGGCGTGAAGGTTTACGAGGAATACGAGTGGGAGTTTGCAGGCCGCCGCCACATTGCCATCCACGGTCATCAGTTTGACCGGTTTGCGGTCAACAATCTGCTGTTGAGCAGCGTGGGAACGCTTATTCACCTGCAATTGCAGAAGCTCGATTTCAAAGGCAAGACCTTCTCGCGTTTTCTGGACCGCTTGAATGCCCGCTGGTTGCGGCTTTCCGCGAAGGTGGCTTCGGGCGCCATCTTGCACGCCCGCACGCGCCAGGCAGACCGGGTATTCTGCGGTCACACCCACCAGGCGCAATTCATCGAACGCGGCGGCATCGCCTACTATAACTCCGGCAATTGGACGGATTTTCCGCCGACCTACCTGACCATTGATTCCGAGGGAGTTCGCATTCACGAATACCACGAACAGTCTGAGGTTCGCGCCCACGGCGCGAACGAGCCCAAGCTGGCTGAATTGGCCGACGACTCAGATTTCCTTGAAGAACCCGAATATGAGAACGTTGGCTGAGGTAACGCGCCTCACGCGTAACTTCATCGCTGCCCTCAAAAATGCAGGGCGATTCCAGTGGACAGCCGAAAATTATTCTGTGTGCCGCTGAAGAAACGGGTTTGCAGCATGTCAGCCTGCACCCTCCAGCCAATGCCGTGAATCAGGCGATAGTCGATCCCACCACCCAGAGCCGTGGCAAACGAGGTATCAGACTCGGAAAAACCGGAGGCACTGTCGTGTCTGTGGGAAGCGCCGAACAAAGCTTCCGCAAAGGGAGTTAATTTCCCCACCGATACCGAAACCCGCGGGCCCAGCACCACGGAATTCATGTTTGTATTGACCTTGAAGGCCGAAATAGCGGAGACATTCTGGGAGCCATAAAGACCGCTGAAATCGGCCACGAACCCGACCCAGGGAAGGACTTTGCCTTCCAGAGATCCGTTCCATCCATTCAGGTTGGTTCGCCCGGCAGAGGAAAAGTCGGCGCTGCCATAGGAGTATCCGAAGAACACGTTGCCTCGCGTGGGGATTTGAGCCAGGGAGGCGGTCGGCAACAGCAAGAGAATGAATGCGATCGTAGTGAGTTTGGACACAGTAATCCTCATGCTTTGTTAGATGAGGGGCAGCGGAGCGTGGTTGTGTAGGCGCAAGCGTCCCGCTCGCACGGAAAGTTACCACCAGCCACGTGGCGCTGCCGCACGAGCGGGGCGCCCATAATGCGGTATCAATGCTCGCGTTGAAAGCGATAGGGGCCGCGGTGCTCGAGCGAAAATGCCTCCGCCACTTTCAGAAAAGCACGGGCCGCGTGGGACAAGCTGGCGGCCTGGCGATAGACCAGCCGCAATTTTCGGTGCAGACGCAACTCGCGTACTGGAATGTGGACCAGTTCGCCGCGGGCCAATTCGCTTTCCACGCTGATTGCGGGCAGCAGGGCGACGCCATTTCCCATGGCCACGAAGCGTTTAATTGCCTGCAGCGTGGGCAGCTCGATATCCATGTGCAGCGGGGTTTTGTGGCGCTTGAAGGCCTGGATCACTTTCTCGCGATAGGGCGAGGAGACGATATGGGCGACGAACGACTCCGCGCCCAATTGCCGGATACTGACCTGAGTTTCTCCCGCCAGCGGGTGTGTAGGGGGCACGACGAAAAGCAGCTCGTCGAGATAGGCGACGATGGAATGCAGTTGCGGCTCTTGCGGATCGTAGGTCAGGACGCCGAGTTCAGAGTTGTGACGCAGCACCTCTCCCGGAATGTGGCTGCCCAGCGAGCGCTGTACCGCGATACGGATCATGGGATGCAGGCGGCGAAACTCGGCCAACACCGGCAGCAGGTAAAGGGCGGTGAATTCATTGGCCGCGATGCTCAGCTTGCCCCGGTTCAGCTGGCGCAATTCCCCGAGCGCTCCGGTGGCATGGTCACGAAGGTTAAGCAGTCGTTCCGCATACTCCTGCAGGACGCGTCCGGCGTCAGTGAGCAGGCCGTCGCGCGATGAGCGGTCGAAGAGCCGCTCGCCTACATCCTCTTCCAGCTTATGGACCGACTGGCTTACCGCCGATTGGGTGCGATGCAGCTTCTCCGCTGCCCGGGAAAACTTCCCCTCCCGCACCACTGCGAGAAACACTTCGAGCTGTCCCAGGTCCATATTCTCTACCTTAAGCCAACTGCAATTGGTATTAATATATCTTATTTATTAAGTCAGTCTAATACTAATTAAATAATTATAAGATTTGCTACGGGACCCATTCCACGTAGCATGCGGCTCATACCTGTCAGGAGGCTTTGGGCATGGAACGAGCACGGATCAGGGTATTCGACACGACGCTTCGCGACGGTGAGCAATCGCCGGGATGCAGCATGAACGTGCAGGAAAAGCTGCGCCTGGCGCATCAACTCGACCGCCTGGGCGTGGACATCATCGAAGCCGGCTTCCCCATCGCCTCAGATGGCGATTTTGCCGCGGTGCAAGCGACTGCAGCAGCGATTCGCCGTCCCATCATCGCCGGCCTCGCCCGAGCCTGCACGCCGGATATCGAGCGTGCCTGGCAGGCGCTCAAAGGAGCCGCCCAGCCCCGTATCCATGTGTTCCTGGCTACTTCCGACATTCACCTGCAGTACAAACTCAAGATTTCGCGCCAGCAGTGCCTGGAGCAGGCGCGCGATTCGGTCCGCCTGGCGAAATCGTTGTGCGCAGACGTGGAATTTTCTCCCGAGGACGCCACTCGTACCGATCATGAATTCCTGTACCAGGTCCTCGATTCCGTAGTGGAAGCTGGAGCGACCACCCTCAACATTCCGGACACGGTGGGCTACAGCATGCCGGCGGAGTTTGGCGAGCTCATTCAAAGCATTCGACGGCGAGTGCGGGGCATCGAGAATGTGACCATCTCGGCCCACTGTCACAACGACCTTGGATTGGCAGTCGCGAATTCCCTGGCCGCGCTGGCGGCCGGTGCGCGGCAAGTGGAGTGCACGATCAACGGCATTGGAGAACGGGCCGGCAACGCATCACTCGAGGAAATCGTGATGGCGATGCGAGTTCGGCCAGACCGGTGTGGGTATGACACGGGGATCGTCAGCGAGCAACTCTTCCCTGCGAGCCAGATGCTCAGCGAAGTAACGGGGGTGCCCGTCCAGCCCAACAAGGCGGTGACCGGCCGCAATGCGTTCGCGCACGAAGCCGGCATCCATCAGGACGGGATGCTGAAGAACCCGCTTACGTACGAAATCATGACCCCGCAGTCGGTGGGCGTGCCGGATTCCAAACTGGTGCTGGGTAAGCACTCGGGGCGTCATGCGCTAGGACTGCGATGCGAACAGCTCGGATTTCAGTTCAATCGTCGCGAGCTGGATGAAATCTATCGCAGGTTCGTGGTGCTGGCCGACAAGATCAAGCATGTGGAGGAACATCATTTGCTGGAACTAATTCAGCAGGTTCGTGGTGCGATGACATTCCGGGGATCAAGTTCCCCACTTCTAAACCAGCTGTCATCCTGAGAGTTTGTGACTTTTTTGATGTCGTCAAAAATCGAGGTTGCAAACAAAATAGTTACGACGAGAAACTGGTCATAAATTCAAAAAAGTCACGAACTCTGAGCGGAGGCGGCCCATGCGCTGGGAGGGGGCTGGTGCAGTCAAAGGCTTAACTATGGCTGGAATATCTGGGGCCTTTTCCTCTGCTGATTTTCGGCAGCACACCCGCAAAGCTTATAGGCGTGGTTCGACTCCGCGGCAGCTTCGCGTTGCGAACTGCTGATCCGCTCAGGATGACCGTTTTCCCCACGGGGCCCTTCCGCCATACAATAAAGCGCCATGTTCCTCAACCTCACTGCCCTTCCTGGCGACGGTGTCGGACCAGAAGTTACCGATGAAGCCGTCCGCCTTCTGGAAACGATTGCCGAAACCTTTGGCCACAAGCTCATCATCACTCGCAAGCCGGTCGGGGGCGCCGCCCTGCTTGTCAGCAAAGACCCGCTCCCCGCGGAGACGCTTCAGGCCTGCCTGGCCTCGGGAGCAGTATTGCTCGGGGCGGTCGGAGGCCCTTCGTTCGACAGTTTTCCCAGCCATCTGAGGCCGGAGAGCGGGCTGCTGCGGTTGCGGCGCGAATTGGGGGTTTTTGCCAATCTGCGGCCGGCGTTGTGCTTCGCCGGATTGGAAGCCTCTTCTCCGCTGCGCGCGGAAGTCGTGCGCGGCACCGACGTCATGATCGTGCGGGAATTGCTGGGCGGCATCTACTTTGGAGAGCCACGGAGCACACAGGGCACACCCGGCAATCGCGTGGCGATCGACACCATGCGCTACGGCGAGGCCGAAATTGAGCGCATCGCGAAAGTGGGTTTCGAGCTGGCCCGGTCGCGGCGCCGCAAAGTCACTTCCGTAGACAAGGCCAACGTTCTCGACTGCTCTCGCCTGTGGCGCGAGGTGGTGGCCCAGGTGGGACAACAGTATTCCGACGTCAAGCTGAACCACATGTACGTGGACTCGGCGGCCATGGCATTGGTGGCGCGTCCCGCGGAGTTCGATGTAGTGCTCACGGAAAACATGTTTGGGGACATTCTTTCCGACCAGGCGGGCGCGGTCGTGGGATCGCTCGGGATGCTGGGCTCCGCCAGCATTGGGGGATCAGTCGGCCTCTACGAGCCGGTGCATGGCTCCGCGCCTGACATCGCCGGGCAGGGCATTGCTAATCCCGTGGGCGCGATTCTGGCCGCCGCGATGCTGCTGCGCTACTCCTTCAAGCTCGAGAGCGAAGCGGCCTGTGTCGAATCCGCAGTGGCTGCCGTGCTGGCTGCGGGATCGCGGACCAAAGATCTGGCGAAGCCGGGAGAGAGCGTCCTTAGTACGTCTGCGATGGGGAAGAAAATTGCCGAAGCGGCCCGGGAGCGAGCGAAACCTGCCGGGCAGAAAGCAGCCAGCTAAGCACTCCTCCGATTATTGAACCCGGCGATGAGATTTCCACGGTTTTTTTGTGCTCGAACGGTTGCGCGCCGAACCTTCAGGAGTAGGATTCGTTAAACAATATTTTTTCGCCCGAGAGGAGGCAGAAATGCTCTCCAAATGCGCCAACCCGGGCTGCCCGGCCTCTTTTCTTTATCTGCATGAGGGAAAGCTCTTCCGCCTGGACAGCAGTGCCGAAATTCTTGTCCGAATCCCGGTCAGCGAAGTGACCAGGCCTTCGCGTCGCATCGAATTCTTCTGGCTGTGCGATCAATGCGCCACGGAACTGACGCTGGGATACAACAGAGGAACCGGAATCACAGTTGTGCCCCTGCTCAAGGAGCTGGCCCGCGCCCAGACCGTGTAGGGAGAGATCGTGCAGGCACGAGCGTCCTCGCTCGTGGTGAGGCTTCACCGGCGCTGCAGCACGAGCGGGGCGCTCGCGCCCACATCAAGCTACTTGCTCTTGTTTTTCCAGCATGGAGAGGAATTCCCGGGTGAGCTGTTCGTCCCAATATCCTGATCGAGCTTCTTCGCGCATGGTGGCGGCCGCATGCTCATGACTGAGCGCGAGCTTGTAGGGTCGCGCTGTCCGCAGGGCGTCGTAGACGTCCACCACCTGGAGTACACGCGCCAGCAGCGGAATCTCGCCTCGACGCAGGCCGTCGGGATATCCGCTGCCATCCGAGTGCTCGTGATGACTGCGAATAATCGGAAGCACCAGGCGCAGCGACTTTAGAGGACGACAGATAGTCTCCCCGGTCACGGGATGCTGCTTCATGATGACCCATTCTTCCGGAGTCAGATTGGTACCCTTTTTCAGGATTTCGTCCGGCACCGCGATCTTGCCCAGGTCGTGCAGATATCCGCCGCGGCGCAGGGCCACGATGGACTCCGGATCCAGTCCAAGGTGCCGTCCCAGATTACTGGCATGGCTTGCCAGACGGTCGCAGTGACCTTCGGTATATGGATCGCGACTCTCCACACTCAGGCCCAGCGTGCACAGAACAGATTCCGCCGTCTCCAGTTCGTCGGTGAACTCCTTGAGCTTGAGCAAAGACTTGACCCGGGCAAAAAGTTCCTCGGGGAAGATCGGCTTGTGCAGAAAATCGTCGGCTCCCGATTCAATTCCCAGGAGCCGGTCCTGCCGATCGGTCAGGCCGGTGATCAAAACGAACGGGATCAGGCGCGTGGCGGGGTTCTCTTTGAGTTCCCGGCACAACTCGTATCCTGACTTACCCGGCATGACCACATCCGAGAGAATCAGATCGGGCGGGCGGCGCAGGATCTCAGCTTCAGCGTGAATCGCATCCGGAACTGCTACCACTTCATAGCCGCGGGTGGCCAGCAGCTCCTGCATAAGGCCCATGATGTCCTGGTTGTCGTCCACCACGAGAATTCGAGGCGGAGGTCGCCGAATCGACGCTTCTCCCATCTCTTTATAAGACATGGAGCGGGAGGAAATGGTTGTCGGTAGCTTTTGAGCGCGACTCATCGTCCGGCCGGAGGCAGCACTTCTTATTGTAAACGATTTCCAGAGTACACCAAGCACTCGCGGAACTGTTTGTAGTGGTGTAATTTTGTCCCCCAAAAAGAATTGTCATTCCGAAGCGCGGCAGTGTCGCCCGGAGGAATGACAAGGCGTGGGGTTGTTTTTGCGCAACCTGCACCACGTCCAAACTGCTCCCGATTCTGAATAATATTGCTGCTGGTCTGTCACCCGCCCTTGTTCGAAGAGCTTGCAGATGCATAGGCGGGCAGGATGCATCGTCTTCTTCTTTGCGCCGTTCGTTCTCATGTTGCTTGCGGGCGCTGCTCTCGGGGCTGCCAAGCCTCACGTCATGAGTTTTGCCAAGTGGACCGCGATCAGGTGGTGCGTGGGGCCGAACGAAGGCAAGTGTCTCGACCGGAAGATGCGCGCCCTGTATGTGCACGGGCGGACTCGAGAATCTACCTTGGGCGCGCATCCCATGAAATCACCGAGCGATTATTCGTGGTCCGCCGCGCTTTCCGCGTGAACGATGCCTTGCCCGGCGATACAGCAACTGCATCCGGTTGGGTGTGGCAACGTGGAGGATGGTTGCTGGTCGACCGCTCTACCGGTCAAATCTCAGCCATCGCTCTGCCTGAGTTCGATCCCTATCATTCTGTGGCCAGCTGGTTTCGCGACTACGCCGCCTATTGCGGTGTCTCCGACGACGGCAAAAAAGTTTTTGCCATCGTATTCTAGGTGGGCCGCCGCAAACCGGTGTTGAAAACTCTCTGGGTGATGCCGGCGGCGATGATGCGCCCGATTCAGAATGTCCGGCGCCGGTTTGGGAGCGGCGTCCAGTGAGGGTCAGTCTCGAACCTGATGAGCGCCAGAAGTCCTGTTACTCGGTTCGCGGACATCCCGCGGATCCGGTCAGTGACGACGAGCGGATGAAGAAAAGGCCTTCGCAATAAAGAAAGCGGAACCGCACGACCTAATTCCTGAGGTCAAGCGGTCGAAACGATTTCGTTTTTAGCCGCTGGCAGCGGCAGCAGATCCCTCCACTCCGCTCGCTCGCTACGCTCCGGTCGGGATGACAAGGGTGGTGTGCGGGTCGAGACTTGGGGCGCTGGGGGCGCTACCGGGCCTGACTTCTGCTTGACGTAGCTGTATCCCGCCAGCAGGAGGAGTGCAGTTGCCACTACGGCGTAGTTGCGGCGGCGGGCGCGGATCTCCGGCGGCTCGGTCATGCTTCCCGCCAAGACTGCACCCAGGCCGAGACCGGCCGCCAGCCCTCCAAGATGGGCCGCGTTGTCGATCCCAGGCACCAGGCCGAAAAACAGGTTGTAAGCGGCGAACACGACCAGGCTTCTAAGTGTCGGTTTGAGCGCTGCCTTCGCTATGGGGAGCTTACCCAGGTACAGTACGGCGATCAGCCCACCAGCCAAGCCAAAGATCGCGCCCGACGCTCCCGCTCCAATGCCCTGCGGATGCCACCACAGGCTGACCAGGCTACCAGCGATCCCGCTGGCGGTGTAAACCAGCAGGTAGGTCCCGCGATCGAAGATGCTCTCCGCCAGCCTGCCGAGATTCCACAGGCACCACATGTTGAAGAAAATGTGGATGATTCCGATGTGAACGTAATTCGAGGCGAGTATCCTCCAGGGTTCTTTTCCGAGCGAGAGCGGTGCGTAGTTCGCACCCCATGTTTGCAGTTGCAAGAGAGTAGGTGACAGAGGTGACACACCCGAGAACACCATAACGAGGAAGACGAGAACATTGATGCCGACGATCGCCTGGGTCAGCAGGAACCGGCTGCGGATTCTGCCTGGGGGAGCCGTCGCAGTCTCGCTCGAAGGAGCGGTGAGATCCAAGTCGGCCCGGCAATCGCGGCAAAGAGGGCTGGTCTCTCCCGTCGTAGAGACTGGCATTTCTCGACCGCAGCGTGCACATGATGTCATGAAATCTCCAGACTCCAGTAGCGCCGGCGGCGGTACTCACTAATCTCCCATCGTCTCCACGGGAGGCATTTCCTCGGCGACCGTTTTCGCCGTCACCTGGGCGCTGGTCACCAGTGCGACGGAAGCCACCACGATTGCACTGCCCGCCATGATGTATCCGCTCACCCGTTCATGCAGAACCAGCCAGCCGAGAAACACGGCAACCACCGGATTGACGTACGCGTAAGTAGAAACTTTCGAGGTCGGCACATGGTTGAGCAGCCAGATATACGCCGTGTATCCGACCCAGGATCCGAAGACCACGAGGTAGAGAGTTGCGGCAATTCCGCGGGCGCTCCACACCGCGCGCGAGGCGTCCCCCAGGGCGAATGCGACCAGGAAGTTCGCCAGGCCCGCTGCTATCATCTGCCAGGCCGTGGCGGAAAAGGGATCGACGTCGGGAGACTTCCACTTCTTGGCCAGTACTGAACCCAGCGCCCAGCTGAATGACCCGCCCAGCAGACTGACCGACGCCCAGAACTGGACTCGCCCCAGCGCGCTGGTAGACGAGATATCGGGCCACAACAACACTATCAGACCGGCGACGCCGAGCCCCAGTCCGACCTTTCCTCGCGGTGCGATGTGGTGATCGCCGAGCAACAGCGAGTCCAGCACCAGAAACCAGAGCGGGGTGACGGCAATGATCAGGGCCGCGAGGCCGGTTCCCACATGCATCTCGGCGTAAGAAAGCGTGAGGTTGCCGCCTACGAGCAGCAACACGCCCACGACCGCCATCTGCGCCAGTTGCGACGGCTGGTACAGAATCTTTCGCCCACGCAGTCCGCAAAACGCAAGCATAAACACACCCGCGATCATGAAGCGTATGCCGCACATCAGGGCCGGAGGAATGTGCTCGACCGCGATGTCGATCCCAAGGTAGGTGGATCCCCAGAAGAAATACACCAGAGCAAAGGCAACGATCACGGCGAAGCGATGCTGGCTCTGGCCTGGGGTCATGAGTGTGCTTGCTATATGTAAAGCAGAACTTAGAACATATCAGACGGTGTGGAGTAGCGATTGGATTCTGATTCTGCGTAGCTTATTGATTAATCAGGGGCTGCGCTCCATGCAAAACCTCTGTCATCCCGACCGGAGGGAGCACACTAGCTCCAGTCGGGATGCCAGAGGTAATCAGGGGGTTACGCCGGCGGTCGGCTCAGGCTATAATGCGTAAGGAATGTTGACCGATGCGCCATCAGAAGCCCAATTCGCACTTGCCCGTGTGCTGGCTGCACTTCCTGGTGTGCCCGCGCCGTTACCTGGCAGTGTTGCCCTCGCAGGCGCGCCCCAGCTTGTTCGGTAGCGACTAATTCTCCATCCTCCCAATTGATGTGGCTTAAGGGCTGAATCCGCCTTTTTTGGCGCGACCGCCCGCGGGCTGACGATGGACAACTGACGACCGCTACCAGGAGGCTCCAATGACCACCAAGACTCTTGCAGGACCCAAGATCAAGACCGCCCTTCCCGGCCCCAATGCCAAGCGCGTGCTTTCAGGCGACGAGAAGTATATTTCGCCTTCCTATACCCGCTCCTATCCGCTGGTGGCCAAGCAGGGACGCGGCATTGTGGTTACCGATGTGGACGGCAACGAATTTTTCGATTTTTCCGCCGGAATCGCTGTGACCTCGACCGGACACTGCCATCCCGACGTCGTGGCCGCGATTCAAAAACAAGCCAGCGAACTGATCCACATGTCGGGCACGGATTTCTACTACGAGAACATGATCACGCTGGCGGAGCGACTGTCGAAAATCGCTCCCATGCCTGGACCACACCGGATCTACTACGGCAACTCGGGCACCGAGGCGGTGGAAGCCGCGCTCAAGCTGGCCCGCTATCACACCAAACGCCAGAACGTGATCGCCTTCTTCGGCGCGTTTCACGGACGCACCATGGGATCGCTCTCACTTACGGCTTCGAAGCCGCAGCAGAAGCGCCGCTTCGGGACCGGTGTTCCGGGCGTCACCCATGTGCGCTATCCCGACGTTTACCGGGGTTGCGAAGGCGGTGCGCAGGACGCGGAGGCCTTTGCTCTGGGCTGTGCGCGCTTTATCGAGGACAAGCTGTTCAAGACGACGCTGGCGCCGGAAGAAGTGGCAGCAATTTTCGTCGAACCGGTGCAGGGCGAGGGCGGATATGTAGTCGCGCCCACGGTCTTCATGAAAGAGCTGCGGCGCATTTGCGACAAATACGGCATTCTGCTGGTGGCGGATGAAGTCCAGAGCGGTGCCGGTCGCACCGGCAAGTGGTGGGCCATCGAGCACACCGGAGTGCACCCCGATATCGTCTGCATGGCGAAAGGGATCGCTTCCGGCATGCCGCTCGGCGTCATGATGAGCCGCGCCAACATCATGGACTGGGTCCCGGGCTCGCACGCTTCAACTTTTGGCGGCAATCCCGTTTGCATTGCGGCCGCATTGGCCACTCTCGACGTGATCGAGAAGGAAGGATTGCTGGCGAATTCCACCGAGGTGGGCAGCCACATGCTGAAGCGCATGGCGGATTGGCCTCGCAAACACAAACTGGTGGGCGATGTCCGGGGCCGCGGACTGATGGTCGGCGTCGAGATCGTCAAAGACCAGAAGACGAAAGAGTACGCGGCGGACGAGCGCGACCGCATCATCGAGTTGGCTTTCGAACGCGGCGTCTTGTTCCTGGGTTGTGGCCCGAGCACGATCCGCATCGCGCCTCCCCTGGTGGTCAGCCAAGACGAAGCCGACGTCGCCGTCGATGTGCTCGAAGAGTGCATCGCGCTGGCCGGCAAGAACTAGTACGGCCAGAGGGAACGGATGGAGGACGGGCGTCCCGCCCGTCCCACTCCATCCCAGTGAACACAATCATGAACACAGGAACAATCGAATTCATCTACGTGGCGCCCACGGCTACCGCGCCGACGGTTTCCGTAAACGAGGCCCTCGCCATTCCCGGAGTGGGCTTGGAAGGTGACCGCTACGCCTTGGGCAAGGGTACTTTCTCCAAGCCCGAACCAGACTTCGAACTCACTCTGATCGAAGCCGAGGCGATCGAAGCGCTGAAACGCGACTACAACGTGGAACTCGCTCCGGGCGAAGCACGGCGCAACCTAGTCACCCGGGGCATCGCCCTGAACCATCTTGTCGGACGCGATTTCCAGATTGGCGAGGTGAGAGCCCATGGCATCCGTCTGTGCGAGCCTTGCGATCACCTGCAGCGCCTCACCGGACGCCAACTCATCAAGGGGCTGCGCCACCGAGGCGGCCTGCGCGCGCAAATCCTCACGCCAGGCTCGATTCGGGTCGGTGACTCGTTAAGCTCATAAGGACTAGCACTTGTGGGTTTATCCTTGACACTACAACGGGGTAGAGCGAAACTCCGAATTAGAGATCTCTCTAAATTTTGGCATGGATTCTTACTCTATCCTGGACAACAGTCCCTCCCAGGCAGCGCCGGGCACTGCCCCGCCGAATTTCGCCCCTTCAAGCCTTGTTCCGTCCGACGTCGGTCCGGAGAGCATTGCTCCTTTAAAACATGAGCCGAAGGTGGCGCCTCCGGTGGTGCGGGAAGCCTTGCGCTTTCCCGGCGAGGATGGCGGCAAGTCGCTGAGTGAGATGGCGCAACGGGACCTGGACGCCACCCTGCAATTGCTGGTGGAGCGGGCCCAATACATCACAGGAGCGTCCGGCGCCGCTATCGCATTGCGCCAGGGCGAGACCATGATCTGCTGCGCCAGTTCCGGTGCGTCGGCACCAGAACTAGGAGCGCACCTTCAGATCGACTCAGGTCTTTCGGCCGAGAGTGTGAAGACCCGACAGGTTCTGCATTGCGACGACGCGGAGAACGATCCGAGGGTAAACCGCGAGAGTTGCCGCGCACTGGGCATCGCCTCAGTGGTGGTGATGCCTCTGGTGCGCGGAGAGGAAGTGTACGGCGTATTCGAACTGCTCTCGGGACGGCCCCGCGCCTTCGAAGAACGCGACTTTGTAGCTCTGAATCGGCTGGCTGAGATGATCCAGACAGCAGTTGAGCACGCCGACGCCGCCAGGCGGGCCGAGGTGGAGTTGCGACCACCCGCGGTCTTAGCTGCGGTCGCGACTGAAGCTGTTGCCACGAAAGTTGCTGCGGATTTAGCGAGCGACATTGTCAAACCCGATTCTGAAAAGCCTGCGCCAAGTATAGAGAGGGAGCCCGCGGTGGCGGCGCCGGTCGAGCCGAATCCCTCTGATCCGCATCCCGCCGAGCTTCGTCACGCAGAAACCCATCTTGCTGCATTCCATGAGACGGTGGCAGCGCTCGAGGTCAGCGCCGCGGTGGTCGAAACTCCCGAGCTGACGCCAAGTGTTCAGGAAAACCAGGCGGAAACAGACGCCACCAGTGCAATCAAGACAATCGCGTTCGGGAATCTCCGGAGATGTGAAACCTGCGGATTCCCAGTTTCCGAGGGGCGAAGGTTGTGTCTCGATTGCGAAGCAGCGACCCCGGACGCCGTGGCAAGTATTGGTGGTGATACCGAACTGTTTGGTGAGCTGACCGAATCGAACCCCAGCTGGGTGCGATCGCATATGTATCTGATAGCGACCGCGTTGGTAGCCCTGGCAACGATTGCGCTGCTGGCCTGGCGGCTGTAGGGCGCCACCTCCTTTCGCCCTTTCAGGGCTCCGTCATCCCTTCATTAACCCCGAGGCTTGCTCCGAGGCTTCAATCTTTTGCCGCTCTGCGGCTAGCAATCTCTGAACAAAAATATTCGAGACTGGGTATCTTCCCGAGTCGTGGTTTGTCTGCGCTGTGGCCCGGGTAACAATTGTTGAACGCTGTCTAAACCCGGCACTCACATTGACTTGCCTCTGAGCGCAGCCTACCATCGGAAAATCGTTCTGGAGCTCCCTGGCCGATGACGGGCGAAACCATCTCCCACTACCGCATGCTGCACCAGCTTGGAGGAGGGGGCATGGGCGTGGTGTACGAGGCTGAGGACCTTAGCCTCGGCCGGCACGTGGCTTTGAAGTTCCTTCCCGGAGAGTTGGAGAAAGACCCATCCGCGCTCGAGCGCTTCCAGCGCGAGGCCCGCGCCGCCTCGGCCCTGAACCACGCTAACATTTGCACGATTTACGAGATCGGGCTGGTCGACGGCCGTTACTTTATTGCTATGGAGTTGCTCGAGGGACAAACTCTCAAGCAGCGCATCGGCAAACATGCCCTCGAGATGGATGTGCTGATGGAGTTGGCCATCCAGATCGCCGACGCGCTTGAGGCGGCGCACTCCAAAGGAATTATTCATCGCGACATCAAGCCGGCAAACATTTTTGTCACCAATCGTAACCAGGCGAAGGTGTTGGATTTCGGACTGGCGAAACAGACTCTTAAGGCGGAAGCCGTGCTGGGCGTGGCCGCAGGCGGCTCGGATGTGACGGTAGATGAGGAAATGCTCACCAGCCCTGGGTCCACAGTAGGAACCGTCGCGTACATGTCCCCCGAGCAGGCGCGAGGCAAGGATTTGGACACGCGTACCGACCTGTTCTCCTTCGGCGCGGTGCTCTACGAGATGGCGACGGGCGCGCTGCCCTTTCGAGGCGACACGTCGCCCGTCATCTTTGAAGCGATCCTGAATCGTCCTCCAGTGCTGCCGGTGCGATTGAATCCTGATGTGCCATTGCAACTCGAAGAAATCATAAACAAATTATTGGAGAAGGACCGCGACCTGCGCTACCAGAGCGCAGCCGAGGTGCGGGCCGACCTCAAGCGTTTGAAGCGCGACACGGACTCGGGGTTGATCTCCGCGGCTTCCAGTTCCGCCACACTGCGAGCGCCGCGCCAGCGCAAGCCGGGCCGGAGCTGGAACCTCGGCGTCATGACGCTGGTTGTGCTGGCCGTCCTGGGGCTGGCCATGACCGTCTTTCTGCGCCGCACCCGGGCGGTAATGACCGAGCGCGACGCAATTCTGGTCACGGATTTTGTGAATACGACGGCTGATCCGGTTTTTGATGGCACGCTTAAGAAGGCGCTGGCGGTGGATCTGGAGCAATCGCCGTATTTGAACGTCTTCTCCGAACAGAAGGTTCGACAGACCCTGCAGTTCATGGGGCGGACGCCGGATGAGCGCATCACCGGGGAGGTCGGACGCGAGATCTGCCAGCGGGTCGGCATCAAAGCGTTGCTAAACGGCGCGATCGCCAACATGGGCAGTCAGTATGTGATCACGCTCGAGGCGGTCAACGCGGGGACAGGAGAGTCGCTGGCCCGGGAAGAGGTACAGGCTTCAAACAAGGAATCGGTGCTGAACTCGCTGCACCAGGCGGGCTCGAGTCTACGCAAGAAGCTGGGAGAGTCGCTGGCCTCAGTCCACAAATATGACAAGCCGCTATCGGAAGCGACCACTTCGTCGCTAGAAGCGCTTAAGGCGTTCAGCCTGGGAGATATGAAGCACCAGACATTCGATGAGCTCGCTGCCCTGCCGCTCTACCAGCGCGCGATGGAACTGGATCCCAATTTCGCCATGGCCTATGCCCGCCTGGGTACGGTGTACAACAACCTGGGACAGAGTGAGCTGGCGGAAGCCAATCGGCAAAAGGCATTCGAGCTGCGCGACCGGGCCAGCGAGCACGAGAAGCTGTACATCATGTCGCACTACTACGTGGATTCCGGGCAGCTCGACAAAGGCATCACCGCCCTCGAACTTTACAAGCAGACGTATCCGCGGGATTCCACTCCTTACAACAACCTCGCGGTGGTTTACATCCAGATGGGACAGTTCGAGAATGCGCTGGAGAATGCGCGCAAGGCGGTGCAGATTGATCCTGACAGCGCGAGCGGATATTCGAACGTGGGCTTTGCCTATGCCGGTTTGAACCGGCTCGACGAGGCCAAGGCAACGTACAACGAAGCGCTGCAGCACAAGGCCGGCGCTGCGGTAACTCATTCTGCATTGGCCATTATCGCCTGGCTGCAGGGCGACAAAGAGGGCACCGAGCGAGAATTAGCCACGATCAAGAACGATCCCCAGGGCGACTTCCAGGTAACCGGTCTCCGCTCGGGGATGGCTGCCTATGCCGGACAACTGAAGGCGGGACGAGACTTCGGACAAAAGCAGAGAGAAGCGGCGGGACGTCTTGGATTCAAGGAAGCGGCAGCGAGCGAATATTCCCAGGAAGCATTCACCGAGGCGACGTTCCTCAGCAAAGCTCGCGCCCTGGAAGACGTAAGCCAGGCCCTGAAACTCTCCCAGTCACCCAATGTAGTGCTCAACTGCGCGGCCGCCCTGGCCATGGCGGGCGAAAATGCGCGAGCCGCCAAACTTGCCGACGATGTCGCGCAAAAGCGGCCTTTCGATACGCTGGTGCAATTCGTCGCGGTGCCGCTGGTCAAGGCGCAGATTGAACTCAATCAGGGCAGCCCCAGTAAGGCGATTGATCTGCTCGACAGTGCCCTGGTTTACGCGAGAGCGAATTCTGGTGTGCTCTATGTTCGCGGGAATGCATACCTCAAGGCCGGGCGCGGCAGCGACGCCGTGCAAGCGTTTCAGCGCTTGCTGGACTGGAAGAACCTGCTCAGCGTCGATCCCATCATGCCGCTGGCCAAGGTGGGCCTGGCCCGTGCTTATGTCCTCGCAGGAGATAAGGCGCGTGCTCGAGTGGCCTATCAGGATTTCTTCGCGGTGTGGAAAGATGCGGACCCAGACATTCCCGCACTGCGCGAGGTCAAGGCGGAGTACGCCAAGCTGCAGTAGTCGCTGGTTGTTCGATGGAGGCCGGGCCTCCATTATTCCAATTTGGATTGCCTCCAAGTCAGTTTCCGCTAACAATTTTTCATTGAGTGATTCTAAATCTTGGGCTTAGATTCCTGTCGGGGAAACTGCGTGATTGAGATCAGCCATCCGTTTCTCCGCAGAGTTACTCTCCTCGTTCTCGTACCGGTTGTACTTTCCTCTTTTATACCGGCTCAATCTCCGCCGTCGGTACCGATAGTCATCGAGCTCGGCGATTCGAGCGTGGACGGATCGTTCCTCAAACCCTACAAGAATGCGTGGAAGATGGTTTATGCGTTTCTGGGCAAGGAGCCATTTCTGGTTGGCACCGAACAGCTCGCGGCCGTAGAGATCGACGGCCGACCCTTGCTCAAGCGAAGCCAGATGGCGGATTACGCCAAGTACAACGTCGCGACCACTTACGTGAACGTGTTTGATCCGAAAAACATGGCGCCGGTCTACATCGACTTCAAGCGAAGCGACACTGGGGAATGGCGCATCGTGATTTCGACAAGGCGCTGGTGAAATATGGGCGGGGAAAGTCCGGTGATGACACAAAGAACGAGGCTGGACAAATTGAGCTGAAGGAATCCGTTCTCGACTACAACGGCGGAATGTAGGAGTGTTGTTGGCGGCGCTCCCACTCAAAGAAGGTTTCAAAGCTACGTTTCCCACGCTCTCGGAAGACCGGGACGAGTTGGACTGGATCACTTGTACGGTGGGCAAGCAGGAGCTCACGGATGCGGGAGCCGGCAAACCGGTGATGGCTTGGCCGATTGATACCGAGGGAGATTACGCCAACAAGAGCCGCAGTATCTTCTGGATCACAAAGGATGCCCCCTACGTCATCAAGCCGGTGAGCACGATTCCAACCGGCAAGTGGGTGACGGTTACGATCAGCATGATTTGATATTCGATTGTTCAATCCTCTTGCTATTCCGTTCAACGCCAAATCTGAAATACGGAAAAATTCGCCCCGAGTTTAGGCCGGCTTTCCGCCCGCAATCGGGCCGGCGGGACGCCGGCGCCCATACATAACATCGTGCGAATGATGCAGTGTTTATGCGGGATTTCGTACGAGATCTCATAGCAGAAAAACGAAGTGTGTCCCGTTTTCAATATTAGTTTCGGTCACTCAACTACAACTGCAAGTGAACACGAGCTCTCACCAAACGGTGTTGTGGAATGTCAGTTGCTCCCATGAATAGCAGCTGTCTGTTGAAGATAAAACATAACGCACACTGACAGCGCGGCCTCAACAGTGTATCGAAGTGTTTCGTTGGAACTCGAATTTCACACACTTTTGTTTGGGAGAGAATGTATGAATCGATGTATATCGATGTTAAAAGCGAGCGCCTTCGGCCTTGCTTTGCTGGGACTGATCGCAGTGAGCTCGAGCGGGGCCTTCGGCCAGGCCATCAGCGGCAACCTCGTCGGCACGGTGATTGATTCCTCCGGCGCGGTAGTACCAAACGCGGGCGTCGAAGCGACGAAAATCGACACGGGAATAACCACGACAACGACAACCGGCAACACGGGGGCATATCGTTTCGAAAACCTGCCGGTAGGTACTTATAGGATCGTCGTGAAGAGCAGTGGTTTTAAGACGGCTGTCCAGCAGGTCGATGTAGTGCTCAACCAGACCGGCACTCTGAATGTCACGATGGCGCTGGGAGCGACCAGCGAAACCATTGAAGTGTCTGGCGTGGCGGCTACCATCGACACAAGCTCGGCCCAGATTCAGACCAACTACGACCAGCGGTTTTCTCAGGACTTGGGCATTACCTCCACCGGAGGAACAGGTGCCGGTGTGTTGAATCTATCCTTGCTAAGCCCGGGAGTCACGCAGTCGAGTTCGATGGGAATCGGAGTTGGACCGTCGGTAGGCGGCCAGCGTCCCTACAACAACAACTTCACCGTCGAAGGTGTAGACAACAATAACAAGGCAGTGACCGGCAACCTGATCACTGTCCCCAACGATGCCGTGGAAAACTTCACGTTACTCGCGAACCAATTCGACACCGAGTTCGGCCACTCGTCCGGCGGGCAGTTCAACACCACAATCCGGAGCGGGACCAACGGTTTCCACGGTTCGCTTTATGAGTACTTCAGGAACCGCAACCTGAACGCCGTGGACAACGCATTCGTGCTCCAGGGCCTCACTTCCAATCCCCGTTTTGACAGCAACCGCTACGGCGCCACATTTGGCGG
>Ga0137403_10000191_pt1 | contig 74553 bp, 67 predicted proteins | sample CZOMad2_1_16fung_FD_122057 | JGI IMG/M metagenome (GOLD analysis project Ga0137403, IMG submission 122057) | Vadose zone soil fungal communities from Angelo Coast Range Reserve, California, USA - CZOMad2_1_16fungal (Hybrid Assembly) | ecosystem: Environmental > Terrestrial > Soil > Vadose zone...
ACCCTGCAATCTCAAAACCGCCCGTAAGCCAAAAACTGACTCGCGCTCAATGGCTTAGAATTTGTTCACGGCCGACTTGTTAAGCTGCGCGGCTATTGCACCTGAAAGGGCACCGGCTTCGAGATCGGGTCTTTTAAGTTTTCCATCACCGCCTTTAGAAACTCGCCGCGAAGTTCAACGCTTGAATTGTACAATTTGTTAGGATCGTAACCTGAGCCAGGGACACCTTCACCTTTTGATTCCGAGACATTAATTGCGCCGATCACAGTTTTTCCGGTGGATTCCTCTCGGATAAACTGCGCGCTTCCTGACGACCAACCTCCGGTGTTACAGTCAGTTTGAACGGGCACATAGGCGTGCAGATTTACATCACGGACTATACATTCTTCTACGGTTTTTGGATATTTATCTCCAACTTTGAAATTCTTGTGCTTGATACTAACCTGCAAAACCGGTTGGCCTTTCACTAACGGCGGAGGATTTTCCACGGAAGGGATTTCATATGGAAGCACGTCCGGGCCGGCACCCTCGAGTTTGACCGTGGCCCAATCGGTACTGTCTCCGGAATAAGCGCACTTGCCCGTCTTCAGCGAAGGCATGTCTAACGGATATTCCTTTGAACCAAGCTCGTCGTCGAGTGTGAATACGCAGGTCAATTTTTCCGTCGTACAATCTCTATGGTAAAACTCATGACTAGCAAGAGTGAGAACGTTGTTTTTGCCGGTAATTTGTGCCGTCATCGCATGACCATTACAGTTAACCTTTCCGGTCGCCTTGAATAGCTTTTCAACCAGAGCCAGCGGAAGCTGTTTTGCGGCCGCATATTCGGGCAGCGTCTTTCGTCCGTCGGGCGTGGTGATTTGAACGACGTTGTGGCTGTATTCGCGCTTCAGCCAAGACAAGTCGTTCTTGCTAATCGGCTCCGAGCAAGCCCCAGAAACTCCAAGCCCGGCAGCAAATGCTATCGCTGCTGCTAATTGCCGTTTAGACTGAGACACGTTGTTGGTCACGATATCATCTTACTCGGTTGCCTTTTGAATGGCCCTCAGGAAGTCGCCCGCCACCGGCACAAAATATGCTGCCCATGCCTTCTCCCGGTACGGCGCCATCAATTTTTCCCCCATCTCGATAGCCCGCAAGTCCTGCTCAATAGTTCCTGGCCCCGTCTTGAAAATTGCAGACAGGACAACCTGTCCGCTGTCTTCACTCAAGGCGCCGCCACCTGAGGCATGACCTGCTGCATCGCAGTTCGCTCCGTAGCAAGTTGGATCGAAAACCGCGTAGACCTTTTTGATGTCACAATTTTGGATGTGTTTCGGAAATATATGTTCGCCTTTCGAGTTCCTCTGCCAAAAATCCGCACTGTACGCCACAAACGTGACCTGCGAGCCAGCGTGCAAGCCCTTAACTGGTGCCGCCTTAACAGCATAGGGCAACACGCCCTTTGCATGCGTTTCTAATCGAAGTATGGCCCAATCAAGATCGGGACTCGGAATGGTCGAAAGGTCGCGGACACGTCTCATGGCTGAACTACGAAGCGGCGCATTGGATGTCGCGGTCGTCACCAGCGAAAGCACCCGGGGCGACGGAGGCACCTTGGCGTTGTGGAGCGAACGCGTCCTGTTGGCGTTACCGGAAGGGCATCCGCTGACTGAGCGGGAGGCCATCTGTTGGACTGATCTGCTCGGCGAAACCGTCTTGTTGACCCAATGTAACCAGGAACTCAGGCTTGAAGACCTTCTGATATCAAAGTTCGGCGTTTCGGAGGACCGCCCCGGAATTTCGGAGGACCGCCCCGGAATTGAACGCCATGAGGTCAGTCGCAGCATTATCAAGAGCCTTGTCGGCGTCGTGGCCAGCGTCAGCCTAGTCCTGGAATCTGACAGCGGCGCCAAATTTTCTGGCCTGATCTATCGCGAGATTCGCGACAGCATTGGGCCGAGCCGAATAGGCTATTTGGCACATTGGCGAGGAGACAATGATAACCCGGCGCTGGCGAGTTTTCTGAATCTTCTCAGAGAGCGCTATCCGTCGCCAGCCGCCTGAATAGCGCGGCGCGCTTTCCAGAATGCCCGATCGGTCGCCATGAACCGTACTAGCATCGGCGCGATGAGTTTCGAGGGATCAGGAATCGCCTGCCCCGTTTCCCGCGCGAGGACTTCGGCGTAAGCAAGCAAATCGCGATGCACGCCTACGGGAAGCTCGACAGTTAACTTCATCGGCTTGTCGTCGATGATAGCTCCAAGCTTTAGCTTTGCCCTGGGCCTCCCCTAACCCCTGTATGGCTCGAGCAGGAGGTCCCGATTGACGATTACCCGCAAGGGAAATCCCGGCCGTATCGTAAGTGTCGGCTGGACGTTGAGATTCTGCTGAACGACTTTCTGTCCGGTCTGGTTGAGGCTATCGCTGGACCCGCGGCGGAGCGCTGTGATGACATCGCCATTGCTGCCAGCACCGATGGTGGATCCGAGTTCGCTGCCGACGCTAAGCAACGTCGACAGGAGCGCAGCCTTAAACAAGGCGCCCCAATGATTGTCGACCTGATCCTCAAGTCCTGAATAACCGGCGGTATCGGCGCCAGGCTGACGCTCCAGCACGATCGAGCGGCCGTTCGGCATGATCAAGCGAGTCCAGACCAGCAGGACACGCGACTGCCCAAACGCAACCTGACTATCATAGACACCGATCAGCCGCGTCGAGGCGCCGACTGAACCAACTTGTGCAATCGAAGACGCCAACTCCCGAATACTCGTCGATGCAAATAGTTTGCTTAAACGAGCTGCTTCGATTTCCTGACCGAGGCGCTGCTGTTCGGAATCGATTGCAGGTATCCCCGCCGAAGGAGCGTTTTGCGCGTTCAATATCGGCCGGCCGAGATCGCCCGGCAGAGCCGGTCCGAGCGGCGGGGCCTGGCGGGGAGTGCCGGCATAGTCCCGCGGAAGACCGGTCAATCCATCGGCGACATTGTGATGGTCGGTCGTGTAGAGTTCGGCTGGCGCCGTCGAACGCGTCCGGTTGTTTTGCAGGGCCCACAGCACCGCGCCCGATATTGCAACTAATCCAATTGCTGCCCCACCCGCAAGAACTTTGCGGGAAAGCCTTGTCGCGCGCGGACGTTCCGCGCGCAACCGCATCGACGCCACCCCGTCAGTATCGCGCGGCTCCGGTCGAATGTCGGGTTCCGGCTCAGTGCTCACCGCGCCCTCCCGTCGGTACGGCTGATCCGAACTGTCTGCTGGTGCTCCCCGCCCATGCGGAGCTCGGCCGCGGCGAACAGCCGATCGACGATGTAATAATTCTGCCGCACGCGATAATTAACGAGCTGACCATCGCCTTCAGGGCCGATGACAAAGAGTGGCGGGGCCTCTCCCTGGGCAATACCACTGGGCATTTCGATGTAGACTTTCGCACCGTCATCGAAAGCCGAAAGCGGACGCCATGGCGGGTAATGCTGAATAGGCTCGATCTGACACCAAGAGTTTGGATGATATGCGGCAGCCCGCATCAGCGAGACGATGGCTGTCAGGTATCAACCCAGGCTCCGCGGGGTCGGCGGTCTCACCGTGAATATTTGGATGTTGTACAATGAATACCGCATTCCTTCTGATGGCGCAGTATGGTGGGAAGGTCGTCATCCCGATTGAAGATGTGTGCCGAGATTATTTTTCTCATCTCAATGCAACCAAGCTGGTGCAGAAAATCACAGCCGGCGAAATCGCTATTCCGCTCGTCCGGATTGAAGCAAGTCAGAAATGCGCGAAAGGCGTCCATCTCAGCGATTTGGCGAAATATCTCGACGCACGTGTGGAGGCGGCACGAAAGGAAATGATCGCTCTCAACCACTTGAAGGGGCTCAGTTGCCCGCCAGTCCTTTTTGTAAGGCAGTCGCCGCATTCTCACGAGTATCGGAGCACAATTAGGATATTGCCCCGGCTCCGCTGTCGTGCACCGGGCGTAACCCGCCGGGAATCGCAACACTCGTACATGTTCTCTTTATGTTCTTATGCATACGCCGAATCCATGGCAGGCTCGGGGCTTGTAAGATTTTTGTAGTAAATTCCTTACACAAGGGTGTTTTAGTAAGATATTTGATGTATATTTCTTACAGACCCGGATCTTATCCATGCAAAGTGTCGCAGATCGAATCTACCGCCGAATGTCGGACGGAGCGCCCAACAAGGTTTGGACCGCCCGCGATTTCGTTGATATCGGCGCAAGGTCCGCCATCGATGTCGCCCTTCACAGGCTGCATGGCAACAACCGGATCCGACGGATAGACCAGGGCCTCTACGACATTCCCCACATCAATCAGCTCACGAAAAAGCCTTCGCCCCCGGACCACAAATCGGTGATAGACGCCGTCGCCAGGCGCGACAGCAGCAAAGTTCTCGTCGATGGGATCACGGCAGCAAACAATCTTGGATTGACCAATGCCGTCCCGGCCAAGGTAACAGTGTGGACCGACGCTCGCCTGAAACCGATCCAACTCGGTCATCTCACGATCAATTTCCGAATGGTCGCGCCGAGCCGCCTGGTATGGGCCGGCCGGCCTGCTGCGCAGGTCGTGCAAGCGCTGATCTGGTTGCGCGATGTACTTCCCTCCGATCAGGATCAAATCAAGCGCCGGCTCGCGAAAATCCTGAACGACCCCGATTACGGCCGACGCATTCGCGACGATCTGGCCACGAACCTGGGCGATCTGCCGACTTGGCTGGTTCCGACCGTCAAAGATCTGCTACGCACGACTTCCGACATTCCAGATCACGATCCCGGATCCCGCGGCAATCCAATACCCTGAGGACGATCTCGATGAACGACATGGCGCAAATCATACAGGCGCAGCCGGAGGATCGTCGCGGCCTTTTCCAGCAAACTGCGCAACGCCTGGGATGCGCGCCCGAGAATATCGAAAAGGATTTCTGGGTCTGCTGGACACTTGATGCGCTTTACAACAAGGCGCAACTGAAGCCCCGGCTCCTCTTCAAAGGAGGAACATCGCTCTCGAAGGCGTTCGATCTGATCCAGCGCTTTTCGGAAGACATCGACGTTACCGTCTTCCGGGCAGACCTGACAGACACTTTCCCGTCCGACCAGGAACTCAAGGAATTGAGCGCGAAACAACGCGGCCGCAAACTCGATGAGATCAAGGCGACGTGCCAGGCTTTCATCAAAGGCAACTTTCAGGACCAGCTCATGAAGGTGGCGTCGTCGGAGTTGAAAGGAACGCAATTCAAGATCGAGATCGACGACGACGATCCCGACGGGCAGTCCCTGCTCTTCCATTATCCCAGCGCATTCGACGCGAGTGCGGAACCATACATAAGGCGGGTTGTAAAAATTGAGTCAGGAGCGAAATCCGCACTCGATCCTCACGTAACCAAAAGCGTCACGCCCTACGTTGCCGACGATGCGGAGGAATTTAACCTTTCGGTTCCAAATGTCGTGACGATCAAGCCGGAGCGTACCTTTTGGGACAAGATCATTATACTCCACGGTCAACGACACTGGTTCGAAAACCGCGGCGAACTCTACAAGGACGGACAGCGGCTCTCGCGTCACTACTACGACGTCTACCGTCTGCTTCAATCGGATTGCGGAAAAAACGCGATGACCGATCTGGCCCTGGCAGAGGACTGTATTGCCCATGCCCGCATCTTCTTTAACCGCAAGCCCCTGGATCTCGACATCGCGAAACCCGGCACCTTCGGCCCTTCGCCCCATGCCGGAATGCTGACTGCGCTCAGGGAGGATTACGAAAAGATGGCGGGAATGATCTTCGGAACAACGCCGAAGTTCGACGACGTCATCAGCAGCATCGGCGAAGCGGAAAGAATGATAAACGCCGGTCAAAAGAGCAACGCATAAACCCAATGACGTATTCGCAACCCGTGATGCTTCTCACCGCAATCTCATAGAATTACTGTTGTACGCTACGATGCGAGGAGGCAGCCAAGCGAAGCCGAACGCCCGAAATCATTCGCTCTAAAGCATTTTCCTTTCCTTTCAACGCCTCGATCCGACCACTCGATTATTTTCGCTTATTTCAGCCTTGCCCGGTACTGCACGGCAGTACCAAAATGCCCGCGCAGTACCGCGCCTCGACAAAATGCTTTGGCTGCGCCCAACCACGCCAGCTCGCCGAATTTGAAATGGGAACGGTACCGCCGTGACGCCGACGCCTGATCGATCAGTAATCCGCCCGTATCTTACGCGGATTCGTTCGGTGTGACCGCCTGACTGGAAAACAAATCGCGCGTGCCCGACATCTTGTAACCTATTGCCTGATAGCCAGCTCGGCGTTTCGCAGCCATACGAGCCAGAACCGGCACTCTCATGTCGGCATAATCATAGATGATCACCTCGCGCTTGGCGTCGTTGAGACGATGCAACCGGCCAGCATACTGCGCGAGCGTGCCTTTCCAAGCAATCGGCATAGTAAGAAAAAGGGTATCGAGGCGGGAATCATCGAAACCCTCACCGAGGTAGCGTCCGGTCGCGACTATGACACGTTCCTTGGTTTGAGGAATTGCTGCGAGCCGCGCCGCGATGTCGCGGCGCTGCTTTTCGCTTTGGCCACCGCGCAATACGATCACATGCCTCGCGAAACGCTCGAGACGCTTTGCGAAGGTCTCCAAATGGGCGGTACGCTCGGTTATCACGACGGGTGAACGGCCCGCTTCCAGCGCACTCAAGACGTCATCAAATATCAGATCATTGCGTGCTTCATCGGCAATCATTTCCTTGAAAACATCCTGGATGGAAGGAGTAGAAGCGTCCAATGTGGCTTGAAGTTGGAAGCTGGTATCCCTGATCCGCACCACGTGATGGAATGGGCGCTTGGCTGCCTCAGAACGTGCATCTACGCGGTGGCGGACAGGACCACATTGCATAACGATGATCGGGTGATGTCCGTCTTTTCGCGTAACCGTTGCTGACAGGCCGAGGATGTAGCGGGCCTTGCTGCGGCGCGCGACCAGTTCAAAGCTTACCGCCGACAGATGGTGGCATTCGTCCACGACGAGATGCCCATAATTTCCGACGATATCATCGACCTCGCCCTTGCGAACGAGGCTCTGGATCAGGGCGACGTCAACCTGACCTTTCGGTTTGCGGCGGCCGCCGCCGATCATGCCGATCGCATCACGCGGCATATTTGAGAACGCCGTGAGCCTCTCGGTCCATTGATCCATCAGCTGACGGCGGTGAACGAGGACCAATGTATTCCGTCCGCGTTCGGCCATCATCCGGATGGCTAAGATCGTCTTGCCGAACGCTGTCGTTGCCGCGAGCACGCCCGTATCGTGCGGAAACAGGGCTATGATCGCGGTTTCCTGATCGGGGCGTAATGCGCCAGTGAAGGCAAGTGGGACCGCCGCACCGGAAACGCGGCAATCTTCGATAGTCACTGAAATTCCAAGTGAAGCAAGCAGATCGAGCACGGCGTCGAAGCACCCGCGAGGTAGCGCAACGTGATGGCTAGTCAACTCCGCGCAAGAGATGATCCGGGGCTTGTCATGGGTCGATCGGCGCATCGCTTGTGCGGCGTAAAATTCGGGATTCTGGAACGCAGCGAGGCGAATAAGGCGCGCGATCAAAGGCGGTGGTAGCGCGTGACGAGGGATGTATATCTGGTCCGCCTGTACGAGAGTGATTGCACTTGGCAGTGGCTCGCTGATTGCTGTCGGAATCTGTCGACGCGACGGCGCGGCAAGCCACGGTTCTTCATCTTCATCGACGAGAGGGATACGCACGCCGAGAATTTTTCCAGATGCACTTGCCTCCTCGACCAGACGTTCCACCTTCGCTCGCGGCATCGGCCCAATCGCCGAAAGGAAGGCCCACTGATCCGGATATGGCGAACAAGACTCGTCGATCAACTCGCTGTTGCCAGAACTTCGCGCGAGCCCCTGAAGCGGCAAGGCAATCAGATTGCCGAAGCCACCCGCTGGCATTGAATCCTGACTCGGAAAAAACCGATCGTAGGATCCGAATCCGATATCGGGGACGCGTTCCATCGTGTCGGTAATCACGAAGGCTCCAAGACGGCGCGCCAATGCCGCTGGAATCGGCTCATTGAAAAAAATCCAGGCGTGAGCACCGTTTCCGGATCGGGACCGCTCAATGGCAACAGGTATTCCATGACGCTCGCAAGAGTCCCTAAAAGCGAAGGCATCTCTTCGCCATTCCCCTTCGTCGAAATCCGCGGCCAAGAACGAACAGGTATTGTCGGCAAGCATCGGATAGACGCCCATAACGAACGGGGCGCCGTTCGCATCGGTCCCGCGTAGATGACGTTCGATTGACATGTCATCTACGGGCAGAAATGCCTGATTTTGGCATGCCGAACATTTGACTTTCGGTTTTTCGCAAATCCCACGCCGCCATTCATTGGCGCAAGCGGGTGCGTATCCGCTGCGCCCCGTCGTGAGATTCTCCCAGCGGATGGGGAAGACATCTGAGCGGCCGCGGAAAAGCCGGCGAAACAGAGCAATCTTCTTTTCAATTGACGAATTCCGGTCGATGGGATCGTCGGCTTTTCCCGAAAGGACGACCTTAGTAGCCGCGCTCCCCTCACTCTGCACCGATCGCTGAGTATTGATCTCGGCTATGATCTCCACGCGCTCGCGCTCCAGCGCAGTAAGCCGGGTCAAGAGTTCAGTAATTCTGGCGTCTGTTTGCTTCATCGTGAAGATTGTCGCGCGCCGATGCATATTCTCCCGAAAAATACCAATCCTGAATGTAGCGATCTAACTCAAGGATCGCCAATCGCCATTGGTTGGTGAGGCGCCACCTGTAGAAACACACATGTAGAAAGACATGTAGAAAGAAGTTGCCGGACCATACAAAACTTTGTATATTGAGTCCAATGGTCGATTCCAAGCCCGTTGAATTCCGAGGCAGCGCACTCGACGATTTGCGTGCGTTTCCGGCAGCTGCCCGGCGTGAGGCGGGGCATCAGCTCGACCAAATCCAGCATGGGCGCGAGCCGGATGACTGGAAACCCATGAATACCGTCGGCCGAGGGGTGCGGGAAATTCGGATTCGCGATGCCTCGGGAACATTCAGGGTGCTGTATGTGGCGAAGTTCGACGACGCGGTCTACGTGCTGCATTGTTTCCAGAAGAAGACGCAGAAAACTAGCAAAGCGGATATGAACCTCGCCGTGCAGCGTTACCGGGATTTATTGAAGGAGCTGGGTCAATGAGCAAGAAACGCTTCGACAATGTGTGGGATGCAATTGAGGATACACCAGCGCAGGCTGAGAACATGAAGCTCCGTTCAGCGTTGATCATCGCTTTGAAGGGTCATATCGCCCGGACAGGGCTAAGCCAATCGCAGGCCGCCAAGCTGCTTGGTGTTACCCAACCGCGTATCTCAGATCTCATGCGTGGCAAGATCGAATTGTTTGGCCTCGATACCTTGGTCAATATGATTGGGGCTGCCGGCTTGCATGTTGAAATGCGGGTCTCGGACGCAGCCTGATCAAAAATCAGCTCCCTGCTCTGGATTTTTCTAATAGTCCGTCCGGAAACTTCAGCCCAGATTGCAGAGTTTTCTGAGCATGAGGCGGATTGAAGCGAGACGCAAGAACTGGAGCTAAAGAAACTGGAGCTAAAAACTGGAGCTAAAGCTTCTAAGCTCATCAAAGATTGAACGAATTTCTTGATTCGGTGCAACGCACAGAGTTCGATACGTATCCAAGAACCCCAGCCAGTCCCCATGCGGCGAGATGCCGGAAGATGCTCTTTCCGGCAAAGCGTGGGCACGAACGCAGGCGCCCCATGAACGTGTGCCCGAGCAAAGGCTGTCTCTCGTCCTATTCAATTGTCAAAGAGCTGAACACAACAATCCGCGTTCTCGCGACGCGATAGCGCCCGAGGTTTGGCCGAACACCCTCGTAAAAAAGAGAGGGCGCAGGGAAAGCCGGGTGCCCGTTGCACCCGCAGCCTCGCGTGCGAATTGAAGAAGCACACGAGCGTAGTCACTGAGGGTTCACCGGTTTCACCCGGCCTTCCCTGCGCAACGGTTTTAACGGTTTCCTTCGTGCTCTTCCCGGTGACCGGGCTTTGTTGCCACCGTCATCCCAAAGAAGCTTTGCTTCTCGAGAACTTGACGCCAGCGTCGGGGCGCCAGAACCACACGACTTCGCCGTCCGCGCCAGCGCCGCTCGTCTTGCGTCGCTACCGCGTCCATCGCATCCCGCACCCAACGTTCGTGACGACGCGTACGCCCCTCTGATCGAGGCGGGACGGGGCGAGTCGTAAATTTGATTTGCCCGACGGCGAAAGCGAAATATTTTTGCAAAGAGGGCTGGACAGCGATTTTACAAAACAGCCCGTCGGGCAAATCACCCCGTGAACCAACGCGAAGGCGAGGGTCGGATATCGCCGCGCTCCAATCATCTTTGCGCACTCGCTCAGTATGCCTTGCGGCAAGATGCCAAAATTCGCCACACCGCGTTCGCAGTATTCCGGACGCAGCCTACCGATTTAGCGACAAGTCGCCGAATCCGTGCCACGGGCAGATGCCTGATGATAGGCGTCTCGCAATCCTTCTGTCGCAACCTCTGAGACAGCGTTTGCCGCCGGCCCTATTACAATTTGAAACGCATAAATCGTAGGAACATACCACAGCCTGTGCTGATGAAACGCCAATAGCGGTCGTCTCCATAAGCGTCAGCGCAGCAATGAGTACTGAGATCCGAAGCATGGGAAATTCTCCAGCGATTTATGGTGGGAGTTGTCGTACGGTTGTGTTCGAGGCGCGCGAGTTCGCTCCGATAGAGTCTTCCCCAGTCTGTTTTCAGGCTGGCGAGAAATTCGAGCTCTTGTCTTGTAAAAATCCACATATGAGATCCCTGAGGCGGCACGACCTTAGCCAACAAGTCCAGCCGTCGATAAGAAGCCACAGCGTGCGGGGTGAACCTGCCGCGGTCAGCCTCTTGGAATGCCACATGCTGTAGTGCTACGGATTGTAGCATTCAACCATGTTCTGTGCAAGTCCAGATTGAATGCTTAGCGAGGCCCTACTGCGGACCCAGCGCAATTTTCCCGATTATGCCGTCCTTGACCAAGCCTATCCTCCATTCCGCCGTACCGTTGGCGAAATGGGCCATGTAAATGTCGTTGCCGAACGCGTTTACCCCCCGAAATGACAAGGCTCGCAGCTCGCCAAGTCTCGCGAGAATGGCCTGGTTGAAGGGAAGCTGCTGACGCGTCAGCGTCGCCACTTCAGAGGTCATGTGATCGTAATTCGGTTCGCCGCGGCGCAAGGCCTCGATATATTGACGCAGCATCTCTTCGCTCCCAGCCAGTGGAACGGCGCGCCGGGACACCGCGCGCTCAGGCCTACCTGTGCGAGATTCTTCGATGGTAAGAAAACGGGTGCGTTGTCCCGGCAGCACGATCTCCAAACATTTCCCCGAAGCATCGGCGATAACCCAGGGAGTGTCGACGTTGGTCAGGATTGGGGACGACATATTCTCGCCGATCGCAGCATGGGCCGAGCGTCTTCCTTCGGAGTCCAACTTGTAGAGCCGGATTTCTCCTCCGCTCTCATTGGAAAACAGCAATTGGATCGGTGTGATGTTGTCGTGAGCTTTCAAACCCGGCTCGTCGGAACAGGCGACAAATCCACCGGGCGCATCGTTGCCGTCCGCTCGGAAGATGGCATCGTCAACTTTGCCGTCCGTCCCCAAAAGCAGCCGGACCTCGGCCAAACCATTGGCTAACTTCAGTCCATAGATGTCGTAACCACCAGGACCGACGCCGCGAAAGAAGATCGATTCCACCGCGCCGAGTGCTTTAAACATGGACTGTAGCTCGGGCGCGTGGCGGCGGATCTTGGCAGCCAACGGTGTACTCATCCGATCGTAGTTCGGCGTGCCGCGCTGCAAGTCCTCGATGCCTCGCAGGACGGTCTCTTTGCTACCCGGCAGCGGGGTCTGTCCCCTAAACCGATCCGGGACTTCGGCAATTCGCCGTGCAAACTCCTCTTCGATCATCCTTGCCTTGACGACATCGACCCGCGGCGCGAGCCGCGCTCCGGAAATCCGCTCCTGACGCAAGACCTGGGTCACCTTGGCCTGGTCGTCGCGCAGGAAAATAATGAGATCATCATATTTGCTGGAAAAGGCATCGGCGCCTTGGGCGGTAATCTCAAATTTCGGTCGTCCAGTTTCCTGAACATACATCCGACCCGCCTCGCGCGTCACGTTCAGCACGCGGTTTGGGGCCAACTCATACCAACCAAGGTATGAATCGAGCAGTGCCGCATCGACGTCGGTGCGCTGCCGCGACATTTCGGCGATCCGAGTGGCCCGCAAATCACGGCCATTCTGGCTTAACTTCAATTCGGGCGGTCGTCGTTCATCGTCGAAGGCCAAAGCGATCTGGCCGGCCGCCGCCGGGTAAGAGTACGTGCCATCACTCCCCAGGGATAAGCGGAGTTTTCGCTGCCCGCTCAGTTGCCCAAAGAGATCATCGCCTTCCCAAAAGATCGCGAAGATCGACGTTCGGTCTAATGAATAGAAGGAAACGCGTTGCGGCGTACCAACGCCTGTCGCCACATCTCCCGCGTCACCAATGGCCAGTGTGGATGACGGTCGCGTATTGTAGGCGATGGTGCCGGCAGAAACGATGGCAACGGGCAGGATGGCTAATGCAATCCAAATCTGTTTTCGCCACCCTACTCGTGCGGGGGCCGTGGTCGCGGCAAGAATGCGCTCAACGCGCGCGCGAATCGTGCTCGCCCTCGCCATTTCCAGACCCGCGGGCGCTTGCCGAACACTCCGCACCAGGTCGAGGAGTATTTCCGCGTAGGATAGTCTGTCTTCAAAAACTTCGAGCGCGCGGGCATCGCTTACGATTTCGGCAAGTTCTGCCAGCCGGATGAGCTGCCACCACGCAAACGGGCTGAACCAATACACCGCGCGATTAAGCGAGGCCAAGAGCAGGACATAGAAGTCGCGGTTGGCGACGTGGGCGCCCTCATGGGCAAGCACGGCCTGACGCTTGGACAGATCCCATTCGATGCATTGGGGAGGAAGGAGAATGGTTGCACCGAATGTCACGGGCCCGCTGATGGCATCGCTCACGCGCACGTCCGAGTGGGCGGCCCAGGGTTCGCTCATCGGTTTTGCCGCGCGGACCAAGCGCCAGGTCAAATGGATGCCGATTGCCAATCGCAGCAACAGCATGGCGGAGACCAATGCATAGATTGCCGTCGCAAGGCCCCACCAATTGACGACTTCCTCATTCTCGCCGCGAGCCACACCGGGGACGCCGGGTTCTAGTGGGAGTGACGGGATCAATGGCTCCGACAGCGGAATCTCGGCAGGCCACAGCTTTTCCGATGTCGGTAGCGGCAAGGGATCCAGTGTGATGGTTACCGTCCAATGCATCAGCAACGGCATCAACAATGACACAGCCAGCACCATTGCCCAGGATGTCATATGCACGTGTGGATTTCGCACACGGAGAAGATTCAAGCCAACCCACACGATGCTTCCAAGTAGCAAGGAGCGCAGCGCCGACTCCGCCAGAATCGCCAACATTACTTTCTCCCTCCCCTCGCCTTCAGCTTCGCCTTCGCAACTTGGTCGGCAAGCATGCGCAACTGCCGCTGGTCGAGCATGGCTGTATCCACCATGCCGACCAGAACCTCTTCGACCGAACCGTTGCAGAACCAATCAACAATGCGCTGGACTGCTTTTGCCGCGACGCGGCCGCGTGACTCGGCCGCCTGGTACACATAGGTCCGCCCATCCACCGTGTGTGTCGTATAGCCCTTCTCTTCCAGTCTTCGCAGCACGGTCCGAACGGTCGATTCCTTGAGAGCACGAGAAAGCCGTTCGCGCACCGCCTCGGCCGTTATCGGAGCGTTGGCCCAGACCAGTTGCATTACCTCTCGTTCGAGGTCACCCAGTTCGGGCAGGCTATCGTCCATCCCTTGTCCCCTTCCGAATTTTGTCTCTTGTAACGCTACAGAGCGTCGCATACGTTGTTACCTTCTGCAACAAAGATCGGAGTTGCCATAGCCGGACCCTATGCTGGATGCGACATCCGATAATCGATTGCGGGGACCTGCCCATCACCTGGAGCGCCGTTCCGTGATCGCCTCCCGGATCGCCTTGAGCGGCGCGGCAGTATCAAACTCGAGGTTGCCGCTTTTGTTGCGCAATCCAAAATCGCACCAGAGCTGATCGAGATCGGGCGCCACGAGTGATCGCGTTCGTGAAACGCGAGGCCGAGAAGATCTTCGACTGCCCCTTCCAGGGTGTCATAAGCGCATAGCCAGATGCGGATATCCGACACTTCCGAGATCACCCACTAACCGGACGTGCCGCGAACACGTCAAACTAGACGCAAATGACCCGATGTAGACATGGGCCTCGCGCCACGTCCCTCGGTATCCGGCTTTTTTGTCAAAACCCCGATTGACGGTTTCTCGGTCAGGATGCACCAGCGCGAAGGCGAGCGTCGGATCTCGCCGCGCGCCAAGATCACGTGGTCATTTATGTCAACACCCGAGGCGGGGCAAAATTGTGAGGGGGTAATATGGACGGGGAGTATGGCGGCCGTTAATCCGACAGCCAATCTTCCATCTCACCCGGCTCGATGCGACGGGCCGTTATGGCGCCTTCGATCGTCCGAGCGGAAACCCGAAACCCTTTCCGAAGGAGCTCTCGCGCCAGGTTTTTCGCGTCCAGCTCGTCGCGGCAGTTCACGACTATGCCGCTGTAGTTCAGCTGCCATGGAGACGGCAATGGCACCTTCTTGCGGTCGAAGCTGGCTCCGTTCAAAAGTGCTATGGCCGCGTGAGCATCCTGGAAAGGCAACCGCGCAAGCTCGCGGCCATCAACGACGGCGGGACGACGTTTCAGACGATCCCATACCAACCATCCCCGACCAATATTTCCTTGCCGAACCAAGTAGCGAGGCATGACTGCGCGTGCGACCCGTTGCTCCCTGGCATCAATACGTCTGTGTCAAATAATCCACGATCTTGCCGATGTCGCCCTCATCGATTGGCGCACCGTAAACCTTGATCATCTTGGTCACTTCGGCCCGCCAGAAATCTTGCTTGAATTTCGGCCCCCGGGGCTGAGTCTGGACATAGTCGGCCGAATGGCACGCCGTGCAATTGTTCTGCACAACCTCCACATTGGGACCCGGCTTGAATGTCGCCGTCTCGTTTGGAAGTTTGTATGAGATCGGCTTGGCGTCCGCTTCGGAAGGACCTGAACCGCCGATACCGGTTATCAGCACCGCAAGCCCGGTCAGCGTCAGTGCAGCGAGGGTCGATAATTTCATGACCGGTCTCCTCAAGCCGCCGTGACGCGGACGGTTTCGACGACGTTGCGCAGGTAGCCCGCTCCGTTCCAGAGCGGCTCCATCGGCTGCGTCTCGTCCGCCTTGCTGGTCGCGCGCACCTTCACTTCGTGCGCACCGGCCGCCAGCGTGACCGGCATCTGCCATTCGCGGAAGGAGTATTTCCCCAAATCCTTGCCCAACCGGGCCTGCGCCCAGGTTTTCCCGCCGTCGGTTGAGACGGCGACGTTCTTGATGCCCTTGCCTCCGTCGAATGCGATGCCTTTGAGCATGATCGGCGCGCCGGCCCTCAGCTTCGCGCCGTCGGCTATGCTGGTGACGAACGAGCGTACCTTGAAGCGGTTGATCGGAATGGTGGCTTTTGGGGCTGTACCGGGCTCCACGCAATTGCAGTCGTTGTCTGGGATGCGATACGCGGTCTTCATCCAAAATCCGTCGAAGACATTGTCGATAACCGTGATTTCGTTGAGGTGCTTCACCCAATAGGTGCCGTAATAGCCGGGGACGACGAGCCGAAGCGGAAACCCGTTGAGAACGGGAAGATCCGCGCCGTTCATCGCATAGGCAAGCATGACCTCGCCATTGCGCGCATGGTCGATGTCGAGCGCCTTGATGAAATCCGGGGTCTTGTCGGTCACGGGCCCATCCATGCCGTTGAAAGTGACCTGGCGCGCGCCCGATTGAACGCCGGCCTTGTCGAGAACGGCCTTGAGCGGCACTCCCTTCCAGCGCGCATTGCCCATCGCGCCGTTTCCAAGCTGGCCGCCTGCGACGCGGGGATTGGAGAATCCACGGCTATTGCCCGAGCACTGGTTGACCGCCACGATCTCAACGGCGTGCATCTTCTTGATGTCGGCCAGCGATAGTTTCGTGGCCCTGTCGACCTTGCCCTTGATCTCGACCGAGAATGCGTCGGGATCGATGTTGAGCGGGACGTCTGCCAGATGGTAGCGGACGAAAAAGGCGTCATTCGGCGTGATGACATTCGTATTGAAGACCGAGAATGGCGTTTCCAGCTGGGGCGGTCTGCTGGTCAGGCCGATCATCGAACGCTTTTGCGGATATTTGACGAGCGGCCGTTCCCCGTTTTCGAATGGTAGCATTGCCGTGGCTGCAAATGCGCGCAAGGAGGGGGACGTCAATCCCGCACCGAGCGCCGCAAGGGCAACCCCGGAACGCTTGATGAGGCTTCGCCGGTCGATCATTGCATTTCTTACCTTTCGATTGGTTGTTGCCCACGACGAACCGGAGCCGCCTCGAGGCTCCGGCCGTCAGCAGGGGATATCTTTGCTGGTAACATTCTTGCTTCTCTAACGTACCGCCGCTTCCGCCTTAGACTCGGCGAGCATTTTTTCGAATCTGGCGAAAAGCGTTTCCCGTTCCTTGGTGGTGAGCGTCTTCCGGCCGGTGGAAGCGAAGTAGTTCTGCATAAATTTCTCGAATGCAAGCCTCAGCTCGGGAGAGGATTGCCGGAGCGTGCTGTCCGGATTAGCGGACACGGCTTGATTGCGATGGGCGGCAAGCCAGTCGGCCGCGGGCTTAAATCGCACCCAGCCGGGCATTTCGGCCGAAAGATTGACTTCGCGCCACTTGGGATGCCGCGAAGGGCTGTTGAATTGATCGATCTTGCTGAAGAACGCGTCGACGAACTTGGCGACCTTGTTGTAGCGCGGGGAATTCTCTGGCCAGGTGTAGGCGACGAGCAGCGCCCGGTTCGCGATGGTCGGGACGGTGGTGCCCTCGGGGACCAGATTCGGATAGTTTTCGTGGGTGATCTCCGCGGGAAGATAGTTCGCGAATAGTTCGCGCAGCTCGTGCTTTGGCAGACTTTCCTGATCGAGCGGCAGGAAATGTACGCCGTCTTCCTTCTTCACCTTCGCAAGGCCGGCCTGCGGCGCTCCGGTGAGGATGATCATTGCCGAGATGTCTCCCGCTATCAGCCTCTTGGTTGCCTCATCGTTGTCGTAGTAAGAGCGCTGCACGGGGATATTGAGCGCATTGAAAACGGTGTCGGCGGTTACTTCGGTCTGGCTGTCCTTCAGGTTGAAGTTAACCTTCTTGCCTTTCAGATCGTCATAGGACTTGATGTCGTTTCGCGCAAGAACATGAAACTCGGAATTGTAGAGCTTCGTGATATATTGAACGCGCTGTTCGATATTGGCATATAGCACCGGATCCTTTTTCTTCAGGAGCCGAAGATTGTCCTCGTCGACGACGGCCATGTCGATGTTCTTGAGAAACAGCACGTCATTCACGTTTTGAAGTCCGCCTACTCCAAGAACCGGCAACACGCGAATCCCATCCGGCCCCAAATCGTTGACGACGTTCCGAATATCCTCGGTGAACCTTGCGCACGTGCACGAGATGCCGGACACCACGACCGTTACGGCGATATCGTTGGCCTGACGCTTTTTTTCCTCATAGCCGCTCACCGGCTTTTGGCCTTCGGCAAACACAGGGCTCAACGCGACAGTTGAGGAAACAAGAAACAGGAAGAACGACAGGAGCGCGAAGAGTTTTCTAGCAGGTGTGGTGGAGACCGTCATAACTTTTCCCTTTGCTGTGATCTGCGGCACATTTGGAGTGAATGTCGGAAGTGATACCGCGTCCGGAAGTTGGACTTGCCCGGTCGCGGCAGAAAATTCCTCGGCAGGAGGTGGCCTGGAGACGCGTCATATGTCGCGCAGGTCAATGCTGCTTGCTGGCGAGCAGTTCGAGCCGCTGGGTGGCCTCAGTCGCTCCGAACTGTCTCGCTTTCTCGTACCAGCTCCGTGCCTTGGCCAAATCCGGCACCACGCCGTGGACGCCCAGTTTCTGCAGAATCGCGGGGTCATAGGTTTCGGCCAGCGTCATGGCCGCGCGCGCATCTCCGGCGTCGGCCGCGCGCCGCAGCACGAGGCGAGCCGCAGCAAGATCGCCACTCGCAATCAAGGCAACCCCTCGCGCGAGCGCCGAGGCGATCTCGTTGGGATCGAGGCGGTGAATCGGATCTGCCGGGATCATGCTCTCCGCGACAGGCGCCGCCTGCGGAGCGACGTCTTGCAGCGCGCCGCTCTGCAGCGCACTCTGATAGGCGTTCTTGATCTCCTCACGCGTCGGCGTCACAGCGGCCATCGTGACACTTCCAGCACCAAGCGTCTGATTCCGCGGCGCTGTTTGCCGTGGGGTCTCGTTCAGCTGTCTGTCACGTTGTGTTAGTTGCGACGAAGGAGACTGCGCCGCGGCCGAAGGAGTCGGCAAAACCGCGGCAATTGACGCCTTGAGATTAACGATATTGTCTCGTGTGGCATCCGAGGTAAGCAGTGCGAACAGAACTGCCACCGCCGCTGCCGCCATAACGGCCGCAAGGATACGCGACGAGATCAAAGTCCTTCGCTTCTGCCGGGGAGCGAGGTATGCCCTCGGATCCGGTTCCCCGTCAGGATCCGAAAGAAACAGTGGAACCGATGGGTCTGGATAGGCATCCGGCCGGGCTTGAACGCGTAACGCGTTGTTCGCCGCACGATATCCGGCTGTGTTTTCGTCGAACGGATCGACGTCCGGGTGACCTAATCTATATTGATGTGCCTGCTCCACCATCATGATACTCCCCACTACTGTGACGCAACAGAGGGGCGTTTCCGGCAGTTTTTATTATTATCATCTTCATGCAGACGCGCCCCGCGACCGAGCGCGCACTCAGCACGTCGAATCCGTCTAAAAAGCGACTGAGGTCCGCACGATTCGGGAGACGGTTAGGTTTGAGTGTGACAAGAAGGGGGCGTGTTCCGGTGCCGGACCGCTTGAGTGGCCACACGCGACTATTTTGGTGTCGGTTCCAATTCGCATTTGAGAATTATTTCCGCGATCCCTGCGAATAGATCAGGTGAATTCGTGGCGAGGCCTTCCCATCACTTGGAACGCCGTTCGGTGATGGCCTCCCGGATCGCCGCCAACGGCGCGGCGGAATCAAACTCCACGCTTCCGTTTTTGTTCCGCAATCCCAAATCGCGCCAGAGTTGGTCGAGATCGGGCGCCACCGGCTTTCGTCCCCATTCGTTGTGCAGATGTGTGAGCACGTTCACGCCGACCGCCTTGTCCGCGGTCGCGAGGATCCGCTCGATCGACCAGTCGACCTCGTGACTGCCACCGGCCGCGAGGACGCCGCGCATGGCGTCCTGCAAACCGAGCCGGTTGCCGGTCGCCTTTCGAATTTCGATATCGGCCGTCAGGCAGAACATGGCGCCGCCCCAATATTTGCGGCCCCAGGTATCGGTATTGTCGAGGCCCTGGTCGCCGGCTTGCGGCAGGCCTTTCGGCATATCGCGGATCATCGCGAGCCAAATTTCCTCGGCGGTCAAATCACCGGCCTGGACCCGAGCAATCGGTTCGACATAGACGGCGAGCCCCTCCGACAGCCAGTTGTAACGCTCCTCCATGTCGGGAAGCGCGGTATGCACCATCTCGTGGACCATGACCCAGTCGCGGCGCAGATCGTCCTCGCGGGCTGCCTGGCCCAGCATCATGCGAATGGCCGCGCCACGATAGCCCCATGTGGTGCCGCCGCGAACGCGTGGGCCATCGACCGGCACGAACAGCAATCGCAGCGATTTGACGGGAAAGCGGCCGTAATAGGTTGAGACCGCTTTGGCTGATGCTTTGACCCAGTCCAGGATCTTGTCCTTGGGCAAAACAAGATCACCGGGAGCAAAGCCGACATGGATCATGCCGCCGGGAACTTCCAGGTCGGTCTTGGCGAGCTTGTCGAAGGCGTCATACGGCATCCGATCGCCGCGCAGCAATTCTGATTGCGCGTAAGCGCGCGACGCGAAGCTGCCGCCCAGCACTAGTGCCACGATTGCGATCGCGCAAAATGCTTCGAAATATTTCATGTTGAGACGCCACGTTGTTTTTTCCGGCCACCAGGATTCGCCGCAGCGAGGAAGGCCACTACCTGTTCGGCGAGGTCCTCGACCATGGCCGCAATCAGAATTTCACCTTTCGCCGGTGTCGCAAGGGTGGGATCGCCGTAGCTGCCGGAGCGGCTGTAATTGGGCGAGGATGGGTCCGACGGCGTCAACGGCCCGGGCGTTTCGTCCTTTGCGGCGGGGCTGGCCTCGGCGCGCGACATGTCCACCAGACGCGGCGCGATTGCCAGCATCAGCGAGGTCTCGAGTTCATCGGCGTGGCTGCCGTGGCTCTGTTCGGCTAGTTGTTCCGCGGCACGCCGATAGCGCGGTCCGTCGTGAATTTTGAGGTGCAGCACATTGTCTAGGCCACGCCGGGACAACGCGCGATCGACCGGGGCGCGCGTGCTGATACCGGTATCGAGCACAAACAGCGCCCGGCAGCCATATCCGACGATCGCGGTCACGGTCTCTTCAACGACCGACTCGAACGTAGAAGCCGACAGGCTGCCGCTGCCGGCGTATTCGACAAAGGCCGGATAGAAGCCGTAAGTAACGGTCGGCCAGATCAGCGCATCGATGTAACGGGCCATGCGCGCGGCGAGCCATTCGGCCTGGATGCGGTCGGTGTTGAGCGGCAGATGGAAGCCGTGCGCCTTGGCACCCGCGCCGATCGGCAGAATCGCGGCGGCGCCATTCGCGATGCGGCTGGCGACCTCGTCCCAGCTCAACTGTTCGATAAAATCGCGGTGAGTGTCCGTGTCCATCCGATCGGCCCTCAATCGCCGCCGGAAACGCCCGTCAAAAGCCCCGCCGTGACCCACCCATGCAGATAGCCCGCCCCTCGTGCCGCGGCACTGTCCGGATCGTCGTAGGTCGCGAGCATCGAGCAGAGAACGCCGAATGGAATTCCATTTGCGGCCTCATCCCACATCATCGCTTCTTCGGCGGCAAGCTCGCGGAACACCGGCGTGACGTCCTGACGCCAGACCAGAAGCCGGCTCGGCTGCTCCAGCTGGACCGCGTCCGGCGGCTCCTCGTCAGCCTTGAGCGCCAGCCAGACAGCAGACGCGTTGGTCGTGAGGTCGAGCCTGATCGCGCTGGGATGAGCCCGAAACGTCAGGTCAACCCACGCCTCCGGCGCAAAACCTGCCATATCCGCAACCTCTATGGAGGGCGCGTCCTTTGCATCGAAGGCGTCGTTCAGCGCCTTTTCAAGCTCTGCGAGGTCCGACAACACCGGATATTTGCTGTAAGGCTCGGTCGATTTGAGGAAATCCGGCAAGCTGCTCGAAAACCAGCGCAGGTTCGGATTCTGCGACGGATTGGCCGCGACGTAAGCATGGCCCATCGCGTCGAACATTTCGTCGCCGAGGTAAATATGCAGTAGCTTGTGGTCGTTGCCCATGGCCTCGACCAGCCGCGAGGTATAGGCATTCCGGTAGACGCCGAACAGGGTTTCGCGCTTTTCCTTCGGGCTGTCGGGAATTTCAGCCAGAATTGAATCATCGCCGCTCAGGATGCCGCGCTGAAAGTCGCTCTGTTGGCGCGCCAGGTCACTCATCAGGCGTGCGCGGCCAGCGGCGGGAGAATGCTGTTTGCGATCTCCCGGGTGCGCTCGACCTCAACGAGGATTTCGTCGAGCGGGGGAATATGGTCATCGCGTTCGATGATGGTCGAGACCCTGCCGAAGCGCTTCAAGGCTGCGGCGTAGAGTTCCCAGACGTCCTCACACACCGGATGATCATGGGTGTCGATAATGTGAGTGCCCATATGGCTATGCCCGGCCATGTGGAACTGAACCACCCGGTCCGCCGGAACTCCCTCCAGGAACGTCCTGGGATCGTAGCCGTGGTTGAAGGCGCTGACATAGACATTGTTGACGTCGAACAGCAGCCAGCATCCGGAGCGGCGGGATAATTCTGCGAGGAACTCCCATTCCGTCATCTCGGAATTGTTGAACTGAACATAGGTCGAGACATTCTCAAGCACGATGGCGCGGCCGAGATATTCCTGAACCAGCTGAACACGGTTGACGACATGGTCGAGCGCTTCGCGCGTATAGGGAAATGGCAAGAGGTCGTGCAGGTTCTTGCCATGCACCCCGGTCCAGCAGAGATGGTCCGATATCCACTGCGGCTCGACGCGCCGCGCCAGATCGCGCAACCCCGAAAGATATTCGAAATTCGGCGGCGCCGTCGATGCGATCGACAATGAAACGCCGTGCATCACCACCGGATATCGCGCGCGAATCTGGTCGAGAATGCGCAGCGGCTGGCCGCCCGGCAGCATGTAGTTCTCGCTGATGACCTCGAACCAGTCGATCGGCGGATTGCTGCTGAGGATTTCGTCGTAGTGCTGTGCCCGCAGCCCAAGACCAAATCCAAGGAACGGCGGCTTGGCAGAGGCTACGGGAGTTCCGGCGCGCGCCGCCGCGGGCGAGATCGGCAACTGGCTTGCTACGTTCATGCTGCCTCCGCTCGGGTGCCGCCGGCAACCGTGGCGGCCTCTGCGCGCGTTATCAACGATGATCTTTAGCCTATCATGGAAGCGGGACCCGGCCTACACCGGGTCCCTCAACCAATTCGGGTAGGTTAGGCCGGCTTGAACTTGCCCTTGGCGGCGGCGCAGTCGCCCTTGGTCATTTCCGAGAAGCCCTGCCCCTTGCAGGCATTCAGGCCCTTGCAGGAATGGTTGCCGCCCTTGCAAGCGCTCTGGCCCTTGCAGGCGTTCGCGCCGACGCAGTGGCCTTCGCCCGCCGCGTAGGTCGTCGTAGATACGGTCGCACCGGCCAGGAACAGAGTTGCAGCGGCCACTGCGAGCGTAGCACCCGATTTGGAATCCAACTTCATGACGATCTCCTCGATGATTCTTCGATGACAAGATTGGACGCCGTGAGCATCCAGTGATCGTTCGATCACGGAACGACACAACGCGCGGATGGATGCCCATTGGATCCGCGGAGGACCTTTGGTCCTGCCGAAAATCTCAATACTCATCCAGTGAGAGCTACGGGCGACTCGGCATTTGGTTACAGGGCTTCAAAAGAAAATTTTCTTTTCTTCGGCCGGGCTTCCCGTTTATGCCTAACCCCTGGGCGTGAAGAGTATTTCATTACGCGGCGAAATAGCCGCAGGAGCGGTCTGCACCGATAAAGTTCGTTGCTTCAGTGATTTACATTGAGCATCGGAACCTGTACGCCGCTGCTGCGGCGCACAACGACATTTCCATGATGGACAACATCAGTCCAGCGCCGCCCGCGACGGCTTCAATTTGGCCATCTGCTTCACGGTAGCTTGAAGTTCCTCAGCGCTAAACGACGGAAACGAACAGATACGGTTGCTGCAGGCAAATGCAGCCGGTTCCCCCAGATCGGGATATTCGACGTCGGGATTGGGCAGCTTGCCTTCACGCAGATCGAGCCATTCCAGACGCTTGTAGCGCGCCGGCATGGCCCGCGCGGCGGCATGCAACGTCTGTGCGCGCGCATCGCCCTTGTGCCCGACGATGGTCATGTGGGTTGGTTCGACCGCATTCTCCTCATCGGCGAGAAGAACGCCGGGCAAGGGCCGGATCATTTCGGCCGATGCGCTGGTCAGATACCGCATCGCATGCGCAGCCTGCTCGCGATAGGTGGCGTTGCCGAAATAGCGATGCAGAAGATTCATGAAGCGGGCGACCTGAATCTGGTCATCCACAAGCCTGGCCGGTTTGGCAAACACACCAATTTTTGCCTCCCCGCTCTTCGAGGTCAGAAAGCCTCCCGCTTCATCGCGGAACCCTGCGGCGGCGAAATCGCCGGCTCTCGCGGCGGCATTGAGCCAGTCGCGGTTGCCGGTCGCGGCATAAAGATCAAGAAACGCCTGCCCCATCGCCAGCGTGTCGCCAAGAAAAGGTCCGCCCCGATCGTTGTCGCCGTGGCGAAATCCACCTTCGGGCAGCGCGCGGTTGTCATTCGCCCATTTGGCGGCGCGCTCGGCCGTCGCCAGTATCCGGGGATCATTCGTTACATCATAGAACGCGACCAATCCGCTGATCGCCCAGCCGTTTTCGCGCGCATAGAGGTTCTTGTCGATGCGTGGCATGCCGAGCTTGCGCCGCCCGGCATCGTCAAGCGCATAGAAGGTGTGCCCGTCGGTTTCGCGGTCGAGATCGGCATCCTGGCTGACGTAAAACGCGCCCACTGGGGCCAACAGGAAGCTCACCAGATAGCGCTCGATGTCGCGCGCAGCGGCGAGGTATTTCGGATCCTTCCAGAGCGCATAGGCCTGGCTATATTGGCGCAGATATTGCGCCTGGAACGACATGATCTTCTCGAAATGCGGGTGGTTCCAACTGCCGGCCTCGGAATATTGGAACACTCCGCCCCAAACCGGATCAATCAGCGCCATCGCCGCGTCGAGCGTCTGCCGCGCGCGCCTGGCGGCTGCGGCATCGCCAGCCTCGGCGCGCGACACCGCGTAGTCCAGGCTATCCGCATCAATATATTTCTGACTTTCGCCCCAACCGCCGATGGTGTCTTCGTAAGCTTCGTCGTAGTTCTTGAGCAGTTCGGCACGCTGCGCCTTGGTCAGAAAGGCCGATGTCGATGGCTTCACCTCGAAGGCTGCGCCGACCGAAGGCCCTGGCGAGGGATCGTCGATGACGGCCTTGAGCAAGGCCTGCATCCGCTCAGGCTCGACGTATCCCCTGATCTTGGCGATCTCGCTGCCGTCGGGTCCGAAGATGATGGTAGCAGGCCAACCCCAATCACCGTAGCGGCTCGAGAGGCCGGGATTCGCATCCTGATCGACCCGCACCGGCAGGTATTTCGATTCCAGAAGTCGGGTGACCTCCGCATCGGCGTAGGTGGTCTTTTCCATGACGTGGCACCAGTGGCACCACATCGCCTCGAGATCGAGGATTACAAAGCGCTTTTCGGCCGTCGCGCGGGTGAACAGCTCGTCGCCCCAGCCGCTCCACTTGATCGGCTCGGCCGCGAAGATCGGAGTGGCCGCGAAGCTGGCGATGGTGAGGGCAAGAATGCGGACGAGCTTCATGACATCTCCCGGGCAGCGGCTGGCTTCGACAGCTACGTGGCCACTAAAAATCAGGGTTCATCATGGCTGTGGGCTCACGCGAACGTGAGACCACCGGTCAAGTCGATTCCTTGGGATGACCGGTGGTGTTTAACAACAAACGGTCCAGCGAGGCCGCGCCGGGACCGGCGATGGCAAGCCAAAGGAAGGCCGCCAGGTAAGTCACTTCTTCATAGCCCAGCAGGGTTTCCAGTGAATCGACATCCCCCCATTTCGCGACCTTGATGGCAACGATCATCACTACTACGAGCATCGCTGCCGGGATTCGGGTGAACAGGCCGAGAATCAGCAGAATGCCGCCAAAGCATTCCACGCTGGAAGCGAACGGCGTCAGGATTTTTGGAAACGGAATACCCCACTCGGTGAAATTATCGATCATCTGCGGAAGATTGTTGAGTTTGGTCCAGCCCGTCAGCATGAACACGTAGCCGACGACCAGGCGCATGATCAGCGGGCCCGCCCAGGAAAAATACGACGCGATGCGCGTCGGCAGCAGAATGAGAAGATTGACAATGAATGTCACGGGAACCCTCCCTGGGTATTGAAATAGATGTGAAGCCGCGACGCGCGGCCCGATTTAAGCACGAATGGGCAGTCTCGGTGGGAGTTTCGCTGCGACCGATCTCGTTGTTACAGGGTCTTATCCGAAATTCTGCAAGGCCGGGAAGGCCTCGAGCAGCCAAACGCTGATGGCCGAGACGCTGCCGGTGAGAAAACCAATACCCGTGATCACCATGAGCACGCCCATGGCGCGCTCGACGCTGGCAAGATGCCGCTTCATCCGAGCGAATAATGACGAGAACTGCTCGATCATGAAGGCGGCGGCCAGGAACGGAATCCCGAGCCCGGCGGAATAGACCGCGAGCATCCCGGCGCCCTTCGCCACCGTCGCCTCGGCGGCAGCCATGGAGAGAATCGCGGCCAGGATCGGACCGATGCAGGGTGTCCAGCCGAAGGCAAACGCCAGTCCCATGACGTAGGCGCCCCATAGCCCGACGGGCTTCGCAATCGACAACCGCCCCTCGCGCATGAAGAAGCCGATCCGTGTGAATCCAAGAAAATGCAGCCCCATGAGAATGATAACGATGCCGGCGGCAATCGAAAGCTCGGTCGACCAGGCGCGGATCAACCCTCCGATCAGGCTGGCGGTGGCACCCAGCGCCACGAACACGGTGGAAAAGCCGAGCACGAAGAGGAGCGCCGCTAGCATGACCGCGCGCTTTGGCGATGCTGCCGCCTCATCGTGGGCGACGTGCTCGATTGTGGCCCCGGTGAGATAGATCAGATAGGGCGGCACCAGCGGCAGCACGCATGGCGAAAGGAAGCTGATGACCCCCGCAATCAGCGCCGCGGGAATTGAGACATCGTTCATCGCATGGCCCTCGCCAATCACACTCGGTGCGGTCTTGTCACCCTTACGAATTAAACACCCTGATGGTTTCATGCTGAACGAGCCTTGCGGGTCACAGCTGCGTGTCGCTCCGCCCATTTCCCCCGTCGAGCGTAATAGATGCTATCGTGGACCCCTATGATGCGGTAGCAAACCCGCACCCAGGGAACACCCATGCGCATCGGGGTCCGCTCCGCCGTTTCCGGACTTGTGCTGGCGTCCATCATCGTCAGCGCCGTCGGCGTTCATTTGTTGTGGTGGCGAACCGCGCAGCAGATCAGCCAGACCCTTGCCGACACGATCAATGACCAGATTGTTTCCGCGGTCGGCGACGAGCTGCAGTCGATTACGACCGAAACAAAGTCCGCCTTTACCGCCGTGCGAACGCTGTTGGTTGAGAACGTGATCGATGCCCGCGATGCCAACAAGCGCGAGTTCGTTTTCCTGTCGCAGTTGCAGGCGCAACCGACCATCTCGTGGGTTGCATTCGGATTTCCGGATCGATCGTTCTTCGCTGCCCACAAGCTTGGCAACACGGCCATCGAAATGCTGGATATCGCTGGCGGCGAGCCAAAACTGCGTATCGACCAGTACGAATTGGATGGCATGGACGTGGCGTTCAAAGACCGCCGCCTTGAGCCGACCAATTATTCCGTCACCGACCAGGAATGGTATAGCGAAGCCAGCAAGTCCGATGAAGAGCGCTGGTTCACGCTGACAACCCATCCCGGCGGCGAGCGGCCGGCGGTCGCGCTGGCCGGACCCATCGATATCAACCAGAAACGTGCGGGCGTTCTCGCCATCATCATCGAGCTTACGCGCGTATCGAATTTCCTCTCGCAGCTTACGGTCGGAAAGTCGGCCGGCGCGTTCATCCTCGACCGCGACGGCTCCGCAATCGCAGCCCCCGATGCCGAGGCCGACGAACTCAATGCCTTAAAGACCAGTCACCCGCTGTTTCCGGTCGCGGTCGGCGCGATCCGGCAAGCAGGCTCCAGCTACAATACCGAAAAGGGCCAGGCCTTTCACGTCAGCTTGACTCGGGACGGCAAGGCCTATGAAGCGGTGCTGACCCCGATCTCATTTCCGGGCTGGTCGCTCGTCACCGTGGTGCCCGAGTCGGAATTCCTCGGACCGGTGCAGGACACGATCCGCAAATTGCTCATCGGGCTCGCGGTCCTTATCGTCATTGCGGGGTTATTGTCGGCTTGGCTCGCCCAGCGCCTGGTCGCGGCCCCGCTGATCAAGGTCGTCAACGAGGTCAGGCGTGTCGAGCGTTTCGACCTCGACAGGGTCGAGCGGCATTCCTCGCAACTGACCGAGATCGAGAACCTGTCGTCTGCGATCGCCGATATGGCGCTGGGGCTCGCCGCGTTCAGGAAATATATTCCCGCCGATCTCGTGAAGCGTCTGATCAACGACGGAACCGGGGCGCGGCTGGGGGGTGTGGTACGGCCGATGAGCGTGATGTTCGTCGATCTGGCTGGCTTTACCGGAATGTCGGAGCGACTGGGCGACCGGGTTATTCCGCTGCTATCGCGCTATTTCGATGCGGTATCGGCCGAGGTGCAGCGCCATGGCGGGACCATCGACAAATTCATCGGCGATGCGGTGATGGCGTTTTGGGGCGCGCCCGCATTGAACCCCGGTCATGCCGTCGACTGCTGCCGGGCGGCACTTGCATGTCAGCGCGCCGTTCAGGAGTTGGGCCTGGTCGACGATCAAGGCCGGGCCGTGAAAATCCGCATCGGCATCAACTCCGGCGACATGCTGGTGGGCAATATCGGATCGGAGGTTCGGCTCAATTATACCGTGATCGGCGATGCGGTGAACGTTGCAAGCCGCCTTGAAAGCACCAACAAGCTTTACGGGTCTGAGATCATGATCGGTCCCGAAACGCGCCGTTTGGCGGGCGATCGCATTTCCGTGCGCGAGCTGGATCGCCTGGCCGTCTATGGGCGTGCGGGCGGTTTACAAATCTACGAATTGCTGGACATGGCCAAAGAACATGCCGAAAACTCCGACTGGGTCAGGCTTTATGAATCCGGTCTTGCGTCCTATCGCGCGCGCGACTTCACCACGGCCATTCACGCTTTCGAGAACGTGATAGGCTTGCGGAAACAGGATCAGGCTTCGTTGCTGATGATCGAGCGCTGCACGCGAGCGGTGGCGGCTCCCGACGGCGAGGATTGGGACGACACGGCCATAGCCCTCACGAAATAGACCCGCACGCCCTGAGGCGCGCGGGAGGATTCGGTGCGGCAGTTGGGTCGGGATTACAGCGGCTTGATCTCTACCTTGCGGAACTTGACCACACCCTTGTCGTTCGCGACCCCCTTGTCGTCCTTGTTGCCCAAGCCGTGCTGCAGGGCAATCCGACCGTTCGCGAGCTTGGCGTCCTGCACACCATCGACGGTCTTTTGGCCGTTGAGGACGACAGTGAGAGCGGGACCCTTCGCCGTGATCTCATAGACGTTCCACTTGCCGCCGGCCCTTGGCATTGGATCGACCTTGGCGACGTTGACGATGGCACCCGTGCCGTAGCTAGGATCGGGGCGCATATCCCAGATATTGACCTCATACGCATTCTCGGCCGTTACCTTCTCGGGATCGGCGCAGCGAATGAAGATGCCGCTGTTGGAATCGGGCTCGACCCAGAATTCTGCCCGGATCTGATAATCGCCATAGCTGTTCTTGGAGACGAGAAAGCCATTCCCCTTGTCGGCCACGATGGCGCCATCCTCGACCCGCCAATTGGCGTCACCGATCTTGTTGAAATTATCGAGGGTCTTGCCGTCGAACAGCGTAACCCATCCGGCCTCGCTGGACGCCTGTGGCGAATACGAGAGCGCGGCGAAACCCACGAGGAGCAATGCGATGGCGGACCGGCGATTCATGAAGATATCCTCCCAATTGATTGTTGTTCTTGATGCGGGCCTTGCTGAGGTCCCACCGTTTCGATCGCCAAGATGATAGCAGGCGGCGCGTTCCCCGGGAAGCCGGCGAAGGTACCGCGGCGATTGCACTTATCGGCCTCCAACCGGCGGGGTGCCATGGGTATGAAACGACTCGATGGTCTTCAGGCCCCATGCCTGACCCTTCTTGCGCTCGTCCTCGGTCCACACGATCGGCTTCCAGTCCGGCGCCAGAATGAGGCGGGCGCCGGCATTGGCGACCTCGACCCGGTTGCCGCCGGGTTCGTAGACATAGAGGAAGAAAGTCTGCTGAATCGCGTGCTTGTGCGGGCCGGTCTCGATGAAGACGCCGTTCTCGAGGAAGATATCGGCAGCGCGCAACACATCCTCGCGGCTGTCGAGCGCGTAGGTGACGTGATGGAAACGGCCCGGCGTGTTGGAATGATCCTGCGAATAGGCGAAGTCGTAGCTCTTGTTCGACATCGTCATCCACATCGCTGCCTCGGTGCCATCGTTGAGCACGATCTGCTCGGTCAGCCGGCAGCCCAGGTATTTTTCGAAGAAGATACGGTTCGCCTTGATATCGACCGCCAGGCAATTGAGATGATCGAGCCGGCGGACATTGATGCCGCGGGCTGGAAAGCGCTGCGCCTGGTTCTTCAGCGCCGGCTTCAGTTCGGGCGGCGCCTGGTACCACTCGGTCTCGTAATAGAGTTCGACGATATGGCCGTCGGGATCACGGCAGCGGAATGCCGGACCGTGCCCGAGATCGCCATCGGTCCAGCCGATGTCGAATCCGGATCCCTTCAGCGCTGCGACACGCCGCTCCAGCGCCTGCTCGCTTCGCGCCCGCAGTGCCATGTGCTCCATGCCGGAGGTTTTTGAGGCTGTCAGCTTGAGCGAATAGCGCTCGTAATCGTCCCAGCCGCGGAGATAAACCGACTCGCCCTGGCGGCCGCTGATGGTCATGCCCATCACGTCGACAAAGAATTTCAGGCTTTCGTCCGGCTTCGGCGTCAGCAATTCCATATGGCCGAGATGGGCAAGATCGAAAATCGGCTCGGGGGGCATTGTCATTTCTCTTTTCGTTATCGCAGCATGCCGTTTCCCGTCATTCCGGGATGGCGCGATGGCGCCAGGCCCGGAATGACGAAGCCTAAAGCAACGCCCGCGTCACGTCGTCGAACAGCTCATCCACCGCGAACGCTCGCGGAATAAGTCCCTGCTGTGCCACATATTGAATAATCATTTCCAGCGAGCGGTGCATTTCTTCAACGCTGAATTGTGGCGAAGCCTTTGGCGCCCGCGCCGCGCTCTCCTTCAGCAGCCGATGCACCTCCGTCACAGCGTTCGGATGCGTGTCGGACAGCTGGTGGCTGACCACCACCATATGATTGATCGGCACCACGCCGTGGCTATCAAACCAGGACTTCTCTTCCTTCCCGACGTCGGCAAACAGCGGCTTCAAGTCCGGATGTTCCACCTTCTCGCCGAGCACGGCATCAAGCTCGCCGTCGAGCAGCATCTGGATGACCTGCTTGCCCGCCGGCGCCCGCTTGGTCGTATCCCTGAATTCGGCGACATGGGCATCCTCAAACGTGACCCAGTCGATCGAATCGAGGTCGACGCCGTAATCGTTGGCAAGAATACCGCGCAGCCAGGCGCCGGTCGTGGTGGTGAAGGAGCGGATGCCGACGCGCTTGCCGTTGAGGTCCGTCGGCTTCAGCGTACCATGCCTGGCATTATAGAGCGCGTAAGCATGCTGAAACCGCGCCAGCACCACGTTGGGCAACAGCACCATCGGCTTATTGAAGCCTTTGGCCATCAAATAGGTGACGATCGCCATCTCCGAGACGTCGAAAGCTGCTTCGCGCACCATCGGCTTGAAACCCTTGTTGGTCGGCGAATATTCGACGAAATCGAACTCGACCAAATCGGATTTGATCGATCCGTTCTTCAGGGCGGCCGTGCAAGGGTGGTCGCCCAGCAATGTGCGCAAGCGCATCGTCACCTCAATCGCATTCCGGCTCGTCGACATAGACAAGACCGGCCTTGGCAAGCGGCTCGCGCATCTTATACATGTCGAGCCCGAGCACGCCGGAGGCAAGTTGCCGGCGCTTGTCCTCCTCATCCGCCTGACGCTTTTCCCCCTTGGCGGCGACCTCGCCGACATCTTTCTTTCGCACCACCACCACGCCATCATCATCGGCGATCACGGCATCGCCGGGATGAACATTGATCCCGGCGCACACCACGGGCACGTTGACCGCGCCCAACGTCGCCTTCACCGTGCCCTTGGCCGAGACTGCCCTCGACCACACCGGAAACCCCATTTCCTTGAGCGACTTCACGTCGCGGCAACCCGCCTCGATGATGAGACCGGTGACGCCGCGCGCCATCAGCGAGGTGGCCAGGAGATCACCGAACATGCCGTCGGTATTGTCGGTGGTGCATCCGACCACAAGGATGTCGCCCGGCCGGCATTGTTCGACCGCGACATGGATCATCCAATTGTCGCCAGGCTGCGCCAGCACGGTAACGGCGGTGCCAGCCGCCTCGCCGCCCGCCCACACCGGGCGCATATATGGTCTCATCAGGCCAAAGCGGCCATAGGCCTCGTGCACGGTTGCGACGCCGAGCGCGCCGAGACGTTTGACGACATCGGCGTCAGCGCGGGCGATGTTGCGGACAACGACGGTCTTCATATAAATTCCTCCAGCGCCATTGGGAACAGCCGCTGATAGGCCTCGCCATAGGTCATGGCCTTGCCGGAATTGCGTCCGCCCTGCATACCCCGCTGCAGCGCCACCCGCTCGTAATACGCCCACAAATGTTTTTGCGCGGCGAGGATCTCGAACGTCTTGCGCTTGATATCCCAGACCTCGTCGATGTTGAGGATGACCTGCGGCTTGAAGTTGCACATCTCCGGCTGGTGCGGCTCAAACAGAAACACCGGCGGCGCGGCGTAGCTGTAATCGGCCTGCGGTTTGTGACCCATCGCCTGCGCCACGATACGCGCCTCCTGGGCATAGGCGGCCGCCGCCGGATGGTCGACGTTGTAGGGATCCTCCAGCGAATGCGTCAGCACAAAGCTCGGGTTCAGCTCGCGGTAAATGTCGATCAGCCGATCCATATGCGCCTCGTTCAGGCGCAGCGGGTAGTCGCCGGCATCGAAGAACTCGATCTCGGCCCCGAGCGCCGCCGCCGCGCGCTCCGCCTCATCCTTGCGGCCGGCCTTGACCTTTTCAAGCGTCATGCCCGGCTGCTTCCAGGCGAACTGGGATTCCCCGCGCTCGCCGAACGCAAGACAGACGATCTTGACCCGGTAGCCCTTCTTGGCGTGAAGCGCGATGGCGCCACCTGCCCGCCAGACGAAATCGCCTGGATGCGCTGAAACCACCAATCCTGTCTTTGCCATGGCCTTCCCTCAAGCAGTGCCGGCTTCTCGGAGATCGAGCCTAGTTGGCCGCGACGCCAAACGCAAAATCCAATACCCACCGGAAATCGCAGCTGCACCATGCGAGACGGGATTATCTGGCGTTTGCCGGCGCATGGACGTGCCACAAATCGGCCCGCCAATGTAAGGCGATCGCCAGCATCAGGGCGAGACCGGCGGCCGCGTAGAGGGTCGCGGTCACCGCAAACCCGACCTCGTCGATCAACGCGCCTGCCGCCAGTAGCCCGAGCGGCAGGCCGTAGATCACGAGCATGCGCACGCCCATCACCCGGCCGCGCAAATGCCCGCTGGCGGTACGCATCAGAATCACCGCGATGGAAATCATACAGAGACTCTGCGAGAAACCGACCAGGAGCAGGCAGGCAATCGCGGCCAGCAGGCTCTGGATATGCGCGAACACGAGCAGCATCGTGTACCATATGACCGTCGCGCCGATCATCAGCCGCGCCACCCGGATTCCGCCGACGACGCTCAAGGTGATCGAACCCACCAACGAGCCAACCGCGTAACTGGCCGAAAGGTATCCGAGCCCGGTTTGGCTGGTACCATAAATCTCGCGCGCGATATAGGGCAGTAATCCGTTGGAGAAAGGATAGGCGGTCAGGTTGGCGAGGAACGCGATCCACATTGCGGCGCGCATGGTGGGCGTGGTCCAGACATAGGCCACGCCCTCCCGGAGGTCGCGCATCGGCGAGCGCAGCCGTGCGCCAATGATGGCACCGTCCTCGAGCGGATGCGGCGTCGCCGGGGCCACGACGCAGAGCGTCAGCACCGTGCTGACGACGTAAAGACTGACGATCGCCAGGTATGCCGGTCCGATGCCGAGGGTTGCCAATAATCCGGCGCCGCTCAGCGCGCCTGCGATGCGCGCGGTATCCATCGTGGTTCTGGAAACGCTGATCGCTCCGATCAATTGGTCCGACGGCATGATGGTCGCAACCAGCGCGCTGCGCACGCCAAGATCGGAGGGGCGGACGAGCCCCATGACTGCCACGGTGACCAGGACGTAAAATGGGCTCAGATAACCCGTCAGCGCCAGCGTCATCAGGGTAGCGGCCAGCACCGCATAGGTCGCCCGCATCATGGCAAGCAGATCGCGGTGGCCGATGCGGTCGCCCACGACGCCGAACATCGGGGCGATCAGGGTCCCGGTGTAACTGAGCGAGGCAAACAAGGTCAGCAGCAGGACCGATCCGGTCTCGACCAGCACATACCAGCCAAGAATAAGCGTCTCCATTTCGAAAGCCCACGATGTGAGCAAATCGGCGGGCCACTGGAAGCGATAGTTCCTGGTACGGAAGGGTGCGAGCGCGGATAGCCGCGCCAACTCACTCAAATTTCGATGCCGCGGTTCATCGCGTTCCACCCTGCCCTGTTTCTTGTTGGCACAAGAGTTACAGCTTCGCGGCACTGGGGGCCAGCCCCCATTCCATCTGGAAAAGTGCACCCCAGTTGTGAACGAACCTCAACAAGGAGACGCGATCCCGAGACCGAGAATCAACGGATACGGAAGAGCGGGGACCACCTCCGTAATTGGTAAACCAAATCTTAAGCAGCACCTGACGTCGTCTCTAGCAACAGGCGCGAGCCGCGGGCATTCCTGCGGAATCGATCCGTCAGAGCGGGCGAAGCGATCTCTCTCAAGGGAACCCTGAGAAAGATATCGCGGTTTGCCGGATTTGCCTTAACCGTTTGTGCAAGGACTGACTGCATAGTGCGCCTTGAAGCTCCATTCATGACAGCCGGGTTCAACGATTGTGACATCCTTCGGACGCGTGATTTCGGTGCGCGGATCGCTCGCCCGGGTTGGCCTCATGGCGACGAGCCATGCCGCCTCCTCCGAGATCCGGGCTACCGTCGGCCGTTTTGTGAGCATCCGCTGCGCAAATTCCACCATCATCGCCATGATTACCGAGGTGTCGTGCGAGAACCTGCCGACCTCCGACAATTACATCGCCAGTGCGTCGGTCGATCTGCTCGGTGAAATCCTCGGCGGAGCGGAACGCCAAAAATTTCAGCGCGGCGTCACCAACTATCCGACCATCGGCGATTCCGTCGACCTGATCACCAATCAGGATCTCCGCACGGTGTATGCACCGAGCGGATCGGACCAGATCAACATCGGCACCTTGCAGCAGGATTCGTCGATCGTCGCCTACGTCGATGTCGAAGAAATGCTTTCCAAGCATTTCGCGGTACTCGGTTCCACCGGCGTCGGTAAATCGACCGGCGTGTCGCTGCTCCTGAACGAGATTCTCAAGTCGCGACCGAATTTGCGGATTTTCCTGCTCGACGTCCACAACGAATACGGCCGTTGTTTCGGCGACCGCTCGCTTGTCCTCAATCCCCGCAATCTGAGGCTGCCGTTCTGGCTGTTCAACTTCGAAGAGATCGTCGACGTTCTGTTCGGCGGCCGGCCTGGCGTCCCAGACGAACTCGACATTCTCGCAGAAGTCATTCCGGTGGCGAAGGGAATCTATACCCAGTATCAGAGCGCCGATCGGGTCGGGCTAAAGCGCACCGATCCCAAGTCGGCGGGTTACACCCTCGATACGCCGGTGCCCTATCGCCTGGTCGACCTGATTTCGCTGATTGACGAGCGAATGGGCAAGCTCGAGAACCGATCCTCTCGTATCGTCTATCATAAGCTGATCTCGCGCATCGAGACCGTGCGCAACGATCCGCGCTACACCTTCATGTTCGACAACGCCAATATCGGCGGTGACACCATGGCTGAGGTGATCAGTCATCTGTTCCGGTTGCCGGCTAACGGCCGGCCGATGACCGTGATGCAGTTGGCCGGTTTTCCGGCTGAAGTCGTCGATTCCGTGGTGTCGGTGCTGTGCCGTATGGCTTTCGACTTCGGGCTGTGGAGCGACGGTGTTTCGCCGCTGTTGTTCGTCTGCGAAGAGGCCCATCGCTACGCCTCGGCCGACCGTAACATCGGCTTCGGGCCAACACGCAAGGCGGTCTCGCGGATCGCCAAGGAAGGTCGTAAATACGGCGTCTATCTCGGCCTCGTCACGCAACGCCCCGCCGAACTCGATGCCACCATCATTTCCCAGTGCAACACGCTGTTTACGATGCGCCTTGCCAACGAACGCGACCAGGCGCTGTTGCGCTCGGCGGTCTCCGATGCGGCGGCGAACCTGCTATCGTTCGTTCCCTCGCTCGGGACCCGCGAAGTGCTGGCCTTCGGCGAAGGGGTGGCGCTGCCGACCCGGCTGCGTTTCAAGGAAGTGCCGGCCCATCAACTGCCGCGCAGCGAAGCCACCATCTCGACGGTGCCGTCGAATACCTCGGGCCACGATACGCATTTCGTCGGTGCCGTGCTCGAGCGCTGGCGCGGAGCCACGTCAAATCGCGACGTTCCCAACGATCCCGGGAGCAACGACCGGCCAGCGGCCCGCAGCGTGGAAGCGCCAATGCTGCAACCGTCGATGGGGCTGGATCCCGACCGTTTCTCGCTCTTGAAAAAGCCGCTGCGTTAATCCGCTTCGACATCCGGCTGGGCTGCAGCCACCCACGCTTTGCTCAGACGTTTCCATCGACTATGTTCTCATGGCGTTTTCCAGCGAAGGAATCTCGCCATGTCGCCGCCGACCGCCAGTCGTTTCCCAATACCCTCTCTCGCGGGACTACCGGAAGATATCCGCAGCCGCCTGCTCGCGGTGCAGGAAAAATCCGGTTTCATTCCGAACGTCTTCCTGACGCTCGCCTATCGGCCCGACGAATTCCGCGCGTTCTTTGCCTATCACGACGCCCTGATGGAAAAGGACGGCGGGCTTACCAAGGCCGAACGCGAGATGATCGTGGTTGCGACCTCCAGCGCCAACCTGTGCCACTATTGTGTGATCGCGCACGGCGCGATCTTGCGAATCCGGGCAAAGAATCCGCAAATCGCCGACCAGATCGCCATCAACTACCGCAAGGCAGATATCACGCCGCGCCAGCGCGCCATGCTCGACTTTGCAATGAAAGTAAGCACTGAGGCGCAGAAGATTTCGGAAGCGGATTTCGCCGCCATCGCCAGCCACGGCTTCAGCGACGACGACATTTGGGATATCGCCGCGATCTCCGCATTTTTTGCATTGTCGAACCGGATGGCGAACGTCACGTCCATGCGTCCGAACGACGAATTCTACATGATGGGGCGCCTGCCGAAATAGACAGCCGCCGCCGGCAACCGCCCCCGGGGTCTAATCCGAGGGCATGCTTCGCTCCAAAACGCATTAGTCATCCGACGCGGGTCCGCACCAACCGGGCAAATAGACCGCCTCCTTGCCTTTCGCCAGAGCCAGCGCCCTCTCAAGCGCCTTTTCGAAGTCGCCTTCCACGCTCTTGCGTGACAGCCTGCGGCGCAGGAAATCCGCCCACAGGAACTCACTGAAGGGCGTTGTATCCTTGGCAAAGCCGCCGACCCGCCGCAACTCGCCGGCGAGACTGCGGAATGGATCATCCTTGAGGTCCACAACCGTCTTGGGAATCTCGCGGTACTGCCGGCGTTCGCCCCTGGCATCGTAGGGATAGACCCATTTGCGATCGTCCAGCACGACCCAGAACGCGTCCCGATCGACCATTGTGAGGTCGGCGACGACGGTGACGAGAACATTCTCCACGCCTTCATCGTGAAGCGCCCGCGCCAAATGATGATGATCGATCACGTAGTGGCGCTCGTCCGGCCCATGAACCACCGGGATCATATGCGTGCCGAGAAGCTCCGCCTGCTTCTTCTTCGATTTATGCTCCCGCCAGCGCTTGCGCTTCTCCTTCACCTCCCTCATCCCAACGGTCATCTGGGTGGGACGGAGCGAGAGAATTGGAATCGGCCGAAGGATCGGTTCGCGCACGTTCGCCATGACTTGAAATCCCCCTGTCAGATCACCAAAATATCTCTGCAACAGCTGCGATTATGGCAGGATGCCGGCGGCGATCAATTGCCTTGCCTCAAGCGCGACAAGCAAAGTGGGTGCGATTTTTGCGTCCGGTCGCGCTCAACGCGTTAAAGAGCGCATGATCTGTTCACCAAACTCCTACGCTTTGGCGGATCGTGTGCCAACCTATCAAGAGAAACGGAAAGATGTTCAGAAGTCGAAATGATCGGATGTCCAATGCGCGTGTCGTCCGATTTGGCGGTCGCGAAATCATCGCCGAAGGCCTCCGTCTCAACTTTTGGGCCGACATCAGCCATCGCTGCATGACGGCCTCATGGCCGGCCTTTATCGGCGGAGCCGCGCTGATATTTATCGCCTTCAACGCGGTCTTCGCGGTGTTCTACTGGATCGGAGATCAGCCGATTTCGAACGTGCCCGGCAGCGCCTATATCGATTATCTCTACTTCAGCATCGAGACGCTTTCGACCGCCGGGTACGGCGACATGCACCCCCAGACCCATTATGGACATTTCATAGCCACGGTGGAGCTCTTCACGGGGATCTTCTCGATGTCGCTGATGACCGGGCTGATCTTCGCCCGGTTCTCGCGGCCAAATGCTCGCCTGCTTTTCGCCGACCATCCGGTCATTTCAGACCATGAAGGTGAGCCGACCCTGATGGTTCGTTTCGCCAACGAACGTCACAACATCATCGGCAACGCCACAGCGAAGCTGTGGCTGCTGCGGAATGTCGTGAGCAAGGAGGGCCAGTCGCTGCGCAGGTTCTTTGAGCTGCCATTGGTGCGGAACGAGCACCCCGCGCTCGCGCTGAGCTGGACGCTCTACCATGTCCTGGATGAAAAAAGCCCGCTCTACGGGCTCGATGAGAACGACTATGGCGCATTCAACGTGTCACTTGTGGTTGTGGTGACCGGATATGACGTTGTTGCGGCGCAGACCATCCATGCCCGAAGGTCCTACGATCATACCGACATTCGCTTTGGCCAGCGATACGTCGATATCCTCGATACTTCGGAGGACGGTCGGCTTCGAATCGACTACGGCAAGTTCCATGAGACTTTGGACGGATAGATTTTCGTGCTCGCGCCATGTCAAACATTTTCTGGGAGACGTGCCGCGAGCGTGCTAAATAGGCGCAGAAATCCCCGGAGCTGGCAGCCGTGAAGACCCAGCGGCCCATTATCTCAGCCTCCTCAGAAGAAGAGCACCGTGTGCTCCAATTCCGGCCGCGCACCCTGGCGCCGGGACCCGGCCAGCACAGAAATTCGAACGAGGCGGCCAACGATTTATCGCGCTACGAGCGCGACCGCGAAGAGCCAGACGACTTTCGCCAGCGCATGCTGGCGAATGTCGCGGCCTTTGCGTTCACCGTCGCCCTGTTGGCAATCGGCGTATGGCTCGCGATCAGCATTGCCGAACTGCGCAGAACCCAGGACTGCGTGCTGATGGGGCGCCGCGACTGCGTGCGGATTTCCACGCCGCATAGTTGGTATTTCCGGCCCCCGCCGGCTGGTTTGCCCCAAAATCCTTAGCCGCCGATATCGTCCACCTCCATTGAACTCGGGGCAGCGCTCCGATATACGGGCACTCGACTTCGGGCGGCGGACCGGGCATTCCGGGGCGCAGCGGCCGCCTCCCTCGCGGTTCCGGAATTTACCGTCAATATATCAAAGGCTTAGTAATGTCCTCTACATTCGATCAGGTCGCAACGATTATCGCTGAAACCTGCGACATACCGCGCGACACGATCACGCCGGAAAGTCATGCGATCGACGATCTGGGAATCGACAGCCTCGATTTTCTCGACATCGCATTTGCGATCGACAAGGCGTTCGGGATCAAATTGCCACTGGAAAAATGGACCCAGGAAGTCAACGACGGTAAGGCGACCACCGAGCAGTACTTTGTCCTGAAGAACCTCAGCGCTCGCATCGACGAATTGGTCGCGGCCAAGGGCGCCTAACCGCCCGCCATGCATCTTGAGTATTTCCAACTGATTGACCGCATCGTCGACCTCAACGTCGACGAACGCACCATTACGGTTGAGGCTCAGGTCCCCGAGCACAACACCATCTTCGAAGGTCACTTTCCGGGCCATCCGATCATGCCGGGTGTATTGCTGATCGAGGCGATGGCGCAGACATCCGGCTGGCTCTTGGTCGCCCTGACGAAGTTCGAGCGCATGCCGTTTCTGGCCGCGGTCAAGGAAGCCAAGATGCGCAGCTTCGTTTCCCCCGGCCAGGTGCTCAAAATAGACGCCAGCATCGTCCACGAAGGTTCGGGTTTTGCCATTACCGCGGCGAAGATCCATGTTGGCGGCGAACTGAGGTGCAACGCCACGATCACGTTCAGTCACGTCCCCTTCCCGAACCCGGATTTGCGTGGATACATGGAAGCCATGGCCAGGCGTATCGGCTTTCCGCACCAGGCCATCGCCCATGACTGAAACGAAAGCTTCGGACGCGGGATCGGCGGAAGTCTGGATCACCGGCATTGGTCTCGCCACTTCGCTTGGCGAGGGCCTTGACGCACATTGGGATGCACTCAACGAGCGTCGAATCAATGTCGATGAAAAGAACTACGCGCCTTACATCGTACATCCCTGGGCGGCGGTAAATCTTGACGCCCAGATCCCGAAAAAAGGCGATCAGCGTCAGATGGAAGCCTGGCAGCGGATCGGCACCTACGCCGCAGGATTGGCTCTGGAGTCGGCCGGCATCAAGGGCAACACGGAAATCCTGGCACGGATGGACATGATTGTCGCCGCCGGCGGTGGCGAACGCGATCTCGCCGTCGATTCCAACATTCTGAACATGGAAGCCAAAGGCAATTCAGCCCCCGGCTTTCTCAACGAACGGCTGATGAACGATCTGCGTCCGACGCTGTTCCTGGCGCAGCTCTCGAACCTGCTGGCAGGCAACATTGCCATCGTGCACGGCGTAACCGGATCGTCCCGCACCTTCATGGGCGAGGAAGCCGCCGGCGTAGATGCGGCAAGGATCGCTCTCGCGCGCATCGCCGCCGGCCAAAGCGACATCGCCTTGATCGGTGGCTCGCAGAATGGCGAGCGCAAGGATCTCCTGGTTCTCTACGAGTTCGGCGATTTCAATCTCAAGGACAAGTTCGTTCCGGTTTGGGCGCGCGGCAAGCAGGGTGGCTTTGCGCTTGGATCAGGCGGCGCGTTTCTTGTGATCGAGTCCAGGGCACATGCGCAGGCTCGCGGCGCGAAGCCCTTCGCGCGCCTAACCAATGTCGTAGCCGATCTGGCCCGCCGCAAACGCGCCGGCGAGGTTACCTCGAACCTGGAAAAGCTGTGGTCGAAACTCGGCAGGCTTTCGGACAAGGGCGCGATCTTTACGGGTGCAACCGGCGCCGAACCGGCCACCTCCGAAGAGTGCGCCTTCCTGAGCGCGCATCCGCAGTTTCCGGTGCGGGCCACCGGAACGATGTTCGGCCATACGATGGAGACGCAATTTCCATTGGGATTGGCCCTTGCGGCACTTTCGCTTTCACGCGGCGCATTGTTTCCGCCTAACGACCCCTCGGGGTTCGAGGTTGAAATGTCCACTCCGCCGGCCCAGATTGTCGTGATCGGAACGGGTCATTGGCGGGGCGAAGGCATGGCGCTGGTCGAAGCGATCGAGTGATGCCGCTGAACCCACGGGGAAAACATGGCAGTTACGCGCGATAGTTTCGGAAGGCCGATCGTCGTCGTCACCGGCATGGGTGTTGTGACATCGCTCGGTGCCGGCAAGGCCGATAACTGGAAGAAGCTCACCGCGGGCGAGTCCGGCATCCGCACCATTACGCGCTTTCCCACCGACGGGTTGAAGACGACAATGGCCGGAACCGTCGATTTCATCCCGGTCGAGCCGTTCTCGTCGACCGACCTTTCCGAGCGGCTCGGCGAGCTCGTCGCGCAGGAAGCCATCGCCCAAGCCGACATCGGGACCATGGGGGATTTTCCCGGCCCGCTGTTTCTCGCGGTGGCCCCTGTTGAAGTCGAATGGCCGCAACGCCAGGAGCTCGGACGCGCGATCGGAGCCGGTACGGAAGTAAATTATGACGCCATGCTCCGCGTCAGCGGCGGCGGAAGATATACGCAATATCACCGGCGATTCCTGTTCGGCTCGGTCGCCGATCATCTCGCCGAGACATTGGGCACCAAGGGTTCGCCGATTTCGCTTTCCACCGCATGCGCATCCGGCGCCAGCGCCATCCAGCTCGGCGTCGAAGCCATTCGCCGCGGCGAGGCGGACGCTGCCCTTTGCGTTGCGACCGACGGGTCGGTTAATCCGGAAGCGCTGGTTCGATTCTCACTGCTGTCGGCGCTCTCGACCCACAACGATCCACCGCAGGCGGCGGTCCGGCCATTCTCGAAGAACCGTGACGGTTTCGTCATGGCCGAAGGTGCCGGCGCGCTGGTATTGGAAAGCTATGAGGCGGCCACCGCGCGCGGCGCGACCATCCTCGGCATCGTCGCCGGCTGCGGCGAACTGGCGGACTCGTTCCACCGCACCCGGTCGAGCCCAGACGGCAAACCGATCATCGGCTGCGTGCGCAATGCATTGTCCGACGCCGGCATCGTCTCCGACCAGATCGACTACATCAACGCCCACGGCACCGGGACGCCCGAGAACGACAAGATGGAGTATTTGGGTATCTCGTCCGTCTTCGGCGAGCGCGCCCAGCAGATCCCGGTTTCGTCGAACAAATCGATGGTCGGACACACCCTCTCCGCCGCAGGCGCCGTCGAGGCCGTGTTCTCGCTGCTGACGCTCGAACACCAGCGGATCCCGCCGACCATCAATTACGACATCCCGGACCCCGCCATTCCCTTCGATGTCGTCCCCAACAAGGCCCGCGATGCCCGCGTCACCGCCGTGATGTCGAATTCCTTCGGCTTCGGCGGCCAGAATGCCTCGCTGATCTTGACGCGTGAACCTGTCTGAGCGGCGCAGGCCGCCAATGACGGCGATTGACGTCTTCCTACCAATCGCGATACGCCCGCGACCGAATACCCCTTGGCTCACCGGAAACACCGCATCGTGCGCGCACTCACCCTTGTTGCCGATCGTCAGTTGGTGATTACGGAAGCGCCGGCCCCGTCACGCCCGGGGCCGGGCGAGGTGCAGATCGGCGTGAAAGCGGTGGCGCTCAATCACATCGACGTTTGGGGCTACCGCGGCATGGCTTTTGCGAAGCGGAAGCTGCCGCTGGTGGTCGGCGCCGAGGCCTCCGGAGAAATTGCCGCCGTCGGCGAAGGCGTCACGCGCTTTGCGCCTGGACAGAAGGTTGTCATGTACGGCGCCCTCACCTGTGGGGTTTGCCGCGGCTGCCGGGAGGGCCGCGACAATCTCTGTGAGGACGTCGCCGGCATCATGGGCTTCCATGTCGACGGTTTCGCGCGCGAATTCCTCAATATGGCGGAGCGGCTGGTGATACCGGTACCGGACGCCGTCAGCGAACGCGACGCCGCCTGCGCGCCGATCGCATTTTCTACAGTCCAGCACATGCTGTTCGACAACGCGAAACTGCAGCCGGGCGAAACGGTGCTCGTGCATGCTGGTGGCTCCGGCATCGGAACCGTCGCGATCATGATGGCCAAGGCGATCGGTTGCACTGTCATCACCACCATCGGCGATGACAGCAAGTTCGACGGCGTAAAGGCACTCGGCGCCGACCACGTCATCAATTATCGCAAGGACCGTTTCGAGCACGAGACGCGCAAGATCACCAGGAAGAAGGGCGTCGACGTCGTGTTCGAACATGTCGGGGCCGACACCTTCAACGGCTCGTTGCTTGCCTTAAAACGCGGCGGGCGGCTGGTGACCTGCGGCTCGACCTCCGGGCCGACCACCACGCTCAACCTCATGCAATTGTTCCAGCGGCAATATCGTATCTTCGGCTCGTTCGGTGCGACCATGCGAAACATCGCCGAAAGCCTCGACAAGATGGCCGCCGGCATGCATCCGGTGATCGACACCGAAGTTCCGATCGAGGATGTTGCCACCGCGTTAAAGCGCATGGAAAGCCGGCAGGTGTTCGGCAAGATCGTCGTTGGTCTCTGATGCATCCTCTAATACTTCGTACTAGGACCCGTATTCGCGACGCGACCAAACCGATCGGCGAAGCCGCGGTAGGCGCGCTGACAGTCGTACTCCTGCGCATCACCCGCTATTTCGATCCGATCAAGACTGCGAATCTGTTCGGCCGGATTGCCGGCCGGATCGGACCCTTGACGCGCGAGCAACGGATCGGCCGCGCCAATCTGACCGCCGCCTTTCCGGAAAAATCGCGCGAGGAAATCGAGACCATCCTCGCAGGGGTCTGGGACAATCTCGGCCGCCTTGCCGCCGAATTTGCTCACCTTGATCATATCTGGCAGCACGATCCCGCGTTCCCCGAACATAGCCGGATCGAAATCGGGCCACGCACCCACGAACTGTTTGCGCAACTGCAGCTCGACGGCAAGCCGGCACTGATCTTCTCGGGCCATCTTGGTAATTGGGAACTCCCCGCCGTGGCCGCGGTGGCGCACGGGCTGGATGGCGCCGTCCTGTTTCGCCGACCCAATAGCGCTTCCGCCAACCGGATCATCGAAGAGTTGCGCGCGGTGAACATGGGAACACTGATCCCGACCGGCCGCGACGCCCCTCTCAGGATGGCGCAAGCCCTGCGGAAAGGCCAGCACGTCGGGATGCTGGTCGACCAGTACTTTACCAATGGCGTCGAGGTGACCTTCTTCGGTCGCAGGACCAAGGCCAACCCGACGCTGGCCCGTCTGTTGCGACAGATTGAATGTCCTGTGCATGGCGTCCGTATCATCCGCCTGCCGGGCCATCGCTTCCGCGCCGAATTAACAGAGGAGTTACAGCCGGTGCGCGATGCCTCCGGGCAAATCGATGTTCAGGGGACGACGCAGGCGATTACGTCGGTGGTCGAGGGGTGGATTCGCGAATATCCGGATCAGTGGCTGTGGCTGCATCGCCGCTGGCGGTAGCGCCATCGGAGAGTCATTCCGGGGGCGATGCAACGCATCGAACTACGATGTGCAATTGCACATCGGGGAATGACGGAGAAGCTATCGCCCTGTCTTCACTTTCGTCCAAAGCCTGTTGATGACGCGTTGCGTCGCGGGGTCGCGCGCCGTGATCACGAACAGTTTGGCGAGCGTTGCTCGGTCTGGGTAAATATTCTTGTCATTGAGAATCTGCGGGTCGACGAGCTTCTGGCTCGCCAGATTGCCGTTGGCGTAGGACAAAAAATTGGAATTCTTTGCGGCCACCTCGGGCCGGTAGAGATAGTTGATCAATTCGTAGGCTTCATTGACATTCCTGGCGTCGGCCGGAATCGCAAGATTGTCGAAGAACATTTGCACACCCTCTTTCGGGATGGCATAGCCGATCTCGACGTCGTTTTTGGCTTCCGCCGCGCGGCTTCGCGCCTGCATGATGTCGCCCGACCAACCGACCACGAAGCAGATCTCTCCGGTGGCCAATGCGCTCAAATACTCCGAGGAGTGAAACTTACGGACAAAGGGACGGATTTTGCCGAGGAGATCGGTGGCTTTCTCCATATCCGCCTGTTTGGTCGAATTTGGATCGAGCCCGAGATAGCTCAATGCCGCCGGAAAAATATCGTCGGCGGAATCCAGCATGTGAACGCCGCAATCTTTGAATTTTGCCAAGTTCTCCGGCTTGAATACGATATCCCAACTGTCGATTTTGGCTTCGGGGCCGAGGAGTTTCTGCACCACCCTGACGTTGTAGCCGATACCCGTCGTGCCCCACATGTAATTGGCGGCGTACAGATTGCCGGGATCGTAGATGGCGAGCCGTTCCGTCACCACCGGCCAGGCATTGGCGAGGTTCGGCAATTTCGACTTGTCGAGTTTCTGGAAAACCTTGGCCTTGATCTGGCGCTGCAGGAAATAGGCAGTGGGGACGACAACATCGTAGCCCGATTTTCCAGCAAGCAACCGCGTTTCCAGCGTCTCATTGGCGTCGAACGTATCGTAGACGACCTTGATGCCGGTTTCCCTGGTGAAGTCTTCAAGCACCCCCGGGGCGACATAGTTCGACCAATTGTAGAAGTTGACTGTGCGCTCTTCCGCCCTTGCAGAAGGCGAAAGCAATGCGAGCACCACGCCAATCGCGACAACACAGCGGACGTGAGTGAAGATAGGGTTGCGTACCATCTGTCCTATTTCCTGCGGTGCACCGCGTCCGACAGGCGCTCCAGCGCGGTGTCGAGGGTGGTATCCTTCTTGGCAAAACAGAACCGCACGACCGTTGTTACGGGATCCTTCTCGTAAAAGGCCGATACCGGGATAGCTGCGACCTTGTAGTCGGTCACGATCCGCTTGCAGAACGCCTCGTCGGTCTCGTTGAGGCCGAGCGGCGAAAGATCGACGGTCAGGAAATAGGTGCCCTGCGAGCGAAGCACCGGGAAGCCGATGCTCTCCAATCCCTTTGTCAGGCGGTCGCGGCTTCGCGCCAGATCCTGGCGCATCTGATGGAAATAGTCCGTTGATTTGCCGAGGCCGTAGGCGACCGCGGCCTGAAGATTGGGCGCGGTCGTGAAGGTGAGAAACTGATGGACTTTCGCAGCAACGCGCAACAGTGGCGGTGCAGCGCAGACAAAGCCGATCTTCCAGCCGGTCAAGGAAAAGATCTTGCCCGCGGAGCCCACTTTAATCGTGCGATCGCGCATTCCCTGGATGGTAATCAGCGGAATGTGCTCGCGGCCGTCAAAAATCACATGCTCCCAGACTTCATCGCAGATCGCGATGGTATCGAACTTCTGGCAGAACCGCGCCAGCAATTCCAGATCCTCGCGCGGATAGACCACCGCGGCCGGGTTGAGCGGATTGTTGAAGAGAACGGCCTTGGTCTTGTGGTTGAAAACGCCCTGCAGCGCCTCCTCGGTCAACCGCCAGTGCGGTGGTTCGAGGCGCACCAGGCGCGGGATGCCACCGGCCTGGCGAATGATTGGAAGATAGGAGTCGTAGACCGGCTGGAACACGACCACCTCGTCGCCGGGCTCGACCACGGCGAGAATGGCCGATGTCAGCGCCTCGGTGCCGCCGGACGTCACCATGACCTCGGTCATCGGATCGAGGGCGAGGCCATGCCACCGCCCGTAATGAGCGGAAATCGCCTGGCGCAATTCCGGAATCCCCATCATCGAGGGATATTGGTTGTAACCGTTCATCACCGCGTCCGCGGCGGCTTGGCGAATATCCTCCGGGCCGGGATCGTCAGGAAAGCCCTGGCCGAGATTGATCGCGTTGTTGTCGCGCGCAAGCTGCGACATCGCCTCGAAGATCGTGACGGGCAGATCGGCAAATACCTTGTTCATGGAAGTCATCGGAATAGTCAGCCACCGGACCTGGTCGGCAAACCCGCGGCCTTCCAGGCCAGCATCCCGCCGGCCAGATGCTTGTCGTAGGCAAACCCGCCCTCTTGCGCGGCCAGCGACGCCGTCACCGATCGCTTGCCGGAGCGACAGGCGAAAACCACCTGCTTGCCTTTTGGATCTGGAATGGCTTGTGGATCGAAACTCGACAGCGGGACCACCACCGCGCCAGGATAGGCATCCACGGCTACTTCGTTCGGCTCGCGGACGTCGACCAGAAGAAAGCGCCCGTCGGCCATTCCCTTCGATACTTCCTCCGGCGTCAAATCCTGAACCCGATGCGCCTGATCCGCCACTCAATCCTCCTTACGCCACGTATCCAACTTGCACTTACTCCCATCGCAGTCCCAGTAGCCACCTTACGGTTTACCGGCAGATATAAGCAAATTCCGCAAGCGCTGACCCCGAGGCCGGCCTTTCACGGCCAACGTCACCTCTCAGGCAACGAAAATCAAGCTCCGACCACGGGATCGACGGCCTAGATGGTTACCTGCGTTCCGACTTCGACCACCCGTCCGCTCGGAATCTGGAAGTAATCGGTCGCATCATTGGCGGTGCGGCTCAGCGCGATGAAGAGGTGATCCTGCCAGCGCGGCATTCCCGAATGCGCGGCCGGCTTCAACGCGCGCCGCGAAAGAAAGAACGACGTCGACATGATATCGAATTGCCAACCGAGCTTTCGAGCGATCGCCAGCGCTTTCGGTACGTTCGGCGACTCCATAAATCCGAACCGCAACGTGACCTTGGTGAAGGTGGCGCCGATTTGCTCGAGCCTCACCCGCTCCGCCGGGTTGATCCGTGGTGTCGGTGCGGTTTCGATGGTGAGAATGACATTCTTCTCGTGCAGCACCTTGTAGTGCTTCAGACTGTGCATCAGAGCGGTAGGCGCACTGGCCGGAGCACTGGTGAGAAACACGGCGGTGCCGGAAACCCGCTGCGGCGGCCGCTTTTCCAGCATCGCCACCAGATCGGCCAGCGGAAACTCCAGCTTGCGCGATTTGTCGAACAACAGCCGGCTGCCGCGCCGCCAGGTGTACATCAGCAGCATCACCACGGCGCCGAGCGCCAGCGGCACCCAGCCGCCCTCCAGAACTTTCAGCAGGTTTGCCGCGAGAAACGTCAAATCGAGAAACAGAAAGGGCGCGATCAGCGCCGCGGCCGCCCATGGCGACCATCGCCATACGCGCCAGATCACCACAAAACCCATCATCCCCGTAACCACCATGGTGCCGGTCACGGAGATGCCGTAGGCCGACGCCAGCGCGCTGGACGAACGAAACATCAACACCAGCAGCATGACAGCGACCAGTAGCAGCATGTTGATGCGCGGGATGTAGATCTGCCCGGAATGGGATTCCGAGGTATGGCGGATTTCGAATCTCGGCAGCAGGCCGAGTTGAATGGCCTGGCGCGTCAGTGAATAGGCGCCGGTGATCACGGCCTGGCTTGCGATCACGGTCGCGACCGTGGCGAGGGCAACCATGGGAATCAACGCCCAATCCGGGAACATCAGGAAGAACGGGTTCTCGATCGCCCTCGGGTCGGCGATGACGAGCGCGCCCTGCCCCAGATAATTCAGCGCCAGCGACGGCAATACAATGAAAAGCCAGGCGGTCTGAATCGGCCGTTTGCCAAAATGTCCGAGGTCGGCGTAGAGCGCCTCAGCTCCGGTTACCGCGAGAAAGACAGCGCCGAGCGTCACAAAACCGATGATGCCGTGATGGAGCATGAACGTGACGGCCAACAGCGGATTTAGGGCCCGCAGGACTTCGGGGTGCTGCATGATCGGCTGGATCGCGCCGATCGAAATCACGCCGAACCAGACGCACATCACCGGTCCAAAGAAAGCCGCAACATTCGCGGTGCCGCGCGACTGCGCCGCAAACAGCACCAGCAAGATAAGCACGGTGAGCGGAACCACATACGGATCGAACGCCGCGGTGACGAGCTTGATGCCTTCAATCGCCGAGAGCACCGACAGCGCCGGCGTGATCACGGCGTCTCCATAGAACAGCGCGCCGCTGACGATCCCAAGCAGCACAATGCCTCCAGCGCCGTGGCTGACCGCACGTTGCGCAAGCGCCATCAGGGCCAACGTTCCGCCCTCGCCGTGGTTGTCGGCGCGAAGCAGGATCAGCACATATTTCAGCGTCACGACGATAATCAGCGCCCACAGGATCAGCGAGACGACCCCAAGCACCGCGTGCGGTTCGACGACGCCGGATGGCCCGCTGGCCGCGACCACGGCTTCGCGCAGGGCGTAGAGCGGGCTGGTGCCGATATCGCCGTAGACGACCCCAATACTGCCAATCAGGAGGGCTTTGAAGCCAGCGGTGGAATGGGCCTCGCCATGCCCATTGACCGCCGTCGTTTCCGCGGCGGGAGCTACTACATCGCTGGTCATGGGGACGGGAGCCTCAACGTGCTTCACTGCACAATAGCAAAGCGAGGCGGCTTATAGCCCTGCGCTTGGAGCATAGCCTAGCCTGATTTTGAGCCGATGGCATGCAAAAAAACATAGATTACCTTAGATCGTCACTTGGGTGCCGACCTCAACGACCCGTCCGGTCGGAATCTGGAAATAGTCTGTGGCGTCGTTTGCCGACCGGCTCATCGCGATGAACAGATGGTCCTGCCACCGCGGCATTCCTGACCGCGCCGAGGGCTTTAGCGCGCGCCGAGAGACGAAGAACGACGTCGACATGATATCGAACTGCCAGCCAAACTTCCGCGCGATCACCAGCGCCTTGGGAACGTTCGGAGATTCCATGAAGCCGAAGCGCAGCCGAACGGTCGCAAACCGTTCGCTGATGGTTTCCATCCGGACGCGTTCGGCGGGGTCTACCCGCGGCGTTTGCGCGGTTTCGATGGTCAGAATTACGTTGTGCTCGTGAAGCACCTTGTTGTGCTTGAGATTATGCAACAGCGCAGTTGGCACGAAATTCGGATCGCTGGTCAAAAAAACCGCGGTACCCTTGACGATGTGAGGCGGACGCTTTTCGAGGCTCTTGATCAAATCCTTCAGCGGAACTTCGATGCGCCGCGTCTTGATGACCAGGATCGCCGCACCGCGGCGCCAGGTCCAGATCATGATCGCCATGGCAAGACCAAACAGCAGCGGCACCCACGCGCCTTCGAGCAGCTTCAAAAGATTGGCGCTGAAGAACGTCATGTCGACGACGACAAACGGCAGGATCACGGCCGCCGCCGTGGCCGCGCGCCAATTCCACAGCTTCCAGATCACGACAAAGCCCATGATGCCATCGGCCACCATTGTGGTGGAGACGGCGATTCCATAGGCGGAGGCCAGTCCGCTCGACGTTCGGAACAGCAGCACCAGCAGCAATACGCCGATCAGCAGCAGCCGGTTCACGCGCGGCAGATAAATCTGCCCGGCATGCGTCTCCGAGGTGTAGCGGACCTCGAAGCGCGGTAGTAGGCCGAGCTGCACCGCCTGGCGGGTCAGTGAATACGCGCCGGTGATCACCGCCTGGCTCGCGATAACCGTCGCCGCGGTAGCAAGCACGACCAATGGCAACAGCAGGATTTCCGGGACCATCCGATAAAAGGAATTTTCGATCGCGGCTGGATCGGAAAGCACCAGCGCGCCCTGGCCGAAATAGTTGATCAGAAGTGACGGCAGCACGAAATAAAGCCATCCGGCCTGGATCGGCTTGCGTCCAAAGTGACCTAAATCGGCATAGAGCGCCTCACCGCCGGTCACAGCGAGAAATACCGCGCCCAGCGTCACCATGCCGATCGTCCCATGCGAGAGCAGGAACTGAACGGCGTACCAGGGGTTGATCGCGGTCAGCACCGAAGGATCATCGCTGATATGAACGAGGCCCATCACCGCGAGGGTGGAGAACCAGATCACCATGACCGGTCCGAAGGCCGATGCTACCCGCGCCGTCCCCCCGCTCTGAACCGCGAACAGCACGACCAGAATGAAGACCGTCAGCGGCACCACAAAATGCTCAAGCGCAGGCGCGGCCAGCTTCAGGCCTTCGACCGCGGACAACACGGAGATCGCCGGCGTGATCATGGAATCGCCGATGAACATTGAAGCGCCGACCACGCCGAGCGCCAGCAAGGGCCAGCTTCTGCGGCCCAGTGCACGTTGACCCAGCGCCATCAGCGAAAGTGTGCCGCCCTCGCCGTTATTGTCAGCGCGCAGCAGCAGCAGCACGTACTTGGCGGTGACGACAATAAAGAGCGCCCAGAGGATCAGGGACAGCACCCCGAGCACAATGACACGGGTTACCGGCTGGCCCTGCGCAGCCCCAGCAACAGCCTCGCGGAACGCATATAGCGGCGAGGTTCCAATATCGCCGAACACCACGCCGATACTTCCAAGCGTCAGGGCCCAAAAGCCAGTCGTGGCCGGCCCATCATGGGCTTGGGTTGATGTGACGCTGACGGCCATGATGATGGAAAACGCTCTATCGAATGAAAATTGATCCGGCCGGCTACGATGCTTTCCCCAGCTCTCAACGGCTCGACCATAGCAGCCGTGAGCGTCGCCACAACGCCACAGCCGCCAAGATTAAGCAAGGTAATATAGTAGTGGGACTACGGCTTCAGGTCGGGCGGGATCGGCGGGTCTTCGCGCATCAGCGTAATGGTGACGCGGCGGTTCGCCGACAGGGAGGGATCGTCAGGAAACAACGGCTGGCTGTCAGCTTTGCCAGAGACCGCAAAGATATGGGCCGGTGGCAACCCCTCTCGCTCGAGGATCTGACGCACCGCGTTCGCCCGATCGGCCGACAGATCGAACGCCCCGTAATCGCTCTTGGACGGCACGAAGCCCGCGGCGGTGTGACCGACGATCGCTATTCGCAGCGGCGTCGCCTTAAGGGGAGCTGCGAGCTTCTGGATCAGCCGGCGTGTCCGCTCGTACGGCACTTTCGAGCCATCGGCGAACATCGAGCGGCCATCCTGATCGACGATTTCCAGATTGAGGCCCATCTTGGTTTCCTCAAACATGATGTGCTTGGAAATTTCGGTCAGTTCCGGCAAATCCTGCAGCGCCTGCCGCAGCGAGGCCGAGGCCAGCGCGAATTCGCGATCGATTTTCAGCCGGGCGCCAGAGATACGGTTCCGTTCTTGCTCATCCGGGGTCGGCGTATTGGAAGATTCCTCCGGTGAAATATGCGCGACATTCTTCAACTTCGGCCTGGTCGGCAGGCCATCGGATTCCATGATACCCGAATAGCGCACTTCGGTCTGCATGCCGAACGCCTCGCGCATCGAACCGGCGGCCATCTTCAGCTTGTCGTTGTCCATGGTGGAGAACGCGACGAGCATCACGAAGAAACTCATCATCAGACCCATCAGGTCGGCGAAGGTCACGAACCAGCCGTGCCCTCCACCGTGTGCGTCGCCACGTTTTTTCTTGGCCATTGTTGATTTTCCGGGCGGAGGTCCGCAGCTTTACGCCGGGACGGGTTCGCCGTCTTCTTGGCGGTGTTTCTCCGGCAGGTAGGCCAGCAGCATTTCACGTACCAGCGTCGGACTCTTGGAATCCCTGATCATCAGGATGCCGTCGATAATCAGCGTGCGATTGGTCTCTTCGTCCAATAGCTTGCCGTGCAGCTTGTCGGCGATCGGCAGGCAAAACAGGTTTGCCACCAGCGCGCCGTAAAGGGTGGCGAGCAACGCGGTTGCCATGAACGGGCCGAGTTTCGACGGATCGGTCATATTGGCAAACATCTGCACCATGCCGATCAATGTGCCGATCATGCCGAACGCCGGCGCGCAGTCGCCGATGGCGCGATAGATCTTGCTGCCTTCGTCCAGATGCATCAGGAAGTTGTCACGATCGCGCTCGAGATTGTCGCGGATGAATTCAAGATCGTAGCCGTCGGCGACGTAGCGGATGCCCTTGGCGAGGAACGGCTCGTCGGTCTCGACTTTTTCCAGACCGACCGGCCCCTGCTTGCGAGCGATTTCGGCAATGCGGGCCAGTTCATCGACGAGGTCACGCGCCGACAGCCGGCTCATCGTAAAGGCGAATTTCGCTCCCAGCGGCAACCCGTGCAGCATCACGCCGAGCGGGAACCTGATCATGGTAGCGGCGATCGACCCGCCAAAGATGATGATGATGGCATGTTCGCTGATGAAAATGTGCAGGTCGCCGCCCAACAGCATCATCACTGCGATCACGATGATGCCCGATACGAGCCCAGCGCCCGTCATAATGTCCATGGGAGACTCCAACGCGTACGCGAACCACCGGCCGTCCTGGACGGTGACGCGACCCATTCTGGGCCGCGCAACACGACCCTACGTCCCCCGCCATTAAAGACGCGTAAAGGTTAAGCCCCTTTTGGGGGGAGCCGTAGCGAACCGGCGGACCGCTTCATCGCAGGCACGAGACCAAACCCGCGAATGCCGCCCCAATCGAGGTGGTGCCCTGCCACATCGGCAATATTCTGCTAACCATAGTCACCGCTACTCTTACCGTCGGTAACCCCCGCATCCCTGACCTGCGTGCCGCCATTTTTCCGTGCCGAGCCAGTCGTCAGTGAATTTCGGCCGACCGCTTCAGCGCTTCTTTCAGCCTCTCGAGGCTGAAATCCTTGCTGCGCGCGATTTCCAGGATCGGCGTCTCGCGGCGACCGCAGAGTTCGGCGGCATCCGGAATTTTCGCGGCGATGTCCTTTGGAATCACGATCGCGCCATGCTGATCGGCATGGATCAGATCGTCCGAGCGCACCGTCATCCCGGCGACGCGCACCTCGCCGCCGAAGCTTTCCGCATGAACCCAGGCGTGGGATGGGCCGATCGATCCGGCAAGCGCCTGGAAGCCCGGCGCCCATTGCGGGATGTCGCGAATGGAGCCGTCGGTGATGACACCGAGACAGCCAAGCGCCTTGTGGACATTGCTTTGTACCTCTCCCCAGAACGCGCCATATCCGACGTCGGGGCCGTCGATGTCCTGGATCACCGTGATACGCGGCCCGGAGCCGGTCCCCATATATTCGTAATAGGCGATGCGGCGCCTGGCCTGCTCGTCGGGTGGCAGAGAAGACTTGAGCACCGAGCGAATGGTCACGGTGCGCGCGTAGCCAACCATCGGGGGCAGCCCGGGAAACGGACATACCAGAGGCTTGGTGGTGTAGCCGATCAGCCGCCGCTCCGGGGCAACGACTTCCATCGCATTGCAGATCGTTGGGGTGTCGTAGCGCGCCAACGCCTCAAGCAGTGCGGCAGGCAGCGGCGCGGATGTGGAATTCGTCACAGCATTCTCTCCAGAAATTTCACGGGCGGGCTTTGTCGCCCGCCATATAGCTGACCGGCGCGCGATCAGCAAAACCGTAGTTCATCTCTTAGGGCAAACGCCTTCGTTTGTCCCGCGATGGTGTTCTGCGGCTGGTGAACTCAGTTCAGGCGTGCCGGCCGATCATCCCGCGGCGGTTCGGCGACGGGCGGCGCGAAAGGTGGCGTTGGATCCGGTGAGATGACGGGAGCCGGCGCCACGCCCTTCGCGGCCGCCTTGCGCGCATGGTCGCGGTAGGATTTCCATCCGGCGGGCAGACTGAGGAGATACAGCACGGTGCATGCGGAAAGAATATACCAGGGATAGCCGATCAGGAGCGCGATGAAGAACACCACTGAGACGAACACCGGTAGCACCATTTCCGGCGGCACACGCATGCGCACGGTCTTGCCCGAGAACACCGGCAGCCGCGAGACCATCAGGAAGCCGATAAGCAAGGTATAGACGGCGGTCAGCATGGCCGGCGGTCTGGGCAGGCCAAGGAAAGCAAGATAGATCGGAAGCAGCACCGTGATCGCGCCCATCGGCGCGGGAACGCCGGTAAAGTAGTTCGCCGCAAACGCGGGCTTGTTGGGATCTTCCATGGTCGCGTTGAAACGCGCGAGCCGCAGGCCACCGCTGATGGCGAAAACCATCGCGGCGATCCAGCCGCCATTGTTCAACTCGTGCAGCTGCCAGAAATACAGAATGAGACCGGGCGCGACACCGAAATTGACGAAATCCGCCAGGCTGTCGAGCTCGGCGCCGAATTTCGACTGGCCCTTGATCATGCGAGCGACACGGCCGTCGATGCCATCGAGCACGGCCGCGAACACGATCGCCGCCACCGCCAATTCCATCCGCCCTTCGGTGGACAGACGGATCGCGGTCAGGCCCGCGCAGATTGCGAGCAAGGTGATGAAATTGGGAACCAGCATCCGCACCGGGATCGGGCGAAACCGGCGGCGGCGCATTTCGGGAATTTGTGGATCGATCAGCATGGCCTGCCCCATATAGCAAGCGCTGGCCTGTTCCGCCATTGCGGCGAGTGCCCGGCCATTTCGACGAGCCGGATGGTTAATCGGCGCGGAAGGTTCGCCCCTGATCGCCCAGCCTGAAATCCGCCAGAATGGTCTCGCCGGCCACAGCGGTTTGACCCTCCGACACCAGCGATCTGGTGCCTTCGGGCAGGTAAACGTCAAGACGCGATCCGAAACGGATCAACCCGAACCGCTCCCCTGCCCCGATCGTCTGTCCTTCGCGCACGAACGATACGATGCGCCGCGCCACCAGACCGGCGATCTGGATAACCCCGATGCGCCCATTTGGCGTGGAGATGACCAGCGAATTGCGTTCATTGTCCTCGCTTGCCTTGTCGAGTTCGGCGTTGATGAAGGTGCCCGGCCGATACGCGATGCGATCAATCCGCCCTGCGACCGGACTGCGGTTCACATGGCAGTTGAAGACGCTCATGAAGATCGAGATGCGCGGCAACGGCTTGTCGCCAAGACCAAGCTCAGCCGGCGGCAATACCTGCGTCACCATCGAGATGCGCCCGTCGGCCGGCGCCACCACGATGCCATCCCGCACGGGCGTCACCCGCACCGGATCGCGGAAGAACAGTGCGCACCAAATCGTCAACACGGTGCCGACCCAGCCAAGCGGCGTCCAGATCCAGAACAGGATCAGGCTCGCCAGCGCAAAGCCGCCGATGAACGGATAGCCCTCGGGATGAATGGGCGGAATCTGCGCGCGAATGGAGTTGGCGATGGACATCAAGACTCACTGTCATCTTCCCTCCCATTGTGGGGAGAGAATGGCATCTGGGCTATTCCGCCGCTGCTGGTGTCACCAGCGTATCGTCGACCGGCGGCGGTGTGCGGTTCGGCGCTTCGTTCTCGTCGGCGATCCGCGCCAACTTCTCCCGGGCCTCCTGGGCCTCGCGCTGCCGGTTCCACATACTGGCATAAAGTCCGCCGGTTGCCAAAAGCTCGCCGTGCGTCCCGCGCTCGGCGATCCGCCCCTGATCGAGCACGATGATTTCGTCGGCGCCCACGATCGTGGACAACCGGTGCGCGATCACGAGCGAGGTGCGGTTGCGCGACACCCGCTCCAGCGCATCTTGAATCTCCTGCTCGGTATGACTGTCGAGTGCCGACGTTGCCTCGTCGAGCACCAGGATGGGCGGCGCCTTGAGAACGGTACGCGCGATCGCAACGCGCTGCTTTTCGCCGCCGGATAGTTTCAGCCCGCGCTCGCCCACTTGCGTCTCATAGCCCATGGGCGACATGCGGATGAAGCCGTCGATCTGCGCAAGCTGGGCCGCCTTCTCAACCTCGGCATCGGTGGCGTCCCAACGGCCGTAGCGAATGTTGTAACGGATGGTGTCGTTGAACAGCACCGTGTCCTGCGGCACCATGCCGATCGAGGCTCGCAGCGAGGTTTGCGTGACGTTGCGGATATCCTGGCCGTCGATCAGTATCCTGCCGCTGGAAACATCATAGAGTCGAAACAGCAATCGCGAAATCGTCGACTTGCCGGCGCCCGACGGCCCGACGATCGCGACCGTCTTGCCGGCCGGTACCTCGAAGCTGAGACCTTTGAGGATTGGACGCTGGGGATCGTAAGCGAATTGCACGTTGTCAAAGCGCACATTGCCCGACGTCACCATCAGCGGCGTGGCGCCCGGAATATCCTTGATCTCCGGATTGCGCGACAACACGTTGAACATCTTCTCGATATCGATGATCGCCTGCTTGATCTCGCGATAGACCATGCCCATGAAGTTCAAGGGCTGGTAGAGCTGGATCATCATGGCGTTGACCATGACGAAGTCGCCGACCGTATTTTGCCCATTGCGGACCCCGATCGCGCACATCAGCATGGTCGCGGTGAGACCGGCGGTGAAGATGATCGCCTGGCCGGTGTTGAGGACTGCGAGCGAGGTGTAGGTCTTGACGCTGGCGTGCTCGTAACGCTGCATCGAGCGGTCGTAGCGCGTGGCTTCGCGTTCCTCGGCGCTGAAATACTTCACCGTCTCGTAGTTCAAAAGCGAGTCGATCGCCTTGGTGTTCGCCTCGGTGTCGGAATCGTTCATCCTGCGGCGAATCTCGATCCGCCACTCCGTCGCGAGGTAGGTATAGTACATGTAGATCACAACCGTGATCATGGTGGCGAGGACATAGCGCCAGTCGAACTTCCACAGCAGCACCGCCATCAGCAGCGATACCTCGACGATGGTCGGCACGAGCTGCAGGATCACCATCCGCACGATGACTTCGATGCCGGTGCGGCCCCGCTCCAGCACGCGCGTCAGGCCGCCGGTCTTGCGCTCGAGATGGAAGCGCAGTGACAATTCGTGCATATGGACAAAGGTTCGATAGGCGAGCTTGCGCACCGCGTGCATCGCCACGCGCGCGAAAATTCCGTCACGCCACTGGGTCAGGACCGCCATCAGCACGCGCAAGCCGCCGTAGCTCAAGGTCATGATCAACGGCGAGGCGATCAGCCACAACGTCCAGTTTGACGGTTGCACCGGCGCGGTATCGGCGCCGGTCAGGGCGTCGATCGCCCATTTGAAGGTGAAGGGTACCGCCAAGGTCGCGACCTTGGCGATCAACAGCAGCACCACCGACCAGACGACGCGCATCTTCAAATCGACGCGGTCCCCGGGCCAGATATAGGGCCACAGATGCACCAGGGTCCCGGTCAGGGTCGCCTGTCCGAAGGATGTGTCAGGAGCAGATGCTTCGCCGGCGTCCGGGGCCGAATCGGTGGGAGCCATCGAGCTAAGCCCGGCACGACATGGCGCGCCGATCTGGCGCGCGATTTTTTAGGTTTTTCTGCATTCGCAGCTCATATAGAGCGTTTGGCCACCCCGTACACCCTTGCCGGAACCAAATTCTTTAATGATTTGTGGGCATCTGCGGATAGATTTCATGGTGTAAGCGATTCCAATAAGGCTTGACGACTTTTACGCTGCAGTGCCACATGACCAATATGAACAAGATCAAGACCGTCTGCGTCTATTGTGGCTCCGGCCCCGGCACAAATCCCCGCTTCGTCGAAGCTGCCAAGGCACTGGGCAAAGCCCTGGCCGAAGGCGGCATCCGCCTCGTCTATGGCGGCGGCTCGATCGGCCTGATGGGTGCCGTGGCGACCTCCGTACTCGACCACGGCGGCACGGTGACCGGGATCATACCCGACTTTCTGACCATTCGGGAAAACGCTCTCAAGCGCGTTCAGGAAATGATCGTCACGCCCGACATGCACGAACGCAAGCGCCTGATGTTCGAACATTCCGACGCTTTCGTGGCGCTGCCCGGCGGCATCGGCACGCTGGAGGAACTGGTGGAGCAGCTCACCTGGCAGCAGCTCGGCCGCCACTCCAAACCGGTGCTGCTCGCAAACATCGAGGGCTTTTGGGAGCCGTTACTCGCACTGCTCGCGCATATGCGCGCGACTCAATTCATTCGGCAAAGCCTTGCGGTCGATATTCTGAAGGCCGAACGGGTCGAGGATATCCTGCCGCGGTTGCAAGCCGCCGCTGCCCGCGCGCTGGAAGGCACCGCCGAGATGGCGCCGGAAATCGCCCGCCGATTGTAGTAAGTCGCTGGCGTTACCCCGGCGTTTCCGCGCCGTCTCGAGGAAACGTTGCCGCCTCGATCCGATTGCCGTCGGGATCTCTGATGAACGCCGCGTAGTAACGCACGCGATCGTGTGGCCGCAGGCCCGGCGCGCCGTCGGAGGAACCTCCGGCAATCAGCGCCGCCGCATGGAACGCGTCGACCTCTGCGGCCGATTTTGCCCGAAGACAGATATGAGAACCGCTCTCCGGCGCCACCGGTGACATCGCGGCCCGCAGGTTGATCCAGAATTCGGGATAGCTTTTGCCGAAACCGACGGTCGCCGGCCGCGTCACCAGCCGCGAAAGCCCAAGCGGCGCCAGCACCAATTCATAAAAACGCGCGGATCGTTCGAGGTCGATGACGCCCACGGAGATGTGATCGATCATAAATAGCTCATATGATGGCGCGGACAAATGCAGGTTCGCTTGTTCGACCCACAAGGACCTATGTTGGCAACCGCGAATATTCTTAACTTACTCTGTTTTCAGGGCATAGCAGACCTTGCTGGACTTGGACCTCGCAGTGTGACGGCAGCAATATCGCTTCTTCGCCACTCATTTGTCCCCGCACAGGTCTCACGGGATCCGAACTAAGATTGATCTGCCACGCGTTGTGCGGTTAGTGGGGAGTAAAAATTCGCGCAGCGGACGAGGCCGATTAAGCTACGCGCGTTCTCGATAGTACCGGTATGCTAGTAGTTCCCTCTTCCTACAACTTCGGGGAAACATCTTATTAAGTCATTTATCGGATTATCCGTCCCCAAATAAAGGGGGGATGGATGAAAGAGCTTCCGCGATTTTGGCGCTTTATAGGATCGCGATCCGGTCGCGGTTTTCTCCTGCATCTGGGCCTTTGCGCCGGGCTGTCTGTGGCGGTTGGCTACGGTTTCTATTTTTTCAGCCTGAACTGGTTCAAGGAGCATAAGAGCAACGAAAAGATCATCGCGCTCCAGTTGGTGGACGCGTTTGTTACCAACTATTCGGCAATCCGATCGCAGTTCGGAAAAGACGCGCCGGTTCCGGCCTCATTCCGGGCCCACGCGATCGAGGCTTTCAACAAGCAGAACGGCGATAATTCCGAGTTTCGCCTGGCCTCGGTCGGTCGCCCGGGACGAGAGATATTGACGCCGCCAAGCGATGCAAAAATGGCCCAAACCATCGAGGCCTTTGCAGCGATGCCAAATCCAAAACCGATATCAGAGCTGCTGGATGTTAACGGCGAATTGATGTTCCGCACGGTCTATCCGACCGTTGCGCACGAACAGAGTTGCGTTAGCTGTCACAATGCTCTCCAGCCTGATAAACCGCAGTGGCATCTCGGCGACATTATCGGCGCGTTCGTGATCGACGTCCCGATGTCGCCTTTTCTGCGCACCATAACGTGGCAAAGCACTGGCATCGGACTGGGTCTCTTCCTCGCTCTGGCACTCGTGGGCCTGACGATCTCTCTCGTTCATTTCCGGCAGCTGGAAGCTATTGATGCGTCCACTGCAAAGCTTGGTCGCACCCAAAAATTTCTCGATAGCATCATCGAGAACATGCCCCTGTCGGTTGCCGTCAAGGATGCGCAAGATCGGTGCTATATCCTCATCAACCGGACCGCCGAAGCCATTTTTGGGATAGTGCGTGGCGATTTGATCGGCAGACGTGCGCAAGATCCATCCGACAAGGAAACCGCGAAAAACTTGTTCCCGCTCGCCGACGAGGCCTTGCGTACACGAGACCTGCAAACGATCGCCGAGCACGCGGTTTGCACCCCCCACAACGGCACCCGCATCCTGACAACCAAGAATCTCTCGATCCCGGACGAGACCGGCGAACAACGCTACCTCCTCAGCCTTTCGGAAGATATTACCGAACGTAAGGAAGCGGAGGCCCGTATCGAGCACATGGCCCATCATGATGCCTTGACGGATTTGCCCAATCGCGTCGCCTTCGTCGAGCATCTCACCCGCTCAATCGGTGCCGCGGCGCCGAGTAACGAATCGTTCGCCGTTCTGAGCATCGACCTCGACCGCTTCAAGGACGTCAACGATACATTTGGCCATGCGACCGGTGACGATTTGCTTCGCGAGCTGGCGGAACGGCTGCGTGCGCTGGCCGGCGAAGCTTACCTGGCACGGCTTGGCGGCGACGAATTTACCCTCATTACGCCGATCGGCGATCAACCGGCGCTCGCCGAAACACTTGCCGGGCGTCTTCACGCCGCTGTGGCAACGGATTTGAACCTGAATGGCCAACATCTGCGCGTTGGTCTCAGCATTGGCGTTGCAATCTTTCCGGCCGACGGTTACGACCCGACGACGCTACTCAACAATGCCGATGCCGCACTCTACCGCGCCAAAGCCGCTGGTCGCGGCAAGACCCGTTTCTTCGAAATCGAGATGGACAACAGGCTGCGCGAGCGGCGCGCTATTCAGCACGAACTCGCCTCCGCCGTGGAGCGACGCGAGCTCCGTCTCCACTATCAGCCGCTGGCAAAGATCGATGGCGAGGTGATCGGGTTCGAGGCATTGCTCCGTTGGCACAATCCCCAGCGCGGCTTGGTTCCACCCGCAACCTTCATCCCGGTTGCGGAGGAAAGCGGTCTCATCATGCAAATCGGCGAATGGGTTCTTCGCGAGGCCTGCCGCGAAGCGTCGGGATGGTCGCACCCGCTCCAAATCGCGGTCAACCTATCGCCAATCCAGTTCCGCCACGGTGACCTTCCGGGATTGGTGCATTCGGTACTTCTGGAAACGGGCCTTGCGCCGAAACGGTTGGAACTTGAAATCACCGAGGGTGTGCTGGTCGAGGATTTCGGCCGCAGCCTCTCGATCCTGCGTCGCCTGAAGTCGCTTGGCGTGCGCATCGCCATGGATGACTTTGGTACCGGATATTCCTCGTTGTCCTACTTGCAATCGTTCCCGTTCGACAAGATCAAGATCGACCAGTCATTCATATCAAATGTAAGGAGCAACCCGCAGTCCGCGGCCATTGTGCGTGCCGTCATTGGGCTGGCACACGGGCTCGATCTGCCGGTGCTGGCAGAGGGTGTAGAAACAAAAGCTCAGCTCGAATTTCTGGCTGCCGAGTCCTGCAATGAAGTGCAGGGTTACCTGATGGGACGGCCGCATCCGATCGCAAATTATTCCGCACTCATTGGCTCCGCAGACGCGGAGGAAGAAACGCAGCTTACCGCCTAAACATACCGCCATGCGCCGCGTTCTGATCTGACGTCTGATATTGGCCGGACGACGGGCAATTTTTAAATCAGCGGCTCACGCCGGGGCGCCGGACTTCACCAGCTTGTAGATGATCGAATCCATCAGCGCCTGGAACGAGGCGTCGATGATATTGGGCGACACCCCGATCGTGGTCCAACGTTCGCCCTCCTCGTCAGCGCTTTCGATCAGCACCCGCGTCACCGCCTCGGTGCCGCCATTGAGGATGCGCACGCGATAATCGATCAGCTTCAAGCCTTCGATGTACTTCTGGTATTTGCCGAGATCCTTGCGCAGCGCCACGTCGAGCGCATTGACCGGGCCATTGCCTTCGGCCGCCGAGATCAGTTTTTCGCCGTCGACATCGACCTTGACCACCGCCATGGCCACCGTGATCCGCTGGCCGTTGGCGTTGTAGCGCTGCTCGACATTGACGTCGAATTGTTCGACCCGGAAATAGTCCGGCACCCGCCCGAGCGTGCGCCGCGCCAAAAGATCGAACGACGCATTGGCGGACTCATAGGCGTAGCCTCCAGCTTCGCGGTCTTTCAGTTCCTCGACCAGACGCGCCAGCTTTGGATCGTTCTTGTCGTAGGCAATGCCGGCGCGGTCGAGTTCGGCGATGATGTTCGAGCGGCCGGCCTGGTCGGAGACAAGCACCTTGCGACGATTGCCGACCGCTTCGGGTGAAACATGCTCGTAGGTTTGCGGATCCTTCAGCACGGCGGAGGCGTGAATGCCGGTCTTGGTCACGAACGCGCTTTCGCCGACATAGGGCGCGTGGCGGTTCGGTGCGCGATTGAGCATGTCGTCGAGCGTCCGCGACACCCTCATCAAGGTCGCCATCTTGTCGGCGGACACGCCGATCTCGAAGCAATCGGAAAATTCGTCCTTGAGCCGCAAGGTCGGGATCAGCGAACACAGGTTGGCGTTGCCGCAGCGCTCGCCGAGCCCATTCAGCGTGCCCTGGATCTGTCGCGCGCCGGCGCGCACCGCGGCCAGCGAATTGGCCACCGCCTGATCGGTGTCGTTGTGGGCGTGAATGCCGAGGTGATCGCCGGGAATATGTTTTGCCACCTCGCTAACGATGGCCTCGACCTCGTGCGGCATGGTGCCGCCATTGGTATCGCACAACACCACCCAGCGCGCGCCCGAATCGTAGGCGGCCTTCGCGCAGGCCAGCGCGAATTCCGGATCTTCCTTGTAGCCGTCGAAGAAATGCTCGCAGTCGAGCATGACCTCGCGGCCGGCCTTCTTCGCAGCCTTCACGCTGTCGCGGATCGAGGCGAGATTTTCCTCGTTGGAGGTCTCGAGCGCAACGCGCACCTGATAGGCCGACGACTTCGCGACAAAGCAGATCGCGTCAGCTTTGGCTTCCAACAACGCCGCCAGCCCCGGGTCGTTCGAGGCTGAGCGGCCGGGCCGACGGGTCATGCCGAACGCGGTAAAGCGGGCGTGACCGAACTTTGGCTTCTCGGCAAAGAATTCGGTGTCGGTCGGATTGGCGCCGGGATAGCCGCCCTCGACGTAGTCGATGCCGAGTTCGTCGAGCATCTTGGCGATCAGGCGCTTGTCATGCAGCGTGAAATCGACCCCGTTGGTCTGCGCGCCATCGCGCAGCGTGGTGTCGAAGAGATAGAGGCGTTCGCGAGTCATGTCGGAACTCCTGGCTTGGCGCCTTCGCCCAGCGTCTTTTGCATCGTAGTGTTGGCCAGCCATTCGCCGCTGACGGAAACAGTATTGCGCTGTTTTGGCTCATAACCGCGCTTGGCGAAAAATTCCACGGCGTTGTCGCTGGCATCCACCGTGAGGTTCTTGGCGCCGCGTCCGCCCGCGAGCTTTTCCAGCGCATCGCACAGCAACGACGCCACGCCCTGCCCGACCGCGCCCGGATGCACGTAGAGCATGTCGATGTGATCAGCGCCCTTCAACGAGGCAAAGCCGACCGGAGAGCTCTGCAAGGTGGCAACGAGCGTCAGTTCGGAGGCCAGCCGCTTGCCAAATTCTTCCTCGTCATCGGCAGAACTGGCCCAGGCTTGCTGCTGCGCTTCGCTGTAGTCATCGCCGGTCAGTCCCTCGATGCTGGCGACGAAGATCGCCGCCAGCACGGGCGTGTCTTCGGTAAGATACGGCCGCAGCGCGGGTTTGGGCAACGCCTGTCCCATCGTCTTCAAAATGCTCCGAGTAACTTGAGCGCAAGCACCAACGCTGCCGCGATCACGGCCCATTTGAGCACGATGTAGTAGCGCCAATGTTTTGGAAAAGGTGTTTCGGGACGGCTCATCGCGCAGGCTCCCAAATGGTCATGGGGTTACCCAAGATATCTTTACTGTCCTTGATTAGGACGCCCATTGCGGCAAGCTCTCCACGAATTCGGTCCGCTTCCACGAAGTCTCCTAGCTTTCGCGCCTCAAGACGCCGGTCTACAAGAGCCTGAATGCTCGCCTCATCGACCACTGTATAGTTGCTCGCGTAGAAATCTCCTTGTGTCTGGCCGAGAAGTCCAAGCAACATAGCTGACGTCTTTAGCCTGCGCTTTAGTTCAATCTGCTGAGGCCCAGATGCCGGACCTCGAATTTCCGAGACGAGGCCATGAAGATGGGTGACGGCGTTAGGGGTATTCAAATCGTCCAGAAGTGCTTCGACAAACTCGGCATCTGGCTTGCCTAGCGCCTGCGTGTCATCCCCGATCACTTCATACCAAGCGTCGATGGTCTTTTTGCTCTCTTCTAAAGACCTCAACGTCCAATCGATTGGGGAACGGTATTGCGTCTTTAACATTGCTAGCCGGAGTACTTCACCCGGCCACTTTCGACCACCGAACCTTTTGGTTGTCAGCAGTTCGTCGATCGTCACAAAGTTACCTTCGGACTTCGACATCTTCTTCCCTTCAACTTCCAGGAATCCGTTATGCATCCAATAGTTCGCCATGATGGAAGTACCGTGGGCGCAACGGGACTGGGCGATTTCGTTCTCGTGGTGAGGAAAAATCAGGTCCAGGCCACCGCCATGAATGTCGAACACATCGCCGAGATAGGCAGCGCTCATAGCCGAGCACTCGATGTGCCAGCCCGGACGTCCCCTGCCCCACGGACTTTCCCAACCGGGTTCGCTCTCTGACGACAGTTTCCAGAGGACAAAGTCGGTCGGATGTTTCTTGTGCGCATCGACCGCGACCCGCGCACCGGCCTGCTGCTCGTCGAGCTTACGGCCCGACAGCGCTCCATAGTCCGGCATCGACTGCGTATCGAATAGAACTTCGCCACCGGCTTCATAGGCATGGCCGCGCGCGATCAATTGCTTGATCAGCGTCACCATGTCGGTCTTGCCGTCGACGCGCGGCAGCACGAAATCCGTCGCGCGCGGTTCAAATGTCGGCGTCAAGGCCCCCAAGGCCGCCGCGTCGGAAGCGAATTGTGCGGCGGTCTGCTCGGTGACCTTGCGGATCGCCTCGTTCAGTGGCAGGCCCGGGAAATCGTGCGCGGCGCGGTCGTTGATCTTGTCGTCGACGTCGGTGATGTTGCGAACGTAGGTGACGTGATCGGCTCCATAGAGATGCCGCAGCAGCCGGAACAACACGTCGAACACGATGACCGGGCGCGCGTTGCCGATATGGGCGAAGTCATAGACCGTCGGCCCGCAGACATACATACGCACATGGTTAGGATCGAGCGGCGTGAAGAGGCGCTTTTCCCTGGTCAAGGTATCGTAGAGGCGCAAGTCCATGGATATCCCGTTCCCTTACGGCCGGGCGTCCAGTGATCTCGTGTGAGAAAAGACGGCCTCAGCCAGCGAATCGCTAGCTCATAATCTCGCGGCAAATGCCACAGATGGCGAGGAAACCGTACATGGCAATTACCATGGGCCAGCCCGGGGGACGGCGTCAAGAGCCTCAGAAAAGCCCGTTTGGGCCACGAAACCGCCCCTCCGCCCATGGTTAATCATTATTTACCCCTCGAGCCTATCATCTCTGGGGCGATCCCTCATTCATCGGTGCAGCATGCGATCCATTTCGGCGCTTTTGGCCAGCTTGTCCCTTTTGGCTGGGTCGGCAGCATGGGCCGACAGTCGCGTCTTCATCATTTCCAATCAGGCGGATGGTTACGGCGTCGATCAGTGCCTCGCCAAAGGCGAGAAATGCGGCGCCCACGCCGCCCAGTCCTACTGCCAGTCGCGGAATTTCGCGCAGGCCTCCGCCTATCGGCGCGTCGACCCCGATGAAATAACCGGCTCGGTTCCCAAGGCCGCCGACAACTGCAGCCATGCCGGCTGCAACGAATATGTTGCCATTACCTGCCAACGCTAGCCCATCGATCCGGGGCACGGGACATCGCGCCACACCGGCGCCCCGGAAACGACGTGACGCTGCCCCGAGAAGCAGGTAAGGGAAGCCACGTGATGCCTAGCTTGCTGATTGCCTCCCGCTCCAGGTCGATGCTGGCCTGCGCCGCGCTGCTCGGCGTGGTCGTGTTCGGCGTTGACGCCCGCGCGCAGGTGAGTCCTCCGGGACCGCCGTCGCAGGGGGCCGCCGCCAATCCGATGTGCGGGCGGCTCGAAGCCCAATTGGCGTCCATCGATCGCGGCGGTGGCGACCCTGCCAAGGAGGAGCAGATCCGCCGCTACCAGGATGCTGCATCCAAGCAGCAGGCCGAGCTTGATCGCGTGACGTCGCAGGCCAAGCGGATGGGCTGCGATAGTTCCGGCTTTTTCTCCCTGTTCAGCGGCCAGTCGGCGCAATGCGGCCCGGTGAACAATCAGATCCAGCAGATGCGCGCCAACCTCGATCAGATCACGACCAGCCTTGAGCGGCTGCGTGGCGGCGGACTCGGCGGCAGCGAGCGCGAAAATCAGCGCCGCTCGGTGCTTTTGGCTCTGGCGCAGAACAATTGCGGGCCGCAATATGCCAACGCCGTGCAACAGGGACCCGGCAGCTTCCTGAATAATCTGTTCGGCAACAACAACAATCCGGGCGCGCCACCGGCGGATGTCGGTCCTCCATCCGGAACCTATCGCACCGTCTGCGTCCGCAGTTGCGACGGGGCCTATTTTCCGATCTCGTTCGCCACCTTTCCCGGCCGTTTCCCCGATGACGAAAAGACCTGCAAGGCGCTCTGCCCTGCCGCCGAAGCCAACCTCTATGCCTATCGCAACCCCGGCGAAGACATGAACCAGGCGGTGTCGATCAACGGTCAGCCCTATTCCTCCTCGCCGAATGCCTTCCGCTTCCGTCAGGAATTTAATCCCTCCTGTGCCTGCAAGGCTGCTGGACAGACCTGGTCCGACGCGCTGAAAACCATCGACGATAAAGCGGCCGCCGAACAGCAGGGCGACATCATCGTCACCGAAGAGAGCGCCAAGAAGATGTCACGCGCGCCCGCGAAGCAGGCGCCCGCGACCGCCAAGAAGGGCACGACCGCGGCAACCACCTCGCCCGACCCAGCGCCAACGCCGGCGCCCTCACCTGCCCCGTCAAGCGCCGCAGCGGCAACTTCCGGCGCCTCGTCGGATAAGTCGGATAACAAGCCAATCCGCTCGGTGGGCCCGACCTTCATCCCCGCGCGCTAAGCTTACCCCTCAAACGCCTCGGCCGACCCGCGGCCCACCCGTGACACCAGCGTGTGGTCGGGCTTGGGCAGCGGCCTGCCGTCATCGCGAAACTTGTTGGTGATGGGATAGCGGCGATCGCGCCCGAAATTCCGGCGCGTTACCTTGACGCCGGGGGCGGCCTGCCGCCGTTTATATTCGGCAATGTTGAGCAGGCGATCGATCCGCGCCACCACTTCGCGATCGAAGCCGGCCGCGATGATCGAAGCCAGCGGCTCCTCGCGCTCGACCAACCGCTCCAGGATGGCATCGAGCATCTCGTAAGGCGGCAGCGAATCCTGATCGGTCTGGTTCTCGCGCAATTCGGCGGTCGGCGGCCGCGTGATGATATCGGGCGGAATCACTTCTCCCGAAGGTCCGAGCGCGCCCTCCGGCTTCCACGAATTGCGCAAACTCGACAGCCGAAACACCTCGGTCTTGTAGATATCCTTGATCGGATTGAAGCCGCCGTTCATATCGCCATAGAGTGTGGCATAACCGACCGACATTTCCGACTTGTTGCCGGTGGTGACGACCATCGCGCCGGTCTTGTTGGAAATCGCCATCAACAGCGTGCCGCGCGTTCGCGCCTGCAGATTTTCCTCGGTGATATCGCGCGGCAACCCTGAGAAGGTGCCGGACAGGATATCCTCAAAGCCGTTCACCGCCTTGGCGATCGGCAGCACCTCATAGCGGATGCCGAGGTTACCGGCGAGTTTTGCCGCGTCATCGAGCGACACCTGCGCGGTAAAGCGAAACGGCAGCATCACGCCGCGCACCCGCTCAGTGCCGAGCGCATCGACCGCGATCGCCGCGCAGAGCGCAGAGTCGATGCCGCCGGATACCCCAAGCAGCACGCCCGGAAATCCGTTTTTCCCGACATAATCGCGCAGGCCCAGCACACAGGCGGCGTAATCGCTTTTGTCACCGTCGACGACCGGGGCGATCAGCCCGCTGCAGCGCCAACCGGCCTCGCCCTTGATCCAGCGCAGCGTCGTGATGTTTTCCTCAAACGCCGGCAATTGCGCCGCCACCGAAAGATCGGCATTGAGCGCAAACGAGGCGCCGTCGAATACAAGTTCGTCCTGCCCGCCGACCTGATTGAGATACACCAGCGGCAGTCCGCTCTCGGTGACCCGCGCCACCGAAATCGAGAGCCGGATGTCGTTCTTGTCGCGCGCGTAAGGCGAGCCGTTCGGCACCACGAGAATCTCCGCGCCGGTCTCGGCGAGGCATTCGACGACATTCTCGTAATCTTCCGACTCTTCCAGCCAGGTATCCTCGCAGATCGGCACGCCAATCCGCACGCCGCGGACCGACACCGGCCCCGGCGCCGGCCCGCGTGCGAACACGCGCTTTTCATCGAATACGCCGTAATTCGGCAGGTTGACCTTGAACCGGAGGGCAGCGACGCGGCCCTCGTCGAGCAGCGCGCAGGCGTTGTAGAGCTTGCCGTCCTCGACCCAGGGCGTGCCGATCAGCACCGCTGGGCCGCCGTCGGCGGTTTCCCGCGCGAGTTCCTCGACCGCGGCGCGGCAGGCTGCCTGGAAGGCCGGCTTCAACACCAGGTCTTCCGGCGGATAACCCGCCATGAACAATTCCGGCAGCACGACAAGATCGGCACCATCGGCACTTGCCTGCACGCGCGCGGCGCGCGCTTTGGCGGCATTGCCCGCGATATCGCCCACCGTCGGGTTCAACTGGGCCAGCGTGATCGAAAACTGATTGGCGCGTTCGGTCATTGCACGATGGTGCCTTGCGCGCGGGCAAACTGCAATTGCATGCTTTAGATCGCGCCCATGCGTTCGGCGATCGAAAACAGCCAGAACAGGCCCGCGGTGACCAGCGCGACGCCCACGGCCGCCGAGCCCATATCCTTGACCCGCCCGATCTGCGGGTCGTGGTCGGTGGTCAGCCGGTCGGCCAGCTTCTCGATCGCGGTATTGAGCAATTCCACCACCAGCACCAGGACCACGGCGGCGATGAGTTCGACGCGGCGCATCATAGTCATGCCGATCAGCCACGCCAACGGCAAGGACAGCGCCAGCGCGACAAGCTCTTCGCGAACGGCCTGTTCCGAGCGGATCGCAAAGGCGAGGCCGTTACAGGTGTTGATCGTGGCCCGCCAGAAGCGCAGCAAGTCTTAAAGTCCCGCCGCGGCCGGCATCGGCTTGACCTTGCCGGCGCGCTCCTGCTTGAGCAATTCGGCAACCAGGAAAGCCATGTCGATCGATTGCTCGGCATTGAGGCGGGGATCGCAGACCGTATGATAGCGGTCGTTGAGATCCTCATCCGTGATGGCCCGCGCGCCGCCGATGCATTCGGTGACGTCCTGGCCGGTCATCTCCAGGTGAACGCCGCCGGCATGGGTGCCCTCCGCGGCGTGGATCGAGAAGAACGACTTCACCTCCGACAGGATGCGGTCGAACGGGCGGGTCTTGTAGCCCGAGGTCGAAGTGATGGTATTGCCGTGCATCGGATCGCACGACCAGACCACCGCGCGGCCCTCGCGCTGCACGGCGCGGATCAGCTGCGGCAGTTGATCGGCGATCTTGTCCGAGCCGAAGCGGTTGATCAGCGTCAGGCGCCCAGGTTCATTGTCCGGATTGAGCACCTCGATCAGCCGCAGCAATTCATCGGGCTTGAGCGACGGGCCGCACTTCAATCCGATCGGGTTCTTGATGCCGCGGAAATATTCGACATGGCCGTGATCGAGCTGGCGCGTGCGGTCGCCGATCCAGATCATATGACCTGACGTCGCGTACCAGTCGCCGGTCGTGGAATCGACGCGGGTGAAGGCCTGCTCGTAGCCGAGCAGCAGCGCCTCGTGGCTGGTATAGAAGTCGGTAGCGCGCAGTTCGGGGTGGCTTTCCAGATCGAGCCCGCAGGCGCGCATGAAGTTCAGCGCCTCCGAGATGCGATCGGCCAGCTCCTTGTAGCGCCGCGACTGCGGGGAATCCTTGAGGAAACCGAGCATCCACCGGTGCACGGACCCAAGATTGGCGAATCCGCCGGTGGCGAACGCGCGCAGCAGGTTGAGCGTCGCCGCCGACTGGCGATACGCCATCAGCAGGCGCTGCGGATCGGGGGTGCGCGCCTGCGCTGTGAACGCGATATCGTTGACGACATCGCCGCGATAGCTCGGCAGTTCGACGCCGTTGATTGTCTCGGTCGGCGAGGAGCGCGGTTTTGCAAATTGTCCGGCGATGCGGCCGACTTTCACCACCGGCACGGCGCCGGCATAGGTCAAGACCACCGCCATCTGCAAAAGCACGCGGAAGAAATCCCGGATGTTGTTGGCGCCATGCTCGGCAAAGCTCTCGGCGCAATCGCCGCCCTGGAGCAGGAAGGCTTCGCCCGCCGCCACGCGCGCCAGCGCCTTTTTCAGGTTGCGGGCTTCACCTGCAAAAACCAGCGGCGGAAACGTCGCAAGCTGCGCCTCGACATCCGCCAATGCCTTCGCATCGGGATAATCGGGCACTTGCTTGACCGGCTTGGCGCGCCAGCTGTCGGGTGTCCACCGCTCGGACATGACGTCAACTCCTGAGCAAAAACCGCTACTTACCAAAGGGTAGCGAAGGGCCGGGTTATACACAGGCTGATGCCAGACCGCCAGTGCCGCCGATCGCAAGCCCGTTCAAAGCTCTCGCACAGTTTGTTTGACAAACCCTTGCCACAAAAGCTGAATTCGTCGTTGCGGGGAGGCCGCGAGACAACCGGGAAATCGCGGTGACTGAGACGGCGTGGAAGGCGTCTTCATCGACGCCATCACCTTTCCGGCCACCGATGGCTACGTGCTGGCGCCCGTCGTTTTTTGAGCGTCCGCGCACGAGATGGCGGACAGTAGCTGGTACCGGCGGTCGCGCATCCGAGCCAGACATTCGCAACGGAAGGTTGAAGTGCCGCAAGGAGTGACCTAGCATCAGAACCAAACAACGGGGGTTGGGGAAAATGCTTGAGATCGATAGGGCTTACGTTGCCATTGCTCTGCTATGGGCTGTCGTCGGGATGCTGCTCGGGCTCTACATGGGCATTGCAGAGGACCAAAAGCTGCTCACGGTACATGTTGCGATGATGCTGTCGGGCTTCGTGACGCTCGCGCTCTACGGCATGCTGTACCGGCTATGGCCGGCGATGAAGAAGGCGCCCCTGGCTCTTGCCCAGTTCTGGATCTCGGCGCTCGGCACCGCCGGTCTGATTGTCGGCAGTTATTCCTGGTGACGAGAGGTAGCGTCCCGCTCGCCGCCATCGGCTCAGTCGCCATGATCATCGGCGCTGCTCTGATCAGCTGGATGTTCATCGCGCAGGGCCGCGAAGCGATGTGATGTGTCGGCTCGTCTGCGTAGGCGCCGGCCGAGTCTGACGAGGTGGTCGACCAAGCGCGTAAGGCAACTTGGCCCCAACGGGTTGGCTGAGCCGCCATCAAGGCCCAGGCGATGTTTGCCGGAGCACGGCATTCAACGCGGCGCGAAGATTGGCTAACGAGAAGGGAGCGAAGCGAAAGCTGACCCGATGCGTTCCAGGCGGTATCTCCACCGCACGGAACAAGATGTCGGCGCGCAGGATCGGCGTTGGCTTGCCGTCGAGGTCCGCAAACCAACCGGGATAGTCGATGTCGTGCAGCACCAAGAGGCCGCCTTCAGCCGATGTAGCGACGACCTCAACGCGACCAGGTGCGGACGCCGCGATCTTTGCCACGCCGCGATATTCTGTCGAAGACAACGCGGTCGAATCGCGCGACGCATCGGCCGCGGCATCGGACTTCCCGAAAACGCACGCGCGTGACATGGCGCCTGATAGCCGATAAATCCAAACCGGCGGGCCCGGCAGCAAAAGGTCCGCTGCCGGAGGTGCCGTCAAAGCCGGCAATCGATCAAGGGGCTGGCCGAGGACGAGATAGGTCAGGCCGAGGGCTTGCGCGAGCGGGCTGTTGTAATTCGGAAATGACGGCGGAAATTGCCGGTGCCTGACATCCCAGTTTTCCTCGCCGGGCGAGACGAGACTATCGTAGATGCCGATGCGCAGTGGATTATAGCCGTTGGTGGCTTCCCACCCGCGCACCATCGCGAGATTCTGCCAGGGTCCACCGAGTCCGAGGACTTCGACGCGCGGATAGTCGCCCCTCCGATGATCCTCCTCGATGAGGGAGTCGAGCCGCGTGATCGCGGCGGGTTCGGCACCCGCGGGTGTCTCGAGTACGGCATAAAGGCTTCGGCTTTCGGCGTTAAGCCGCGAGGCGGCGTTCCACCAAAGCAATTCCGCAACCGCAATACAGGTGACGAGTCCCGCCGCCGCGACGCGGGCGGCGGGCCGGCGCGCGCCATGCAGTATCAAAGCAGCGACGGGCATGATGGCCCCCGCAAGAGCCGCCTCGCGGGCGGCATCCAAAGCGTGTCCGGTTCTGGTCGAGAACAAAACCGCTGATCCAACGAGCGCAAGCAACATCGAGGCGACAGCGAAAGTGGGCAGCAGCCTTGTCCGCGGCAGGCCATCGCGAACATAGTCGGCAAGCAGATGCCCGCTGAGGATCGCAAGCGCAATGCCGAACACGAAACTGGCGTCGGTCGGACGCCGGAACAGATCGATGCCGGGCACGAACCTGAAGGCCAGGTCATAGAACGGCGTGTAGCGACCCAGCATGAACAGGCACGCGATCGCGAGCGTGCCTGTCATCAGGTGGCGGCCGGGCCGCCAAGCGTTGCCTCCACTCACGCCGAACCATAGTAGCAGCAGGATCGGCACGGTGCCGACGAACAGGTAGTTTTCGCCGTCATCGGTGAGGGCGACATCCGCCAGGGTCGAGGCACCCGGCCCCCAATAGCTTGCGTGGGTGCCGAAGATATTTGGCACCACGAGGGTCGCCAAATTGGCCGGATACAGCGAGCCCCTTAGCGCATCGTTCAGCACTTCGGCGGGCCGGTTCGAAAGATCGGCAAATTGCAGCGTCAGTAACATCGGCACGACCAGAAGCGCACCGCAGACGACCGCCATCGTCGTCAGTATTCCCAAACGGTCGCGCAGATGGCCGGCCGGCTGTGGCGCGCGCCATAGTTCGGCCATGCCGGCAGCCAGCAGCAGCATACAAAGCAGGAGAGCCACCTGATTGCGGCCCAGCGCCACGCCCGCCGCCGAAATCGCAAAGCCAACGGCCACCCAATGAAGGCGCCGTTGCAGCGCGACTTGCAGCATCACGAGCGCCACCGGAAATAGAGAATAGCTGAGAATGATACCGGTATGTTGGAGACGGCCAGACGCGGCGCCCCCGAACATGAACAACGACGCCGCCAGCACACAACCAGCGACCGGCCATCGTGCTCGCCAGCCGATGATGGCGATGGCGATGCCGCCAGCCAACAGGTGGGCAAAGACAACGAGGTCGAATGCCTGCATCGTCGGGGCTGCATCGAGCACGCCCCAGACAACGAAGGTCGGTGAGAAGATCAGCGATTGCGGGTCGGCCACGCTCGGGTGCCCGCCATAATGGTAGGGATTCCAGAACGGCCACTC